>RRZU010078175.1_pt1 | contig 16641 bp, 9 predicted proteins | sample 2165561 | NCBI WGS metagenome assembly RRZU01 (sample SAMN10456909, study PRJNA506462) | wastewater metagenome | isolation source: wastewater sludge | place: USA: Moscow, Idaho
GCGCGCTCGAGCGCGTGCCCGACGATCTCGTGCAGTCGCGCCCGGGTCACCACACTCATGCCCGCGTAGACCACGTCGCGGACGAGCGGGTCGCCGAAGACGTAGCCGGCGTGCATCTCGGCGCCGGCGCGGGCGAGCAGCCCGAGGGCGCAGAGCCGCTCGAGCTCCGCGTCCACCTCGGCGCGACCCGAGTCGTGGCCGGCAAGCGCGACGACGCAGCGGCGCAGGAGGGCCCGTCGCTCGGCCGAGCCGATGACGGCGGCGGCCTGCAGCACGCAGCGGGTCGCGTCGGGCAGCCGATCGACCCGAGCGATCACGAGTCGTCGCAGGTCGGGAGGCAGCCGTCTCGCCTCCCTCTCGTGCCGGACCCACGCGGCGAGATGACGGACGAAGAGGGGGTTCCCGCCGCTGCGGGCCGCGACCTCCTCGACCCGGGGGTGCCGCGCACCGAGGAGTCGTCGGGTCAGGCGCAGGGAGCATGCGGGCGAGAGCGGTTCCAGCACGATCTCGTGCACGACCCGGTGTGGGATCGTCTCCGACGACCAGCTCGGCAGCTCGCGAGCGGTGAGCACGAGGAGCACCGGCAGGCCCGCCGCCCGCGCGACGACCTCTCGCGTGAGGGCGATGGACAGCTCGTCGAAGCGTTCGGCGTCGTCGAGCAGGACGACGAGCGGCTCGCGCAGGTCCTCGCCGCGACGGTCGGCGCGCGCCGGGGTGATCGACCGCGCGAGCAGGTCTGAGACGAGGCGTCGGGTGGTCGCCGCCCGGTCCAGCGGCGTGAGTGCCGACACCGTCGGGGTCGGGTCGATCGACAGGCCTGCGGCCTCGGCCAGGAGGGGGAGGAACGCCGCGTCGGCCGTCGGGAGGGCGGCCTCGAGGTCCTGGGCTGCGGCGATTCCCTGGTCCTCGGCTCCCCCGTCCGAGGAGGGGGCGCCGGACCCCTTCGTCACCCGGAGTGCTTCGGTCGCGAGATCGTGGATGACGGGGTGCCACGGCAGGTAGGCCCGCAGATCCCCGACGTCTCCGGCCTGGCCGCGCACGACGCGAGCAGGCACCTGAGCGGCGAAGACGTCGAGAAGGTGGGTCTTACCGAGCCCCGCCCCCCCGGTGAGCACGACGGTGGAGCCGACCCCCTGTGCTGCGCGTCGCGCGTGGTGCAGGAGCGCGGTGAGCTCGCGATCGCGGCCGACGGTGAAGCGAGCGACCCGCGGTGCGGTTGCCGCGCGCCGGTCACCGCGCAGCCCCGCCACGGTGTGGGCGATCTCGTCCGTCCTCCCTTTGAGCGGGATCGTCCCGGCCGGCGCGATGGCGAAATGCGAGCTGCAGCGCCGCGCGGTGGTGTCGTCGACGAGGAGGACGGTCGGGTCCGCGTGCGCCGCCAGACGTGCGGCGTGGTTCACCGAGTCGCCGACGACGACGTATTCACCGTGTCCGCCGAGGTCGGCGCAGAAGACCTCGCCGGTCGCCACGCCCGCCGACGCCACCAGCCCGTGGGCCTCGGCCAGTCGGAGCAGGCGAAGGCAACATCCGACCGCAGCGTTCACGTCGTCCGGCGTCGACGTCGGCGCGCCGAAGCCGAGGACGAGCTGATACGCCGACCCGCTGCCGTCGATCTGGCGAAGGTCGCCCCCGTGGCCGGCGACGACGGCGACGGCCTGCGCGATGAAGTCGACCAGCACCCCGCCTTCGGCGCCGACCGGCCCGGCGCCGACGTGCATCCCCCCGAGCCGCATCGACTCGGCCGGCATCCCGATGTGCGTCGATCCGAAACGGACGAAGCCGGTCGACACGACGCGATGCTCCGGCGCGCCCCCGCCGCCCCTCGCCGCGGCCTCAGGCCGGGTCGCGCGCCTCACGGGTCGAGTGGCCGAGTCCGCGTGGAGCCACGTCGGGGCGCTGCCTTCGTCGACGCCGACGGGCTCGGCGGCGCGCCGCTGAAGGCTCCTCGGCCGGCCGTCCGCGCTCCACGTCACCGAGGTTTTCCCGACGGCCGCGCGGGCCTGGGCGCGAACGGCCCGCGCGACGGCCGGTCCGGTGACGACGTCGTAGGTCGTGCCGGCTACCCGGGAGTCGGCGGCGTAGGTCTGGATCCTGAGGCGGTGGATCTCGCCGTCGCCGAGCCCCACGCGGAAGCCCCCGACCGCCATCACAGCGCCCCTCGAATCAGCGACCCTCGAATCAGCGCCCGTCGGACCGGCGCCCCCGGGCCCACCGCCTGCGAGGACACCACCAGCCGCCCCGTCACGGCGCAGGTCCGACCCAGAGACCCCGGAGGCGTCGAGGGTGGCGATGACCCGCAGGACGTCGGCGGCAGCGCGCTGGGCCCGTTGCCGACATTCCGACATCGACCATTCCGACATCGACGCCCCCACGAAGGTCGCGGTGAGTGCGTCGCCCGCCAGCGCGACGACCTGCCCGCCGTGGCACTCCACGGCGGCCGCCATCTGCGTGAAGCTCGCGTCGAGCAGGGCGTGCAGCGCCTCGACCTGCGCCGGTCCGGCGGCCGTGGTGGCCTGGGCCAAGGGGGTGAAGCCGACCAGGTCGGCATGGAGCACGACCCCGAACTCGACGATCCGATGTGCCGTGACCTGCGTGTCCCTCCCCGGGGCCACCGTCCCGGGTCCGTCTGCGCCCACCGCCTCAGTGTGTCGGCCGGCCGACGCCCGCAGTGTTCGGGATCCGACAGTTCCCTTGAGTCCCCAGGCATCCCGACCCAAGGCTGAGAGCCCACGAGGCGTGTCACCGATACGCCGACGGTTCACCCCAGGAGGTGGCAGGCATGACGGTCCCGCATCGCGCTCCGGCCGCCCGCACGACCCGGTCGGGCCATCCGCCGATGAACTCGGAGCCAGGCGGGTCGCCGCGCCTTCGGCGTCGGGTGACCGCCTCGATACTCGTGGCGCTCGTTGCGGCAGGGGGCGCGCTGGCCGCGGCTCCGCCGGCGCGGGCCGGTTGGCTGTTCCTCGACGGGCGCGTCCTCAACGTCGCTCTCGCGTGTCGGGATGCGATCCGCTTCGAGGCGGGCCTCGTCGTCTTCGAGGGGCAGGAGCCGAGCCGGAGCGACTACCACTCGGTCTTCAAGGCCGCCCCGCCGTCCGGCTCCGACCAGCCGTGGGACGACGCCCGTAACGTCATCCGCCGACCGATCATCATCCCCAAGCTCGCGACTGCGCGGCGCGTGCTGCGCTCGCCGGGCGCGAGCGACACGATCCTGCTGAGCCACTACGGTCGCTACCTCATGCCGGTCGCCCCGGACAAGCGACCGCTGGCCCTCGACGTGCTCGCTCTCACCATGGGCGAGAGCCCGTCGCAGGTCACGACGACGGTGGGCGATTGCTTCCTCGATGCGCCGATCGACATCGTGCCGGGGCGCGCCCACAACCAGGTGCGGATCGGGCGGGGTCAGGTGACCGTCGCGTTGAAGAGCAGCTCCTCCCTGCGGGCGGACCGCCTCGACGCGCGGACCTTCCGCTTCGGCCCCCGGGGCGCGACTCCGGTCCGGAGCCGGACCGCCGACATCGACGGGGACGGCCGCCGTGACCTCGTCATGACCTTCACGACCGCGAAGACGGGCCTGACCTGCCAGAGCACGTCAGGGACGCTCGTGGGTGGGACACGCACCGGGGGGCGGGTCGAAGGGCGGGGCCGCGTCGCGCCCGTGGGCTGCCGCTGATGCACCCACACGTCGCGCCCACACGTCGATCCTCGCCCCCACACGATGCCGGGCGCGAGGGGCTCCCGACCCTGACACGATCCGGGTCGGGAGCCGCGATGAGCACGCGCTGTCAGTCGAAGACGACGGTCCGGTCGGTGTTGAGGATGACGCGGTTGTCGCAGTGCCACTTCACGGCGCGGGACAGCACGTCGGCCTCGACGTCCTGACCGGAGCGGACGAGGTCGGCGGGTCCCATGCGGTGGTCGACGCGCGTCACGTCCTGCTCGATGATCGGCCCCTCGTCTAGGTCGGCCGTCACGTAGTGGGCGGTCGCGCCGACGAGCTTGACGCCGCGCTCGAATGCCTGGTGGTAGGGCTTGCCGCCCTTGAAGCTCGGCAGGAACGAGGGGTGGATGCTGATGATCCGGCCCGACATCCGCTGGCACAGCTGGTCCGAGAGCACCTGCATGTAGCGGGCGAGGACGACGAGGTGCACGTCGTACTGCTCGACGAGCTCCATAAGCGCGGCCTCGGCCTGCTCCTTGGTCTCGGCGGTGATCGGGATGTGGTGGAAGGGGATGCCGTAGAAGCGGGCGAGCGGCGCGAGGTCGCGGTGGTTCGACACGATCGCGGGGATCGTCATGTTGATCGCGCCGGTCTGCCAGCGGAAGAGCAGATCGTTGAGGCAGTGCCCGGCCTTGCTCACCATGATGAGCGTCCGGTAGGGGGCCGTGGCCGACCAGAGCTCCCATGTCATGTCGAACTCCGCGGCGACCTGCGCCATCCGCTCCCGCCAGGCGCCGAGCGCGCCGCCGACGCTGGGGTCGGTGCCGGCGTCGTCGCCGGAGCCGGCCGGCGCCTCGCCGATGCCGGGCTCCCCCTCGGCGCTGGTGTCGCTGAAGCGGACCCGCATGAAGAAGTGGTCCGAGCGCTCGTCGTCGAACTGCTGGCTCTCCTCGATGTTGCCGCCGTGCTCGAAGAGCATCCGGGTCACCGCGGCGACGATGCCGGGCTTGTCGGGGCAGGAGATCGTCACGACGAACTCGGGGACGGCCGGGGGTGCCTGGGCGGCGGCGCCCGTCGGCTGGAGGGCCTGGGCGGCCTCCTGGGCGGCGGCCTTCTGAGCGGCGGCATTCTTGACGGCGGCCAGGGCTGCGGCGCCGGGCACAGGGTTCGTCACGGACCCTCCTTCGGTGAGTTGTGGTGCGAATGCTGCAACGGGGTGCGACAGGCGCAACTCAGCGTAGCCGCGCGAGCCCGTTCGGGACAGAGGCACCGTATGGTTGCGTGATGCGGAACAAGGGCGAATCGACGGTCCAGTCGGTAGATCGCGCGGTGACGATCCTCGAGCTGCTCGCCGAGCACGGCACTCTCGGAGTATCCGCCCTGGCCCGCCACCTCGACGTCCACAAGAGCACCGCGAGTCGGCTCGTCGCCGCACTCGAGCACCGAAACCTCGTCGAGCAGGTCGCCGAGCGGGGCCAGTACCGCCTCGGGGCCGGCATCCTGCGGCTCGCCGGCGCGACCGACGCGCGACTCGACCTCGTCCACGAGGCGCGGACCGTCTGCCGCCGCCTCGCGGGGCAGACCCACGAGACGGTCAACGTCGCGGTCCTCTCCGCCGGCACCGCGCTCTACGTCGAGCAGGTCGCCGGTGGCAGCACGCACTCCAGCTACAACTGGGTCGGCCAGCGGATCCCCCTCCACGCGACGTCGAACGGCAAGGTCCTGCTCTGCGAGCTCGATCGCCGCGATCTCGAGGAGCACCTGCACGACCTCGCGTCGTACACGCCCGCGACCGTCACCGACCCGGCGGTCCTGCGCCGCGAACTCGCGGAGACCCGCGAGCGCGGCTACGCCGTGGCGGCCGACGAGCTCGACATCGGACTCACCGCGATGGCCGCGCCGATCCGCGACGCGACGGGCCACATCGTCGCCTCGCTCAGCCTCTCGGGCCCGACGTTCCGCTTCGGCGAGGCCCGTCAGGAGGAGCTGCTCCCCCTCCTTCTCGAGGGCGCGGCCGAGGTGAGCACGCGGATGGGCTGGCGCGCGTCGGCCCCCGAGCCGAGCCACGGATCGGGTCTCGAATCGGCCTGAGCGGGGTCGCCCCTGTCGGTCACCGTCTGGTTGCGATCCGGCGCCGACTCTTGACCGCAGGCCCCGAGGACCAGGAAGCTGTTGCGCTAATCGCTCTGTGTTGCACATAGAGGAACGCCAGGGAGGCAATGTGGCCGGTTCCCGTGGTCGCTCGCCCGCAGGGGACCGCATCCGGTCCCTGCCCGCGATGACTGTGGCGTGCCCCGGCGGCGTAGTGTCGGTCGCTGCACAATCCGACGATTCCCCGCCGACCGCTCCCGGCATCGCCGCGCGAGCGACCCTGCCCGATCGACTCGGGCCCTCGTGACACCGGCCCACGGCAGCGATGCCGCAGCGGGTTCCCCGCGCCTCGCGTAGGCGCATCGCCCCCATCCGACCCCGTCGTGATCGCCAGTCGGCGCGACGCCCACCATCCAGGAGATCCCCTTGGCCAGTATCGAAACGGACACCCCGTCCTCAGCAGGGCCGCCCTCGGACGGCGGCTCCACGCACGGCGCCCACCTGCCCGTCGACAAGGTCGTCTTCGGCATCGCCGCGGTCGTGTCGTGTCTCATCCTCGTCTACGGCTCGGTCGCCACGACGTCGTTCAGCAAGACGGGTGCGTCCATCCTCGCGTGGATCACCGGCAACTTCAGCTGGCTCTTCGTGCTGGCCAGCGCCTTCTTCGTGCTGTTCTCGGCACTCCTGGCGTTCTCGCGCTACGGGAACATCAAGCTCGGCCCGGACGACTCGAAGCCGGAGTTCTCGACGTTCTCCTGGGTGTCGATGATGTTCGCCACCGGCATGGGCATCGGCCTCATGTTCTGGGGCGTCGCCGAGCCGCTGACGCACCTCAACACCCCGCCGATGGGCATGACCGAGCCGGGCACCGAGGCCGCGGCGCACTCGGCGATGGAGTACACCTTCTTCCACTGGGGCTTCCACCCCTGGGCGATGTACGCCGTCATCGGCCTGACGATCGCCTACTTCGCCTACCGCAAGGGCTACGGCAACCTCATCAGTGGCACGCTCATCCCGCTCATGGGGGACAAGGCGAAGGGTCCGGCGGGCAAGACGATCGACACCGTCGCGATCCTCGCGACGCTCTTCGGATCCGCGTCCTCGCTCGGCCTCGGCGCCTTGCAGATCACCGGTGGCCTCCCCCACGTCTTCGGGATCGAGACCGGCGGTAACAAGTGGCTCGCGGTCTTCGTCATCGCCTTCCTCACCGCCTGCTTCGTCATCTCGGCCATCAGCGGCATCGACCGGGGCATCCAGTGGCTCTCGAACGCCAATGCGATCGCCGCGGCGCTCCTGGCGCTCTTCCTCTTCGTCGTCGGCCCGACGGTCTTCATCCTCGGCGTCTTCACCGAATCGCTCGGTGGCTATCTCGCCCACCTGCCGGCGATGAGCTTCCGCGTCGGCGCGATGGGCGGCGGCGAGTGGCTCTCGGCCTGGACGATCTTCTACTGGGCGTGGTGGATGAGCTGGACCCCCTTCGTCGGCATGTTCATCGCCCGCATCTCCAAGGGCCGCACGATCCGCCAGTTCGTCGTCTTCGTCATCGTCATCCCGAGCCTCGTGAGCTTCGTGTGGTTCTCGATCCTCGGTGGCGCGGCCATCGACCTGCAGCTCAACAAGGGCGTCGACATGCCCGCCCGCCTCAAGGAAGGCGTCGAGGCGGCGCTCTTCAACACGCTGTCGGACTTCCCCCTCGCCACCGTAACGATCGCCCTCGCGATCTTCCTCGTCGCGATCTTCTTCATCACCGGCGCGGACTCGGCCTCGATCGTCATGGGCATGCTGAGCCAGAACGGCGACGAGGAGCCCAAGCGCTGGCTCGTCGTCTTCTGGGGTGTCGCCACCGGCGCCGTCGCCGCGGTGCTGCTGCTCTCGGGCGGGGACGACCCGTCGGCCGGCCTCTCGGCCCTGCAGACCGGGGTCATCATCATCGCGACCCCGTTCATGTTCGTGCTCATCGCGATGTGCATCTCGCTGTGGAAGTCGCTGCGTCAGGAGCCCTACAACTCGACGCTCCAGCCGACGATGCGGCGGCACATGCAGCGGCACATCACCGACGTCGTCGAGCAGATCAACACCGGCGCGATCCCGATCGTCAGCGAGCACCGGGAGTTCGGTGGCCGGAACCTGCCCGGCATGCCGCAGCGCCGACGTGATGTGCGCGGCGCGCACGGGTCGACCGCGGGTGAGGGCATGCCCCCGGAGGCTCGCGACTGACCGGTTCGCTCTGCATGCACCGCGAGCGCTGATCCCGTCAGTGCCGCCGTGCCTCGAGGCCCGATCCGCCACCCGGCGGGTCGGGCCTCGTCGTGTGCCCCCGCGCGATAAGAAGGCGGATCGGCGGGGGCGCACCCGTTGACAGCGAGGGGGTCGGGCGGCGAAGCTTAACCACAGTTGCGCATTGTGCGCACTGTTGCGTACTACGCACCATCAGTACGCATCATCATCGGGGGACTGCGCAGACGCGGGCGGAGGCATCGCTCGCGCCACGTGCCCACCTCGCATCGTCGCACCACCGCCACAACGCAGAGCAGCGTGAAAGGACCCAGCATGGCCACCGTGCCCGAGAAGGCAGGCGTCGTCGTCATCGGCGCCGGCATCGTCGGCAACTCCCTCGCCTACCACCTGGCCGAGCTCGGCTGGACCGACATCGTGCAGCTCGACAAGGGTCCGCTGCCCAACCCCGGCGGTTCGACCGGCCACGCGAGCAACTTCATCTTCCCCGTCGACCACAGCCGCGAGATGACCGACATCACGCTGGAGTCGATGCGTCAGTACAAGGAGATGGACGTCTTCACGCAGTCCGGTGGCTTCGAGGTGGCGCGCACCGAGGAGCGCATGGAGGAGCTGCGTCGCCGCATGTCGAGCGCGAAGGCGTGGGGCATCGAGGCGCACCTCGTCGACCCCGACTTCGTGCAGGAGAAGGTGCCCTTCCTCGACAAGGACGTCATCGTCGGCGCCTTCTGGTGCCCGAGCGTCGGCGTCGTCGACTCGCTGCGCGCCGGCACGATCATGCGCGAGCGCGCGCAGGCCAAGGGCGTGCTCACCGTCTGCTCCGGCGTCGAGGTCACCGGCATGGAGGTCGTCGACGGCCAGATCAAGGCGGTCGAGACCACGGGCGGGCGCATCGAGGCCGACACCGTCGTCATCTGCTGCGGCGTATGGAGCCCGAAGGTCGCCAAGATGGCCGGCGCGCACATCCCGCTCACCCCGGCGGTCCACCAGATGATCTCCGCGGGCCCCTACCCGGTCCTCGCCGAGCAGCCGGGTGAGATCAGCTTCCCGATCGTGCGCGACATGGACACGTTCTGCTACGAGCGTCAGCACGGCTCCGACATGGAGGTCGGCTCCTACGCGCACCGACCGATCCTGCACGACCCCGAGGAGATCCCCTCCAACGAGCAGGCCAAGCTCTCCCCGACCGAGATGCCCTTCACCGACGAGGACTTCGACCCGCAGCTGGAGCAGGCGCTCGAGCTCATGCCGGAGCTGCTCGGCGACGAGAACGCCGAGGTCCGCTACGCGATCAACGGCCTGCTCTCCCTCACCCCCGACGGCTTCCCGATCCTCGGCGAGACCCCCGAGGTCAAGGGCCTGTGGTCCGCCGCCGCGATCTGGATCAAGGAGGGCCCGGGCACGGCCAAGTGCGTCGCCGAGTGGATGACGCACGGCAACCCGAGCATCGACGTCGGCCACTCCGACATCAACCGCTTCTACCCCCACCAGCGCACCCGCAACCACGTCAAGACGCGCACGAGCGAGGCGTTCATCAAGACGTACGGCATCGTGCACCCGAGCGAGCAGTGGACCAACGGCCGCAACGTCCGCCTGTCGCCGATGCACGCCTCCGAGAAGGAGCTCGGCGCGGTCTTTTACGAGGCCGCCGGCTGGGAGCGCCCCCAGTGGTACGAGTCGAACGCGGGCCTGCTCGAGAAGTTCAGCGCCGAGCAGCTCATGCCGCGCGAGCACGAGTGGGACAGCCGCTGGTGGTCCCCGATCATCAACGCCGAGCACCTGCAGATGCGTGAGACGGCCGCGATCGTCGACCTCACGGCGTTCGCGATCTTCGACATCGTCGGCCCCGGCGCGCTGGCGGCCGTCCAGAAGATCTGCGTCGCGCAGATGGACGTCAAGGTCGGTCGCGTCGTCTACACGCCCGTCCTCGACGAGCGCGGCGGCTTCCGCTCCGACCTCACGGTGATGCGTCTGGCGCACGACGTCTTCCGCGTCGTCACCGGTGGCGCGCACGGCATGGTCGACAAGAAGTGGTTCTCCGACCACCTCACCGATGGCGCGACGCTCGTGGACCTCACGTCCTCGTGGTCGACGATCGGCCTGTGGGGCCCCAAGGCGCTGGAGATCCTCTCCTCGATCACCGACGCCGACGTCTCGCCCCAAGGCTTCCCCTTCGGCACGTGCAAGGAGATCGAGGTCGGCAACCTCTCCGTCCTCGCCTCGCGCATCTCCTACGTCGGTGAGTACGGCTGGGAGCTCTACGTGCCCTTCGAGACCGGCGCCGCCCTGTGGCAGCGCCTGCTCGAGGCCGGCAAGCCCCACGGGCTCATCCCCGCGGGCATCGGTGTCTACGCGACGACCGGCCGCATCGAGAAGGGCTACCGCGCCTACGGCGCCGAACTCGACGCCGAGCGTCGCCTCAACGAGGCCGGCATGGAGCGCAAGAAGCTCAAGGACGCCGACTTCATCGGCAAGTCCGCGCTCGTCGACGCCGGCGAGCCGCAGACGATCCTGTGCACCCTCACCGTCGACGACCACACGTCGGCCTCGGGCGTGAAGCGCTACATGCTCGGCGGCGAGCCGATCCGCACGCGTGACGGCGGCGAGCTCACCGACGGGCACGGCCACCACCCGTACGTGACGAGCGCGGGCTCGGCCCCGAGCGTCGGCAAGCACGTGCTCATGGCCTACCTGCCGGTCGACCAGGCCCGCGTCGGCAACGAGCTCGCGGTCTCCTACATGGAGGAGCTCTACCCGGTGACGGTCGCGTCCGCGGACGCGACGCCGATCTTCGACCCGGAGAACGACCGCATCAAGGGCAAGGCCTGACGGCCCGGCCGTCGACCGGGACGAAGGAAAGGAATCTGACGTGACCAACGTGTTGGTCTGTGTGAAGCGGGTGCCGGACTCGACGGGCGAGGTCGTCCTCACCGAGGACGGCTCGCGCGTTGACGGCCGCTACGGCGGCTACACGACGAGCGCCCACGAGGAGTGCGCGGTCGAGATCGCCTCGCAGGTGGCGGCCTCGGGCGACGGGGGTGGCACCGTCACCGTGCTCACCCTCGGCGGCGAGGACTCGGTCGAGCAGCTGCGGGCCGCGCTCGCGGTCGGTGCGACCGACGGCGTGCGGATCGAGGCGGACGCCGACGAGTTCGGCCCGGCCGACGTCGCCGCCGCGATCGCCGAGGTCGTCCAGGCCCGCGAGGCCGCGGGCACGACGTACGACCTCGTGCTCCTGGGCAACGACGCCGCGGACACGGGCGACTTCCAGGTCGGCATCCGGCTGTCCTACCTCCTGGGTCGCCCGGTCGTCGCCGGCGCCCAGACGATCGAGGTCGACGGGTCGGTCGCGACGATCAGCGCCGACACCGCCGAGGGCACCGAGGTCTACGAGGTCGCGCTGCCGGCGGTGGCGACGATCCTCGAGGGCGGGGTCTCGCCGAAGTACCCCTCGATCACCGGCAAGATCAAGGCGAAGAAGGCCCCGATCGAGACGGTCACCTCCGGCGTGCAGCCGAAGGGCAACGGGCGGCAGTCCCTGCGGGTGCCGCCCCCGCCGCCGAGCCAGGTCGAGGTGCTCGGTGAAGGGCCCACGGCCGCAGGCCGTTTGGCGCAGGTGCTCAGTGAGTTGGGAGTGGGCCGATGAGTGCGGTTGTCGTCCTGATCGAGACCGAGGGTGACGGCGTGGGCCTCGTGTCTCAGGAGGCGTTGACCTTCGCGCGTCGCCTCGGTGGCCCGGTCTACGCGCTCGTGCTGGGGCACGCGACCCCCGGCGTCGTCGCGGACTGCCAGACCCAGGGCGTCGCGGCGATCTTCGACTGCGAGAACGAGGAGCTCGGCGCCTACTCCGGCGCCGGGTGGGCCGTCGCGCTCGCCTCAGTCGTCGAGGCGGCCGGGGACGTCGCGGCGGTCGTCGCCGGCGGCACCCCGCGCGGCAACGAGGTGCTCGCTCACCTCGCCGCGCGACGGGACCTGCCGATGGCGGCCAACGTCGTCGCGGTCGCCTCGCAGCCGGGTGCTCCCCTGGAGGTGGAGCGTCAGGTCGTCGGCGGCTCCGCGATCGAGCGCGCCTCGCTCGGGGCGGGCACCGCGGTGCTCACGGTCGCCGGTCACGCCCTCGACCCAGAGCCCGCGGCGGCTCCCGGTGGCGCTGCGGTCCTGCCCTTCGCGGTCGACTTCGCGCCGGAGGACCTGCGGGCCGTCGTGGCGCGGATGCAGGCCCGCGAGGGCGGCGACGCCTCGGGACTGACCAGTGCGCGGATCGTCGTCGGCGCCGGTCGTGGCGCCGGTGGCCCCGACGGCTTCGGCCCGGTCGACGCTCTCGCGGAGCGCCTCGGCGGCGCGGTCGGCGTCTCCCGTGTCGTCACGAGCCTCGGCTGGCGTCCGCACCACGAGCAGGTCGGCCAGACCGGCTCGCGCATCAGCCCGGACGTCTACATCGCGTGCGGCATCTCCGGCGCGATCCAGCACTGGGCGGGCATGAGCTCGAGCAAGACGATCATCGCCATCAACACCGACGGCGACGCGCCGATGGTGACGAAGGCGAACTACGCCGTCGTCGGCGACATGCACGAGGTGCTCCCCGCGCTCCTGGAGGAGCTCGGCTCGCGCTGACCCCTCTCTCGGGGGATTCCTCGAGAACGTGCTTGAGAACGTGCCGACACGCTGGTGATCACCAGCGTGTCGGCACGTTCTCGCGTTCACGCTCGGGGTCGGCGCGCCGGTCAGGTGGGCTGCGCCTCCTGCCGCCGGCCCGACAATGACGACGTGAACCTCGATTGCATCCGTCAGGTCCTGGTGTGGCGCGACGGCGCGGTCGTCGGCCGTGCCGCGTCGCCCGGGGAGCTCGCTGCTCAGATCCACGACCCCGCGACACTCGTGTGGATCGACCTCGTCGCGCCGAGCCCCGACGATCTCGCCTCGCTCGCCGCGCAGCTGGGTCTGGGCGCCGCCTCGATCGAGGACGCGACGGCGCCCCACGAGCGGCCCAAGGTGATCCGACGCCCCGGCTACCTCTTCTTCCAGACGTACGCGACGGCCCTCGACCTGCCGCGGGCTGCCGATCCGGAGACCGGGCTCGAGGTGTCGCAGGTGCTCGGGCACGAAGGGCGGCTCACGCTCTCCCGCATCTCGGGATACGTCCTGCCCAAGGCGCTCGTCACGGTGCGCCTCGACGACGTCTTCGACATGTCGGAGGTCGAGCGGCGCTGGGAGGCGGACTACGACCTCGTGGCGCACGGGCCGGGAGCGCTGTTGCACGGTCTGCTCGACACCGTCGTCGACGGGCACTTCGACACGATCCAGCGCCTCGACGACGCGATCGAGGCCCTCGAGGACGTCCTCTTCGAGGACGGCGACCTCGGCGGGGAGTTCCTGCGCTCGGTCTACGGGCTGCGCAAGGACCTCGTCCGCCTGCGCCGGGTCGTCCTGCCGATGCGCGAGGTCGTCAACGGGCTGCTGCGGCACCGCCAGTCGGGCTCGGGCGTGCTCGACGCCGAGTACGACGACCTCTACGACCACGTGCTGCGCGCCGCGGAGTGGACCGAGTCCCTGCGCGACATGGTGACGAGCCTCTTCGAGACGAACCTGTCGCTGCAGGACGCGCGCCTCAACATCGTCATGCGCAAGCTTGCCGGGTGGGCGGCGATCATCGCGGTGCCGACGGCGGTCACGGGCTGGTTCGGGCAGAACATCCCCTACCCCGGCTTCAGCGAGCCGTGGGGACTGATGCAGAGCGTCCTTCTCATCGTCTTCCTCTCCGGGGGCCTCTACGTCGCATTCCGGCGCAAGGGCTGGCTATAGCGGCGCGACGTCGTGAGGGCTGCCGCGGCGCCGGCCTGCGCGTCGGCGCGAAGAACGTGCCTGAGAGCGGGCCGACACGCGGGCGATCACCGGCGTGTCGGCACGGTCTCGCGTTCGGGCTCGCGGGGATCGGATGTGCCGTCTGTCCGGTCCCGAGGGGCCAGGCGGTTCGGTGAGTCGGGCGCCGGTCCGCTCACGGCGTCACGTCTGCGGCGGCGGCGGGGTGCGCAGCGCCTTCTCCGCGCCGGCGATGGCTAGGACGATGGCCGCCATCCAGATCGCACCCCCGGGGCCGAAGGGCGCGACAGCGAGCCCGGCGAGCAGAGGGAAGCCGACCTGCCCGACCCGGTTGCCCATGAGCCGGACCGCGAGCGCCTGTGAGCGCCACTGGGTCGGCACGGCGGTCGCGATGAGCGTCATCGTGAGCGGCTGACCGATGCCGAGGAAGAACCCGCCGACCGCGAGCAGCGTCCCGGCGACGACGAGCTGGTCGAGGACGAGCGGCGGCACGGCGAGCGTGATGCTCGCGACGAGCAGACAGGTGATGCGGAGCCGGCGCCGTGACCAGCGCCGTGACAGCCACGGTAGGAGGGCGCGCGAGAGGATGCCGGCGGCTCCGCGGATCGCGAGCAGAGCGCCGACGACGATCGGCGGTACCCCGGCGTCCTCCCCGACGAGCGGCAGGAAGGCGCTGAGGATGTCGACCATCGCGAGCAGCCCCATCGAGGCGAGCATGTTCGAGGCGACGCCCGGCGCACGCAGGACCTGCGGGATCGTCGCTCGGGAGCCCGGCTCTGACGGGGACGACGCCTGGGCCGCAGTCGGCAGGGACGCCGCCGGCGCTGTGGAGGGCGAGGATGCGGTGCCGGCGCCGTCGGCAGGCTCGGGCCGGGCGGGAGGTCGGTGCGGATTCGCTAGCAGCAGCGGGACGGCGAGCAGCGAGATCGCGGCACCGACCCAGAGCGCCCGGTCGACGTCGGCCAGCCGCTCGGGCGAGGCAGTGACGGCGCCGACCCCGACGATCGCCCCGCCGAGCAGCGGCCCGAGGGCCTGGCCGACCGAGTAGGAGGCGGTGAACCACCCGAAGCCGAGGTCGAGATCCGCATCGTCGGAGAAGCGGGCGATCGCGGCCTGGCCGCTGATCGTGAAGACGAGGTGGGCGAGCCCCAGGACGACCGATCCGAGCGCCAGCGCGGCGATCGACGGCGCGAGGGCCAGGCTGAGACCGCCGACGGCCATGAGGGCGGCCGCAGCCATGATGAGCCGGCGCAAGCGCGGGGTGCGGTCGGTGAGGCGCCCGAGGGAGAGGGCGATGTAGATCGGAAGGACGGCGTAGGCGGCCGTTACCAGACCGATCGTCGTGCCGCCCGCACCGAACGCGACGAGCTTGTACGTCGTGATCGGCCGGAGCAGGTTGAGCGCGGTCTGCACGAGAACCCCGGCGACGACGAGCGACCACAGCCATCCGCGCGAGAGGCGCGCCTGCGAGGCGTTCACGAGTCGAGCATGGCAGCGCTGCGCCAGGCGGGGACTGTCACGGCGACCTCCGGAGCTCGATGCCCGGATCATGCTATTCGTCCGACCGGAGTGCGGCGTCGAGGATCGTGGATGGGGTGGCGCGGCGAGGCGAGGGCGTCATCCCCTGGTCCCGGGGGTCCTGTCGAGGCCGGTCTCGTCGAGTCGAACGGAGCGGGAACGAACCGAGGCGGGTCGGGTCGGATCCGGTCGGGTTGGTGAGGCGTGTCGGTGGTGCGTGGCAGGGTGCCTGGTCATGAGGAAGGCGAGACGTCCATGGCTCGGAGGTGCTCGGACGCCGACGGGCCGAGGATCGCGAAGGAGCACGCCGTGAGTGAATCCGTCAGACAGTTGCTGGAGCGTCACGTAGCCGAGAAGGTGATCCCCGAGGCGGTCGCGCTCGTCGATCGCCACGGCGAGCCGACGGCCGACGCCGACGGGCCGATGGCGCCGCACGGGCCGCCGCTGCAAGGCCGTGCTGGACCAGCAGGCCGCCGTGCGCATCCTGGAGTCCTTTCTTTCCCTCAGCCCTGACCAGCGGAGGCCGGCATGAAGACCGTACTGCGCATCGTGGCTGTCCTTGTCCTGCTGGCGGCGGCCGCTGCCGGCTGGGCGGGGTACGAGGCCTGGACCTTCCTCAAGACGCCCCCGGCCACACCGGGGCAGGAAGCCTTCTTCGACGTGGAACCCGGCGCCAATGTGCGCCGTGTGGCCGACAAGCTGGAAGAACGCGGCCTCATCACCGATGCGCGCAAGTTCCTGCTGCTGGCCCGCTACAAAAAGTGGGACAGCCGCCTGCAGGCCGGCCGCTTTGCCCTCAATACGGGCTGGCTGCCGGAACAGGTGCTGGATACCCTGGTCAACGGCCAGCCGGTGCTGTTCCGCGTCACCGTGCCCGAAGGCCTGACCTGGTGGCAGACCGCCAAGGTGCTGGAAGACGCCGGGCTGGTGCGCTTTGAGGATTTCCGGGCCGTCATCACGGACCCGGCCTTTTTGCGCCACTACGGCATCCCCTTCGATTCGGCCGAGGGCTTCCTCATGCCGGACACCTATCTGCTCAAGAAGGCCGACGTGCCCGACAAGGCCCAGGCCCGTGCCGTGGCCGGCCGCATGGTGGACAACTTCTGGCGCAAGGGCGACGCCCTCTGGCCCGACGGCAAACGCCCCTCCCGCGACGAGCTGCGCCGTCTGGTGATCCTGGCTTCCGTCGTGGAGAAGGAGACCGCCTTTGCCGACGAGCGGCCGCGCGTGGCCGGCGTCTATGCCAACCGTTTGCGCATCAACATGGCGCTCCAGGCCGACCCCACGGTCATCTACGGGCTGGGGCCCAACTTTGA
>RRZU012885040.1_pt1 | contig 16641 bp, 15 predicted proteins | sample 2165561 | NCBI WGS metagenome assembly RRZU01 (sample SAMN10456909, study PRJNA506462) | wastewater metagenome | isolation source: wastewater sludge | place: USA: Moscow, Idaho
GCTGCCTCAAACGACACGTCGCGAACGAGATCTATGCCGCTCTGCTCAATCCCGCCACCGACAATCCCGTCGGGCGCGAACTCCGAGCACGCCGACAAGCGAAAGGCATCCCGATCAGCGTTCTCGCCGCCACTCTCGGCGCCCCCTACCAGCGGCTCCGACGACTCGAGATCGGCACTCGCGCCGACCCTGAACTCGAGGCCCGAGCGACCGCCGTCCTGGAGCAGATCAGCCCGCCACTGGCCGCTTGACAGCAATAGGAGCATCCACTCTGCCGGACGCAACTGCCCAAGGAACGGGGGAAACGCGGGCGCCGCCGCACCCTCTGTCAGTCCTCGGAGAGCATGTCCCTGACGAGCGGGACGACCTCGGTCGCGTACAGGTGGATCGTCTCCAGCAGCGCCTCGTGCGACAGGCGACCGGTCGAGACCTTGAGCTGGTACCGCTGCGCGCCGAGCGCCTTGACGCCTGCGGCGATCTTGCGCGCCGCCGTCTCGGGGGAGCCGACGACCATCGAGCCGTGGTCGGCCTCCTGCTCGAAGTGCGAGCGGTCCATCCGGCCCCAGCCGCGCTCGGCCCCGATCCTGCGGGACTGCTCGAGCCACGGCGTGTACAGCCGCTCCCTGGCCTCGTCGTCGGTCGGCGCGATGTGGCCGTAGGTGTGGTAGCCGATCGGCTGCGGCTCCTTGCCGAGCTCCTCGAGGGCCCGACGGTGCAGCTCGGCGAACGGGGCGAACCGCTCGACGGGGCCGCCGATGATCGCCAGCATCAGGGGCAGCCCGTAGGACGCGGCGCGCACCACCGACTGGGGGGAGCCGCCGACGGCGACCCACGTCTTCAGCGGGCCGTCGGCCAGCTTCGGGTACAGCTCGACATCGACGAGGTCCTGGGTCAGCTTGCCCTTCCAGGTGATCCGCTCGCCCTGGATCAGCTTCGCGAACAGCTCGAGCTTCTCCTCGAACAGGTCCTCGTAGTCCTGCAGGTCGTAGCCGAACAGCGGGAACGACTCGATGAACGAGCCGCGCCCGACGACCGCCTCCGCACGGCCACCGCTGATCGCGTCCAGCGTGGAGAAGCGCTCGAAGACGCGGACCGGATCGTCGGAGGAGAGCACAGTGACGGCGGTCGCGAGCTTGATCCGCTCGGTCCGCGCGCCGATCGCGGCGAGCACCATCTCAGGCGACGAGATGGCGAAGTCGTTGCGGTGATGCTCGCCGACCCCGATCACGTCGAGCCCGAGACTGTCCGCGAGGACCGCCTCCTCGATGACGTTGCGCACAACGGCGTCGCCGGGCAGCAGGTCGCCGTCGGTGTCAGCGGTGATGTCGCCGAAGGTGTCGATGCCGAATTGCACGTCCATGGCCAGCTCCTAAGCAATTGAACTCTCAACTATCAGTGTAGCTTCCCCTGCCATCCATGTCCCGATTTGATAGACTCGGCCTTGGCGACCCGCCCCGGACGACGGATCAGTACCCGGTGAAGACAAGACTGGCCAACCTCTGAACAAGGAAGGAACTGTCTTCGAATGGATTGGGTCATCCTCATCGCGTCAGGCGTGCTGGAGGCCGTGTGGGCCACGGCGCTCGGACTCTCCAACGGATTCAAGAAACTCGTGCCGACGATCATCTTCGTGATCGCCGCCATCGGAAGCCTCGGCGGACTCGGCATCGCCCTGCACACCCTCCCCACCGGCACCGCCTATGCGGTCTGGACGGCGACCGGAGCGTCGCTGACCGTCCTGTGGGCGATGATCACCGGCGCCGAGAAGGTGAGTGTGGCCAAGGTTCTGCTCCTCGCGGGCATCGTGACCTGCGTCGTCGGACTGAAGGTGCTGGCATGAGTGGCACCAAGCACGTCATCCCCCGCAGCCTCGCCTGGCCGGTGCTGCTGATCAGCGCCGTCCTCGAGGCCGTGTGGGCCAACGCCCTGTCAGCGAGCAAGAGCTTCTCCGAGCCGGTGCCCACCGTGATCTTCCTCGTCGCGACCATCGCCTCGCTCGTCGGCCTGTCGCTCGCCATGGCGCACATCCCGACCGGAACGGCCTATGCCGTCTGGACCAGCGTCGGCACGGTGCTGACCGTCGGGTACTCCGTGGCGATCGGCGCCGAGGGCATGTCCTGGCTCAAGGCACTGTTCCTCGCCGGCATCGTCGGCTGTGTGATCGGGCTCAAACAGCTCGACTCCAAGCAGCCAGACCCCGAGCCGCCTGCGGGCGAGGAGCCGTCCGGCTGAGCGCATCGGGTGCTAGGTTCACGGGCATGTTCATCGCTGTTCAGGTCGTCTACCTCGCGCTCTTCGTCGTCGGTGTGATCCGGAGCCGGGGCATCGCGCGGATCCTGCTCGCGGTCTGGGTCGTCGTCTCGGCGATCTCCACGGTGATCAACATCGTCGCCCCGCAACTGGTCGACGGAATCGGCATCTCCGGCTTCGCGATCATCAACTTCGTCGTCAACTTCATCGGCACCGTCCTGCTCGCGATCGCCCTGATCCTCGGGCGTCCCGGCTACCACGGTGAGGACGACCGGCCGCGCTACCCGGGAGCGCCGACGGTGTACGGGCAGCAGAACCACCCCGGCATCGCGCAGCCCGGTCAGTACGGGGACCAGCCCTACGGCTCCTACGAGCAGCCACGCTCCTTCGGCTCGGCGGGCGATCCGTACGGCGTCCCCGATGATCGAGGCGACGTCCGCCCCTGAAGCCCCGCGCCCACGGCCCCGCAGATCGATGCGGGGCCGTGTGTCTGCTGGCGACCATCCACACACCGGTCTGGGCCGTTGTGTCTGCTGGCGACCGTCCACGCACCGGCCGCGGCCGTCGAGATGCATGAGGCAACCAAAGCCCCGCAGAAACCCGAGCCTGAACGCGTCGACCTGCGCTCCATTGGCGGGCGGTGGTGGCCGCACCAGGTGTTCGACACATGACGCAACCAAAGCCCCCCGCAGAGACCCGAACCTGACAGCGTCGACCCGCCCTCCATTTGCGGCGATGGTGGCCGCACCGGTGTTAGGCTGCCTCCATGCACCTGAACTCCGAATGGCTGAGCCTGCTGCCGACGATCCTCGCGGAGGTGCTGTTCGTGGCGCTCTTCATCGTCGCTGCCGTGCGCAGCCGTGGGGTGGCAAGGATCCTGCTCTCGATCTGGATCGTGACCTCGACCGTCGGCGCGATCCTCAGCATCTTGGCGCCCTACCTGTTTGGCAGCCTCGGGATCACAGGTCCCTCGTTCGTGTTGTGGCTCCTCGGCATGCTCAACGCCGTCCTGCTCGGCCTCGTGCTCATCATCGGCCGACCCGGTTACCGCGGCGAGGACGATCGGCGCAGCTACCCGGGCCAGCCCTATCCTCCCGCTGGCTACCCCGGAAACCCCGGCCAGGCTTACTGAGCGGAAGCCGCGTTACCACCACTGGACCGCGGGCCTGTACCCCGAGCTGACTCAACGGACGCTCCGGCACTTCGGGCGCGCCGACGGCATGCTCCCGGGCGTCAGGAGTGCGATTTGCGGGTGAGCGACTTGAGCACTTTTCCGGACTCGTTGGGGCTGGGAGTGCATTGTCTGCAGTGGATGCTGGGGCGGGGTCAACGAACCCGGAAAAGTGCTCATCGGAAGAACACTCCGGGAGCGGCGAGCCGCGGGGGATGCCGTGGTCACCAGGAGGCCAGCCGGGGAAGTCAACACCGTTGACCCGCGGAGCGGGCCTGGCCTGCGCCCCCTGAGGCAGAAGTCAACGGCCGTTGACTTGTTGTGGAAGCGGGTGGACCCTGAGGGCCATGCGAGCCATGATCATCAAGGAGTTCCGGGAGCTGGGACGTGACCGCCGCACGCTTGCGATGGCGGTGATGATGCCGATCGTCCTGCTGTTGCTCTTCGGGTACGCCGCGAACTTCCAGGTCGACGACATCTCCACGGCGGTCATCGGCGAGCACGCCCAGCAGGTCTCGGACACGCTGCCCGAACTGTTCGACGTGCGCGACGACGTCGAGGGCGACGACCCGGAGACCATGCTGCGCGAGAACCGCGTGGACGCCGTGGTCGACAGCTCGCAGCGGCCCGTGAAGGTCTATCTCGACGGCTCGGCACTGTTCGTCTCCCAGTCGGCGCAGCTCGCGATCGGCCGCAGCGGAGGGGCGCTCGAGTCGGAGGTGCTGTTCAACCCTGACCTCGAGACCTCCTGGGTGATCGTCCCGGCCATCATCGGGCTGGTCATGGCCCTGATCGGCACCATGATCACCTCGCTCGGACTGGTCCGGGAGAAGGAGTCCGGCACGCTCGAACAGTTGGCCGTGATGCCGATCCGGCCTTCGGCGGTCATCCTCGGCAAGATCGCCCCGTACTTCACGATCGCCCTGATCGACATCACGATCATCACCCTGCTTGGCATCTGGCTGTTCGGTGTCCCGTTCAACGGGCCGATCTGGGTGTTCGCGCTGGGCGCCGTCGCATTCCTGTGCGTCGTGCTCGGCCTCGGCATCCTCTCCTCGACGATCTCCTCGACCGCAGGCCAGGCCATGCAGACCGCCCTGTTCTTCATGCTCCCGCAGATCCTGCTCTCGGGCATGATCTTCCCACTCGAGGCCATGCCATGGGCGATCCGCTGGATCGGGCAACTGCTTCCGCTGACCTATTTCATCAACGTCTCGCACGGCGTCCTGCTCCGCGGTGCCGGGATCGCACAGGCATGGCCGAGCATCGTCGTCCTCGCGGCGATGGCCCTGTTCGTGCTGACCGCGTCGACGCTGCGTTTCCGTGCGATGATCGCGCCCCACAGAACCCGCGCCCGGAGTCCGCGGCACGCGAAGGCCGCCTGATGTTCGGGGCAGAAGACCTGACGGTCGTGCTTGACGGGGCGACCGCCCTCGACGGCGTCTCGATCCGGCTGCCTGCCGGGGCCGTGACGACGGTGGTCGGTGGCGACGGCGCCGGGAAGTCCACCCTGCTCCGCAGCCTCGCAGGGCTCGTGCGCCCAACCTCCGGGACCGTCACCGCGCCGAGCGGGAGGGGTCGCGCGCTGCTGCCCGCGACCGCGGGTTCCTGGGCGAACCTCACCGTCACGCAGAACCTCGACTTCGCCGCGCGGGTCGCGAAGGTGAAGGCCCCGGCCAGGATCACGGAGCTGATCGAGCGGGCCGACCTCACGGCCGCCCGGGATCGACTCGCCTCCCAGCTCTCCGGGGGCATGCGGCGCAAGCTCGGGGTGATCATGGCGCTGCTCGCACAGCCCGAGCTGCTCCTCCTCGACGAGCCCACCACCGGCGTCGATCCGGTCAGCAGGGTCGAGCTCTGGTCGCTGATCTCGCACGCTGCGGCCGAGGGAGCGGCCGTGCTGACGGCCACGACCTACCTGGACGAGGCGGAGCGGGCCGCAACGGTCACCGTCCTGCACGAGGGACGGGTGCTGCTCGCCGGTGCACCCGCAGAACTCATCGACGCGGCACCGGGTCGGTTCTGGATCGACGCCACCCCCTCGGAGGCACGTACCTGGCGGCGCGGGCGGCGCTTCCACCACTGGGCCGAGACGGCACCGCCCGGCGCCGCAACGATCCGCCCCGATCTGCACGACGTCGTGATCGCCGCCTCGCCCCGGTCGACACCCTCGACGGCCGAGAGCGGGCAGGCCAGGCCCGCGACCGGAGCGCCACCACTGGTGGAGGCCCGCTCCGCGGGGAAGCGGTTCGGCGACGTCGACGCCGTGTCCGGGGTCGACCTGGCCGTCCGGCCGGGGGAGATCGTTGGCCTGCTCGGCGCGAACGGGGCAGGCAAGACGACGCTGATGCGCTGTCTCCTCGGCATCGTCTCCCCGACATCCGGGACCACCGAACTCTTCGGCGAACCGCCCTCCCGCCGGAACCGCGCCAGGCTCGGCTATGTGCCGCAGGGCATGGGGCTCTACCGCGACCTGACCGTCGACCAGAACGCCGCCTTCTCGGCCGCCGCCTACGGGTCGACCCCTCCTGACCTCGACGACGACCGCCTGATCGAACAGGTTCCCCTCGGTGAGCAGCGGCGCGTCGCGTTCGACATCGCCACCGCGCACCGGCCCGAGCTCCTCATCCTCGACGAGCCGACCTCCGGCGTCTCCGCCACCGAGGCCGCCAGCCTGTGGGACTCGGTAGGCGCCCAGGCCGATCGGGGCGTCGGCGTGCTGGTGACCACCCACAACATGGGCGAGGCGGCCCAGTGTGACAGGCTCGTCCTCATGGTCGACGGTCTGGTCGCGGCACAGGGGTCGATGGCCGACATCCTGGGCGGTGCACAGGTCGTCATGGTCGAGACTGGCGACTGGCAGGCGGCCTTCGACCGGCTCTCGGCCGCCGGCCTCCCGGTCAGCCTGGCAGGCACGACCGCCCGGGTGCTCATCGACGACGAGCCTGCGGTGCGCGCGGCGCTCGGGGACCTGCAGGCACGGGTCGGCAGCGCCGCCGCCACCCTTGACGAGAGGATGGCGATGCTCCGATGACCGGCCGCACCGGGCGCAGGCCCGGCCCGACGACGACCCGCGACGACATCCTCGACGCCGCAACCGAGACGTTCCGGGACGGCAAGCTCGAACACGCCTCGATGCGCAGGATCGCCCAGCGCGCCGGGGTCGACCCCGCGCTGATCTACCGGTTCTTCGCCAGCAAGGACGCGCTTTTCGACGAGGTCGTGCGGCGCGAGTTCGGGGCGGTGATCCCCGTTGACCGGCCGGTGCGCGACGGTCGCGAGGTGATCACCCTCGCGCTCGACCTGTGGGAGAGCAGGCAGCGGCGGACCCTCGGGCTCGGCGCGATCCGTGCCGCGCTCAACAACGATCAGGCGGCTGCCCTGCTGCGTGAACTGCTCGGCAGGACGATCCTGCGCTGGGTGACGGCCTCGGCCCGCGACGACCACCACGACCTGCGCGTCGCGCTGATCGCCTCCCAGATCGTCGGCCTTGTCATCACCCGCCACCGGCTGCAGCTGCCGGGGGCGAAAGACGCCAGCCGGGACGAACTCATCCGCGTCCTGGCCCCGGTGCTCGAGCACTATCTGCACGGCGACCTCGGGCTTCCCGGGCGCTGAAGCCGGGTAAGAGGTCTCTCATCTGAGCCTCATCGGCACTCAACACGCGGGCGACAAGCTTCTTCGGCATAGAAGAAGGAGTTTCCCGATGTTCACCACGACCAGCCTCATCGCCATCGCAACCGACCTGATCGCCATCGCGATCCTCGCGATCCCGCTCTACTACCGACGCCATCGTCGCCGCGACCTGATGTTCGCGTTCCTGACGCTCAACGTCGGCGTGATGGTGGTCGCCGCCGCGTTGGGCTCCGCGGGAGCGGGCGCAGGACTCGGGCTGGGACTGTTCGGGGTGTTGTCGATCATCCGGCTCCGGTCCGACCCGATCAGCCAGGCTGAGGTGGCCTACTACTTCGGCGCCCTCGCGCTCGGCCTCATCGGTGGACTCGCCCCGGGAGCCTGGTGGGTGACGCCCACGTTCAGCGCGGTGCTGCTCGCCGTCATCGCCGTCGCCGACTCGCCCCACTTCACCCGCGGCAGCCGCTCGCTCGTCATGACGTTGGACGTCGCCATCCTCGACCGTGACGAGCTCGAGCGGGTCGTCGCAGAACGCGTGGGGGGCCAGGTGCGCCGACTCGACGTCCGTGAGCTCGACCTGGTCCGTGACCTGACGGTGCTCGAGGTCTGGTACCGACCGACCGGCCGTCCGCAGCCGTTCGGACCCCAGCAGACCTTCGCGCCGATGCAGCATCAGCCGATGCCTTCGCCGGTCCCCTCCCCGACGATGGCGATCCGATGAGCGGCGACAGGACCGTGCTTGCCGAGCTCGCCTCGCGCGTCGCGCCGATCAGCCTCGCCGAGACCACCGACCAGGCGGCTCTGCAGACCCGCATCGACAAGAAGTACCTGCTCCCCATCGGCCTGCTCGGCCACGTGCTGGACGACCTGGGCGCCGGGCTCAGGGCGTTGGAGATCGACGGCCTGCGGGTGTTCGGCTACGAGTCGGTCTACTTCGACACGCCGCGGCTCCAGTTCTACCGCGACCACGTGCAGGGCCGCAGGCTCCGGCACAAGGTGCGGACCCGCCGCTACGTCGACAGCGACCTCACCATGCTGGAGGTCAAGGAGAAGGGAGGACGGGGCGAGACGGTCAAGCACCGCACCGACTGGTCACCCACCGAGCTGTTCCGGCTCGGTTCGGGCGGCCGGATGTTCATCGACGACCTGCTCGACGGCGAACCCGACGCGGCCTCGCTGCGCCCCAGCCTGGTCAGCCGCTACTGGAGGGCGACCTTCGTGCACGCCGACGCGGGACTACGGCTCACCTGCGACGTCGATCTCGGCTTCGAGTCACGTCACACGACCACCTCAGTCCCGCGGGGGAGGGTGCTCGTGGAGACCAAGGCGGCGGGCACCCCGAGCGTGGCCGACCACATCCTGCACCGCTACGCCCAGCGCGACATCGCCGTCAGCAAGTACTGCGCAGGGATAGCGCTGACCCACGGTGCGCCTGCAAACCGGTGGCACCGCGTGCTGAACCGCTACCTGCGCCCCGTCGCGTGAGGGCCAGCTTCAGCTGAACAGCTGGACGATGAGCGGCGCGGCCGTCGTGCCGCCCGAGTCGCCGACCTCGACGAAGGCAGAGACCGCGTAGTTCTCGTTGTAGGCGATCATCCAGGCGTGCGTCTGCTGGGCGCCGGTCTTGCCCCACTCGGCGGTGCCCGACTTCGCGCCGGTCATGATCGACTGGAGAGACTTGCCTGTTCCGGAGTCGACGGTGGCCTTCATCATCGTCTGGAGCTGCTGGGCCTCCGCCGCGGCGAGGGGGGCCGCCGTCGAGGTGGCCTGCTTGCCCTCGACGAGCCAGGGGATCATCGTCTTGCCGGAGGCGACCGAACCGGCGACCGAGGCCATGGCGAGCGGCGACATGGTCACCTGCCCCTGGCCGATCATCGAGGCGGCCAGATCGATCGAGTTGCCGGGCTCGATGGTGCCGAAGTAGGACGTGAAGCCCGCGTCGTAGTCGGTGCCGACGCCGAGCGAACCGCCGGACGCCTTCAGGGACTCGCCCGTCACGGTGCCCGCGGCGCCGACGAAGGCGGTGTTGCAGGAGTACTTGAAGGCGTCGGTGAGGCTCACGGAGCCCAGCCCGTTGGACGGGTAGCCGGAGTAGTTGCCGAAGGTGTAGCTGCCGACCTTGAGGTTGGCCGGGCACTGCACCGTGGTCGAGGCCGTCGAGCCGGCGCGCAGCATCGCCAGCGCAGAGACGGCCTTGAAGGTGGAGCCTGGCGCGTACTTGCCGTAGGTGGCGTGCGGGAAGCTGCCCGCAGCTGGCGACTGGGCGGCCGCAAGGAGGCCGCCGGTCTTGACGTCGAGCACGACGAGCGTCGCGATGCCCGCCTGCCCGGTAAGCACCGACTCGGCCTTCGTCTGGAGATCGCGGTCGAGGCTGAGCGTGATCTCCTTGCCGATGCTCGGATCCTGCTGGGCGAGCACCTTCACCTGGGGCGCGGGCTCGACGCCCTTGCGGCCGACCAGTTCGATCCGTGCCCCGGGGACTCCGCGCAGGTCCTTGTCGTAGCGCGACTGCAGCCCGCTCAGCCCGACCCGGTCGATGGAGGACAGCTCGCCCTTCGACTCGTCGATCATCTTCTGGGTCGGCTGGCCGACCGTGCCGAGCAGCGGTGCCGCGAAGGTGTCGGTTGGGCCGACGACGGCGCTCACCTCGTTGACGTGTGCCCCCTTGATGTCGACCACCGCGGCGGGGATGGCCTCCTGGCGGACGGTCGCGCCCACCACGAACGCCTTCGGGCCGTTGTCTGCGACCTTCTTCTGGAAGGCGGGCTCGTCGATCTTCAGGGCGGTGGCGAGCGCCTTCGCGGCGCCTGCCCATTCGGCCTCCGGGATCGACGCCTTGTCGAGGCCGACCTCGAAGAGGGAACGTTCCTCGACGATGGCGAGCCCGGTGTTGTCGTTGATGGAGCCGCGCTTGGCCTCCTGCTGGATGTGCCGCAGGCGCGTCTGCTCGGTCAGCTCGGGATGGACGGCGCTCGGCGCCCAGGCGAAGCTCCACTTGTCGTCGGCGTAGGTGAACTTCGCCTCCGTCGTGTAGGTCCACCCGTGCATGCCGAACTTGTAGGTGTAGTTCAGCTTCGCGACGGCCTCGTTCTCCCCGTAGGTGACGGCGTCGCTCTTGACCTCGGGATAGATGTCGTCCATCCCGGCGAAGATGGTGGTGAAGTCCTCCTGTGCGGCCTTCGCGTCGGCGACGTTGGCCAGCTTCGAGAGGTCCTTCGCGTTGAGCGCGTCGACGACCTGCTTCAGGTCGGCGTCGACCGGCGGCAGATCGGTTTTCGGTGAAACGGACGGCGATGGTGTCGGCGCGTCACCGTCTGGGGTGCAGCCCACCACGAGCAGTGTCGCGGCGAAGATTGCGGCCAGAATCCGTCGCATGGAAGCCTCCTCAGGTCCTGCGCAACAGGGTACCCGCCAGCCCTGACGGCCCCGCGGAGAGGCTCGGCGGGATTGGTGAACCCAGTTCTGAAAGGTATTCTGGATCGGGTCATCGACGTTGGCCCTGAAGGGTACCGGTGGCAGACACCCCGTTATCCCCGCCCTGACAGGAGCAATCCTTGTTCACGTCTGCCCTTCTGACGACGAACGTCTCGCTGAATGTGTGGCTGATCACCATCGTGGTGATCGGAGGCCTTCTCGCGTTCGACTTCTTCTTCCATGTGCGCAAGGCGCACGAGCCGACCCTGCGCGAGGCCGCCATCTGGTCGGGCATCTACGTCGGTCTCGCGATCGTCTTCGGCATCGGCTTGTGGGTCGTCGGCGGCCACGGCATGGGCGTCGACTACTTCCAGGGCTACATCCTCGAGAAGGCCCTCTCCGTCGACAACCTCTTCGTGTTCGTCGTGATCATGTCGAGCTTCGCAGTGCCCCGCGCCGACCAGCAGAAGGTGCTGCTCTTCGGCATCGTCTTCGCGCTGTTCGCCCGCGCCGGGTTCATCTTCCTCGGCATGGCCATCATCGACAACTTCACGTGGGCCTTCTACGTGTTCGGCCTGATCCTGATCATCACGGCCGGCCGCCTGCTCGCCCCGGAGAAGGAAGACGACGACGAGGCGAACAACTTCGTCATCAAGCTCGCGAAGCGCTTCCTCCGCACCACCGACCACTACGACGGCGACAAGCTGTTCACGGTCGAGAACGGCAAGCGCGTCCTCACCCCGATGCTGCTGGTCATGATCGCCATCGGCGGCACCGACATCCTCTTCGCGCTCGACTCCATCCCCGCCATCTACGGCGTCACAGACAACGTGTACATCGTGTTCACCGCGACGGCGTTCTCGCTGATGGGCCTGCGCCAGCTGTTCTTCCTGATCGACGGCCTCCTCGACCGCCTGATCTACCTCAAGTACGGCCTTGCCATCATCCTCGGCTTCATCGGCGTCAAGCTGATCCTCGAGGCCATGCACACCAACCAGTTCTCGTGGATCAACGGCGGCGAGCCGATCAACGTCTACACCTTCGACCCGTACACCTCGCTCGGTGTCATCGTCGGTGTGCTCGCGATCACCGTCATCGCCTCGCTCGTCTCGCCGAAGGGCAAGATGCTCTCCGCGGTCAAGACGCTGCACCGTCACGCGCACGCCTACAACAACGTGGAGTACCACGGCGAGGCGGCCGACCGTGAGCACCACTACGAGAAGATGGAGGCCGCGGAGACGGCGCTGATGAAGTTCGACGAGAAGAAGATCTCCGAGCTCATGGACGAGACGGGCACGACCTGGGAGGTCGAGCAGGCCCGCCGCGCCCACAAGGAGTCCGTCGAGAGTAACGACTGATCCATGGGGGTCATCTCCGCCGTCCGGCGGCTCTGGCGGCACGCGCCCTTCCGGCGCCTGCTGACGCTGCGCGTCCTCAGCCAGGCCGCCGACGGCACCCTCCAGGTGGGGATGGCCTCCTACATCCTCTTCTCACCCCAGTCTCAACCCGACGCCTGGGCCATCGCGGGAGTGCTCGCGCTGACGCTGCTGCCGTTCACCGTCATCGGGCCGTTCGTCTCGCCGCTGCTTGACCGGTGGTCGAGGCGCGACGTCGCCCTGTACTCGGACATCGCCCGCGCGGTGCTTGCGACGATCATCGGCGTGATCATCTTCTCCGGGCTCACCACCGGAGCCTGGGCCATCGTGCTCTTCGGGGCGCTGCTGGTCGCGATGAGCATCAACCGCTTCATGCTGGCCGGCCTCTCCGCGGGGCTGCAGCACACCGTCGAGCGGGACGAGTTTCTGACGGCGTCCTCGATCGTCCCGACGGTCGGACCGCTCGGAGTCGTGCTCGGTGCCGTGATCGGCTTCGCCGTCCGGTTCGGCTTCGGCGACCTGCTCGGCGCGGACAAGGCCAACTCGCTCGTCTTCCTGATCGCCGCCGCCGGCTTCGTCGGCTCGGTGCTGATCTGCCGCGGGTTCTCCCGCGACGCGCTCGGCCCCTCTGCAGACGAGGCGGACGAGGCGGAGCCGACCGGTGCCCGAGACGTCGCGCGCGGCCTCGCTGAGGCTGGCCGTCACCTTCGCACCCGGCCGACGGCGATCGTCGCGCTGGCGCTGATGGCCGTGACCAGGCTGCTGTTCGGCCTGCTGAGCGTCGCCGTCATCCTCGCCGCCCGGCACCTGTGGCACCCGGTCAGCGATCCTGACGCGGCCCTCGCGGACCTCAGCATCTGGGGCGTGGCCACCGGCGCGGGCTTCATCCTCGCCGCGCCGCTCGTGCCCGTGCTCGCCCGACGCTTCGGCCTCGGCCGAACCGCCGTCGGCCTGCAGATCGGCGCCGCCGTCGTGTCGCTCGTGTCGGCCTTCACGACCTGGAAGCTCGGCCTGTTCGTGATCAGCTTCCTGATCGGGCTCGCGGTGCAGTCGTTCAAGATCTGCGTCGACACCATCGTCCAGGCGCACGTCGACGACCAGTACAAGGGCCGCGTCTTCACCTTCTACGACATGGCCTTCAACGGGGCCTTCGTCCTCGCGGGCGTCGTGGCGGCCTTCGTGCTTCCTGCCTCCGGCCTCTCGGTCGCAGCCTTCATCGGCATCGCTGTCGCCTACGCGGCCTGCGCCTTCGCCATGGCATCGGCCCGCCGTCGCCTCGGGGCCTCGACATTCGAGGAGGGGACCGAGAGTCTCACCGCCCCTGCCGGGGCAGGAGACTCCCCACTGCCGGCCTGATCAGCAGCCGGTTCCGCGCACAGATCTATGGTGAGCGCGACTCGTGCCACTGCCTATCGGCACCGATCGCGCTCACCGTAGAGTTCTGCACGCCAGGCTCAGTCGCCGACGCCCTCCTCGAGCGCGATCAGCACGAGGCCGACCCGGTCGCGCGCGTCCAGCTTGCTGAGCAGGCGGCCGATGTGAGTCTTCACTGTGCCCTCTGCCATGTAGAGGCGCTGCGAGATCTCCTGGTTGTTCGCGCCCCGCGCGACCTCCTCCAGCACCTCACGCTCCCGCTCGGTGAGCGCCTCCAGCCGCTTGCCCCGCTCCTGCGTCGCCTTCGGCAGCAGGTCGGCGAAGTGGGTCAGCAGCCGCGTGGTGGTCGACGGCGCGACCACCGCGTCGCCGGCCGCGACCGAGCGGATCGCGCCGAGCAGCTCGTCGGGGAGGGCGTCCTTCAACAGGAACCCGCTTGCGCCGTTGCGCAGCGCGGCGAAGACGTACTCGTCGAGGTCGAAGGTGGTCAGCACCAGGACCTTCGTGTCGATGCCCAGTTCGGCGATCATGCGGGTGGCCTCCGTGCCGTCCATCACAGGCATCCGGATGTCCATCAACACGACGTCGACCGGCCGCGTCTTCACGACGGCGACGGCGTCGCGGCCGTTGTCGACCTCGCCGACCGTCTCCATGTCGTCCGCGGAGTCGATCAACATGCGGAACCCGCTGCGCACCAGCGACTGGTCGTCCGCCAGCAACACCTTGATCATCGTGAGGCCTCCTTCAGCCAGCTCTTACCCAGGCGGCTCGGCATCGGAAGCTGAGCCTTGACTTCGTATCCGCCGCCGGCGCGCGGCCCTGCGTGCAGGGTGCCACCCATCGCGGCGACGCGCTCCCGCATGCCTGCGAGCCCGGAGCCCCGCCCGTCGCAGTTCGACAGGGCGCCGATGCCGTCGTCGCGCACCACGATATCGATCTCGTCTGCGAGATACCGGACGCTCACGGTGGCGGTGGCGGTCGGGCCCGCGTGCTTGAGGAAGTTGGTGGTCGCCTCCTGCACGATGCGGTAGGCCGTCAGGCCGAGCGACTCGGGGACGATCGGCGTCTCGCCTGCGATGTCGAGGCTGATTCGGTCGTCGGCGGCCGCGACCAGCTCGGGGATCTGGCTGAGGGTCGGGGCAGGACCGAACCGTGGGCTCTCCGTGTCGCCGCGCATCAGGGCGACGATCCGACGCACCTCGTCGATCGACTTGCGACCGGTGTCGGCGATGACGCCGAGCGCCTGCGTCGCAGCCTCCGGCCGCTTCGCGGTCAGCGCCTTCGCGCCCTCGGCCTGGACGACGATCACCGAGAGGGAGTGGGCGAGCACGTCGTGCAGCTCCTGCGCGACCTCCGCACGTGCGCGGCCCATCGCCAACTGCGACTCCTGCTCGCTCTGCCGCTGCGCTGCGGTGAACCGTTCCGTGACGATCTCCCGGTCGAGGGTCGCGTTGAGAACCCGCTCGCGCATGTAGCGGCCGCTGAGATAGGCGAGCGCCACGACCGCCGCGCACAGCAGCACCAGCACCGAGGTGCCGAGGAACCGGTAGTCGGCCGCGAGGTCCCTCGTCCAGGAGATGGGGCCGGCGAGCGAGCCGACGATGCCGAAGGGGATCACGGGGAGCAGGCCGGAGATGCGCCGGTAGCGCCCGACGCTGTAGACGACGATGGGTACGCAGAGCAGCGCGGGCATGGGGGCGGTGAGCATGAACACCATGCCTGCGCCGGCGACGGTGACCACGCCGAGCGAGACGAGGGGGGCGATGCGGCGCAGGATCAGCGCCGCGCACATCAGCAGCGACCACCAGCTTGCGGCCGTCATGTAGCCCTGTTCGGGGATGAATGCGACGGGGGTGAGGGTCGCGACGGCCATGACGCCTGCGAGGGCGGCGTCATGCAGCAGGGTGCGGCTCTCCCGCGACCAGCGAGTCTCCTTCATGATGGCGTCAGCCTAGCCCCGGGTCCCCGTGGCGCGGCGTCGAGCCGATGCCCGCCGGTCGTCGAACGACCAAGCACGACGACACCGTCGCCAACCTGATCCACCCACAGGGATACCACCCATCACTCGTTGCACTGGTCCGAGACTAGGTGGGTTTCCCTGATCACCCGGTCAGACCCGGGGCAACCATTGACCAGATGTTGTGCACCAAAGTCTGATCCTTCGCGCCCCGCCTTCCGCATCGACCTTCCCGTCTCCTAGATTGCAGGCATGATCCGCAAACTGTTCTGGTGCATGACGTTGTTGACGCTGGTCTTCACGGCGACCAGCCTTGTCGATCGCAGCAAGGCCTCCCGCCGTCGCGAGCTGTGGTCCGAGGCGACCGACTGACCTTCAGTCGACCCGAAGACGGCGCCCGGCACCACGTCCGAGACGCCCCGATCCGACGATGAGCCTGTCTCGGCAGTCCCGCCGAGGCGCGCGCGCGAAAACGGCCGCCCCCATGGGGAGCGGCCGTTCGTCGTTATCCGGGTCAGTAGCCCAGCATCTCCTTGCGGACCGGCAGCCACGCGATCGCGTCGCGGACGGCGTCCTGCTCGGAGAGCTGTGCCTCCCAGCCGAGGATGTCCTTCGCCTTGGACGAGACGGTGTAGACGCCGGCCACGTCGCCCGGGCGGGCGGGGCCGAACTGCACCTTCAGCGGGTCGCCGCTGATCGCCTCGAAGGATGCGGCGAGTTCCTTGACGGTGACGCCGTTGCCGGTGCCGATGTTGAACACCTGGTAGTGGTCCTCGGCGGTCGCCTTGTCGAAGCCCTCGAGCGCCGCGACATGTGCGCGGGCCAGGTCCCAGACGTGGATGAAGTCACGGATGCCCGAGCCGTCGCGGGTCGGCCAGTCGACGCCGGTGACCGTGAAGGTCTCGCCCTTCGACCAGGCCTCGAGCAGCTTGGCGAGCACGTGGGTGGGGTGCTCGAGCTGCTGGCCGGAGCGCAGCTTCGGGTCGGTGCCGATCGGGTTGAAGTAGCGAAGCGACAGGACGCGCACGTCGGAGGCCTTCGTGAAGTCCTCGAGCACCATCTCGGACATGAACTTGGTGCGCGCGTAGGGGGAGCCGGGGCTCAGCGGCGACTGCTCGGTGACCACGAAGTTCTCGTCGGGGGCGTAGATCGACGCGGAGGAGGAGAACAGGAAGCGCTCAACGCCGTTGCGCTTCAGGCCCTCGAGCAGTGTCACCGTCTTGGCGACGTTGTTCTCGTAGTAGCCGAGCGGGTCCTCGACCGACTCGGGGACGACGATCTTCGCGGCGCAGTGCACGACCGCGTCGAACTTCTGCTCGGCGAAAATCCTGTCCAGCAGGGCCCCGTCGGCGATGTCGCCCTCGTACAGCTTGCGATCGCCGATGAACTCGCGACGGCCCGTGGAGAAGTCGTCGAGAATGACGACCTGGTGTCCCGCATCCTGGCAGGCAGACGCGACGGTGCTA
>RRZU012555357.1_pt1 | contig 16640 bp, 17 predicted proteins | sample 2165561 | NCBI WGS metagenome assembly RRZU01 (sample SAMN10456909, study PRJNA506462) | wastewater metagenome | isolation source: wastewater sludge | place: USA: Moscow, Idaho
GTTCCGGATTATTGGTTTTTAAGGCTTTATGCCAATAGATATCTGCCTGGTTGTCGTTTCCCTCTTTGGCATATATTGTAGCCAGGGCTGAATAAGTATCAGAAGAAGGGCGTATGGAAATAGACTTGTCGAGATACTGTTTGGCCAAATTTCTGTTCTTGTCGATATAGGAAGAGCCTATGGTTGTTAGAATGTGTATCCGTTCTTTTTTGGGAATATATTTGAGCAATGGGATACATTTGGTGGCATAATATACGGTACTGTCTTCCATTCCCATTTCTTCATAGATGGATGCTGTATTGTTAAGGGCATATACAAGCCAGTTCTTGTTGTGATACAGGTATGCATAGTGTAAAGTGTGTTTTGTATATTTCATGGCAAGTTTGATTTCTCCACTATTATTGTTAATTAAGGCTAGATTTTCATATATATTGTGGAGAGTGACGCCATCGTTTATTTTATAGGCGATGCATTCAGCTTTTTTTAAATTGACAATGGCATCTTTAGTCTTTCTCAAGATATAGTCTATCACACCTTTATAGTAGTAGGAACGTGACAGTTTTTCTAGATCAGAAGTATTTTTGTAATAGTTGATGCAGTATTCAATCATGGAGTCCGAAGTTATCGGTTTATACAGTCGGTATAGGATTTGTGTATCTAAAAGATAGTAGTAAGCCGAATCCTTCCTGCTCTTTAACTCAGAAGTTTTTATTTTTTTTATTCCGGAATAGGCCGTGTCATTTTTTTCCAGAGACAGGAGGTGATCTATCTTCTCAAGTTTATGGTACGTGTAGTCCTGTCCGCATCCGGTCAAGGTTAAAATGAGGAAGAATAAATATATGATATTATGATTCATACGATCTTGTTTAGATACAAAGTTAGTTGTTTTTTCTTAAAAGCATTAGGAAAATCCCTTGAAGTTGTTACATTTTTGCCGTGTCTATTCTTTGTTTTTTTAATTAATTTGTTGATAGATAGCTGTTTATATTGAAAATGAGATGTAACATTTTTCAAAAAAAATATTGCAAAATATTTGTTCGTAAATATTAAAATGCATAACTTCGCTTTGTAAACAGTAGCATAATATTTATTTATATGCGATATTTATGTTAATAAGAAATTAAACTGGATTATGAAAAAACCATTTGTAATATTATTGATATTAGGGCTCTATGCAGTCCCTTTAATTTCCCAGGCGGATTGCGAAAGTATGAATTCTTTTGATTCTAAATTTGATATACCACGTCGATGTATAAAAAGAGTTGATAAAATCTCTTATGGAGGGATTGTCGATGGTACTCTTGAATTGACATTCTTAGTTCAAATGTCAAATGTGGAAATTTCCATATATAAGGATGGAATGGCGGTCATTGATGATAAAATGAGTGTGGTGCCGGGATTGACCAAAGCTTATGATTTAAGTGATTATGGAGAAGGAAAATATACTATAGAGGTGTATGATAATGGAACTGAAATTCTTAGTTCTTCTGAAGAAATTTAAAAAATAATAATCAAGTCGACAAGATTATATCCAGACCTCACTGAATAAAGGAAACAATGTTCGAAGTTAAAAGAGAACAATTAATCTTTTTATTATGAAAATGTTGAATTTACCAGACACATTGGATGTCTATGAATTAATGGAAGTAAAAGGTGGAATCCTTGATAAATCGCAGGTTTGCGTCCTAGCATCTGCTGTGAAATGTACTGTTGCAGGATCAGGAGTTATTGTGACGAAATCCAATAAACCAATATTGGATTAATTTATAATTTAGGTTATGCTCAAAATTTATTGGGCATAACTTATTTTTGTTAGAAACGAAATGGATAGTAATTCAATAATATTAAATCCAGATTATCATTTTAAAAATGATATTGATAGAATTATTTTATATTCTGGGAAAAAAGTGCAAGACTATAGCTCTTCTGATTGGATTAGTTATATTCATCCAGTCCAAGCTTTAATACTAGATGCTTTTTCAAAAGAAGATTCATGTTTAAAACAATTGGAAAAAATTTCATCTAGTTTAAATTTACCAGTAAATATCATAGAAAAGTTAATAAGACCTTTCATTGAAAATGAAACGCCTGTTTATACCGAATTTAAAGGGCAAAAGATTCTCTTTCCTAAAAATGTATTAGTAGGTAAAAACAAGATTGACTCTAAACAGAATATATGTAGATCAGCATGTAATTTTAACTGTGAATCTGTGAATTTAATTCCAGATAGAATGCATAAAGCTCCTCAGACATTATTATTTATGCTTACAAACAAATGCATAACAAATTGCAAATATTGTTATGCAGATAGAAAAACGAAATATCTTCCACTAAAAACGGATAAGATTCTAAATCTTATAGAGGAATCCGCTAAATTAGGCATGACGTATATTGATGTTATAGGAGGTGAAATATTTTGTAGGCAGGATTGGAATGTAATTTTAAAAAAAATGGTTGATTTGGACCTCTCACCGAATTACATATCCACAAAAGTGCCTATTTTAGAAAATAATATAAAACTATTGCGTGATACAGGCTATAATAATGTAGTTCAAATATCATTAGATTCGTTGAATGAGGAAATTCTTAAAGATATTATTGGCTGTAATTTAGATTATGTTAATAGAATGAAACATACTATAGATTTGTTATGCCAATATGGCTTTATGGTACAAATAGATACAATTTTGACCAAGCAAAATACTGCAGAAGTATATATAAAGGAATTGTTTGATTATATTAAAACCATTCCAAATCTTGTATATTGGGAGATAAGGGTTCCTGAAGTATCCATTTATACTCCTATTCAATTCAAAGAAATACAGGCGTCTAAAAAACAAATTAATGATATTGGGGAATATATAAAATCTGTAATAATATCACAGGCAAAATTTAAAATATATTATAGTGATGAAGCTATACGGGAAGAATTTTATCAAGGAAAAATAACAGATGAATGTTTTAATGGGGGAATGTGCGGAATATTGCAGAATCGATTGTTTGTACTTCCTGATGGAAAGGTCAGTGTCTGTGAACAATTATATTGGGATTCTCAGTTCATTATAGGAGATTTGACACAACAAACAATAAGTGAAGTGTGGAACTCTTCAAAAGCATTGAAACTATTTAATATGAAAAAAGATATGATTAGAAGTGAAAGTAGATGCTTTAATTGTAAAAGTTTAAAGTCATGCAATATTAGACATCGTCGATGTTTTGTAAAAACGATTAAGGCGTATGGAACTGAAAACTGGGATTATCCAGATCCTCGATGTATCTATGCTCCTGAGATACATTCTGATTTATTATATCGATAAGAGTAAATTTATGAAAAGGTTTTTATTTTTTTTCTTTATCTTGTGTTATTCTTTCACTTCCTTTGCACATGATATACAAAGTATTGTTGTTGATGAGAACGGGAAACCGTTGGAATTCGCGAATGTAATCATACTGCATGCTGCAGATTCTGTATTTGTAGCTGGTGGAGTAACGGATGCCAACGGACATTTCAGTCTGCAAAGTGATGATGAAAAGGATATTATAAAAGTAAGTATTATTGGCTATATAACAAAATATCTTTCTCTGCCTCTCCCGGATAAAATACAGTTAAGTCCTTCATCCGTAAATCTGAATGGAATAACAGTAAAGGCAACTAGGAAATATGTCAGAGCATCCAATAATGGACTGATCGTAACCATGGAGAACAATCCGTTGTCCAAATTACCATCCGTGGCGGATGCCATCAGGCAAATGCCGATGATAAATTCTGCTGACGGTACGGTTTTGGGCAAGGGTGCTCCGGAAATATATATTAACAACAGAAAAGTACAGGACGCAAATGAACTCAAAGAACTGTCACCTGAAAGAGTCATCAGTGTCGAGATTATTACCCGTCCGGGATCCAAATATGCATCTGATGTCAGATCAGTACTGATTATACATACAAAAAAATTGGAGCCGGAACTGGCGGGAATCGTAACCGGAACGGGATCAGCAGCAGAAGTGCTTTCTGGAAATATCAATACTGATCTTTCTTATATGCTGCATAATGGAATAGGATTCTATGGTGGCGCAACATTCTCTGATGATGCTTACAAACAGAAAAGAACCTATACCGAAATATTTAATGACAACAAGTCCCAGACTATAACACAGGGTACCTATCGCTCACGTTCAAAGACCCTCAAAGCCCATATAGGTGCCAGTTATGATTTCTCGTCAAATTCCATTGGTATAAGATATGAATTTACCAGAATGCCGGTAAGTCATTACAAGGCAGAAACCGGAATAACCACTTTATCTACATCAGGAGAAGAAACAGGTTCGTCGCTGTCTACGATTAATTCCCAGAGTTATCAGCATTATGTTAACGCATATTCAGATTTGAAGTTTGGACCCAAAAAGAATATGGAGCTTACAACTGATGCCGACTATGTATATGGAAGCAACGCAAATGGTTCGCATACAAATGAAACGGGGGATCTGGAACTGTGGGACATGGCAACCCATGCAAATACGGCCTACTATCTTTTGGCTGCAAAGACGAATCTCAATGTAGTATGGAAAAAATTGACAACAGATCTTGGACTTCAATATTCGTTTACAAGAAACAAAATGGATTTTGACGGAAAAGACAATACCGCAAAATCCTTTCTCACGGCATCCCGTGATCTGGAGAAACAGCATTTGTCTGTCGGATATATAAATTTGGCTTATCCTCTGAATACCAGCTGGAGCTTGAACGGAGGACTGAGATTTGAGAATAATGTATTTGATTATTTGGAAAATAATAAAAAAATAGAAAACCAGTCAAAGACTTTTACAGACTGGCTTCCCCAATTTGGAATCAGTTTCCAAAAAGGCAACTGGAATGCCAATCTTACTTTCGATTCCAATATTAATCGCCCAAGCTATAGTGAACTCAATAATAATTATACCTATGTGTCACATACATCATGGGAAACGGGTAATCCTCTTTTAAAATCTGCTCTGACCCGTTCTCTGGATTTGAGCATTTCATGGAAACAAACTGTCTTTGAGGCGATATATAGCCGTAACATACGAAACATCAATACTATATACACTTATATGTCGTCGGATAATGTCAATGTACGTCAGGAAATAAACTTGCCAAATTTTAACAGTCTGATCTTGATAGCGTCACAGAGCCTGGACATAGGGTTGTGGCATCCGATGATACAGGGACTGTTGTATGTTCAGAAACTGAAATATGGAACACCAGTCTGCTCTTACAATCAACCGGTGGGAAAAATAACAATGAGTAATCGGTTTGACTTGCCAAAGGGAGTATATGTTTACCTTGGTGGAATCTGGACGAGTAAAGGAAATCAGGCTACATTATTCTCTGAAGGCAACTTTACATCCTATTTAATGTTGAACAAGAGTATAAAAAATTGGTCTTTTAATCTTCTGTACAATGATTTTGCAAATACATATAGGCAGAAGAGTCTTGTCAACACCAATGGGGTGTCGTATGATGAAAACCGCAAGGGTGCTTCTTCTCTAGTCCAGTTGTCTGTAACTTATACTTTTAAGAACAAAAAAACATTCAAGGGAAAAGGTGCGGCAACAGAAGAAATGAAAAGATTATGAAATTTCCAATAATATATCAACATGATAGCATGCAATGTGGAATAGCGTGCTTGCAGATGGTTTGCAAATATTTCGGCAGAGAATATTCGCTGGATTCTTTGTCGAAGTTATGCTTTGCTACTACTGAAGGGGTTTCCTTACTTGGAATTAGCGAGGCTGCAAATATATTGGGAATACATTCTGTTTGTGCAAGAGTTACTTCAAATTACTTTAAGAAAGCTTCCCTTCCTTGCATTCTTCACTGGAATCAGAATCATTTTGTTGTATTATATAAAGTAAAGAAAGACAGATGGTTTTATATTGCAGATCCGGGAAAAGGGAAAGTAAAATACACGTTAGAAGAGTTTAATAAATATTGGATTAGTACAAGGCTGAATGGTGAAGACAAAGGGATCGCTATGTTTTTAGAGCCTACACCAAATTTTTATACATACAAAATAGAAAAGGATGCTACAAGAAAAGAGCATAGATCGTTCCGTTTTCTCTTTGGTTATATTAGAAAATATCGTAAGTATTTCGGACAAATCGTTTTGGGATTAATAGTTGGAAGTTTACTTCAGCTGGTATTACCGTTTTTGACTCAGTCTATCGTTGATATAGGCATAAAGAATCAGGATATAGGTTTTATCTGGCTCGTTCTTTTGGGACAATTGATGGTAACCTTGAGCCGTACGGCTATAGACTTTGTTCGCAGGTGGCTTTTGCTTCATATCAGCATGAGAATTAATATATCGCTGGTAAGTGATTTTTTCATTAAGTTGTTGAAGCTTCCTATGTATTTCTTTGACACTAAATTGATGGGTGACTTAATGCAGAGGATAAATGACCATGGTCGTGTGAATGACTTTCTTACTCAGCAGACATTGAGTATTACATTTGCCATGTTAACGTTTGTAGTATTCAGTATTGTCCTGTTCTTTTATAATAAGTTGATTTTTCTGATTTTTCTTTTGGGTAGTGTCTTGTATGGGGTGTGGATGACACTTTTCTTGAAGCGTAGAAAAGTGCTGGACTATGAGCTGTTTGAGCAACAAGCTATTAACAATAATAAGACTTATGAGTTTCTTACCTCTATGCAGGAGATAAAGTTACAGGATTGTGAGCAGAGACACCGCTGGGAATGGGAGGATACCCAAGCAGATCTTTTTGGTGTCCAGATGAAAACACTAAAGCTTAAACAAACTCAAGAAGCCGGTAGTATTTTCATTAATGAAATTAAGAATATGGTGATAACTGTTGTTGCAGCAACTGCAGTAATTCATGGACAGTTGACATTGGGTATGATGCTTGCCGTGCAGTATATCATCGGACAGTTGAATTCGCCTGTAGAACAGTTGATGAATTTCTTTTATTCTCTCCAAGATGTAAAAATAAGTTTGGAGCGTATCAATGAGATACATCAGATGGACGATGAAAATCAAAAGCCGGATTTACTTTCCTGTGTTCAGAACAAAGATAAGGGCATAAATATAAAAGACGCGATGTTCAAGTATGATCCACATGCTCTGAATAAGATAATTGACGGTGTTAGCATTCATATCCCTAAAGGAAAAGTGACAGCTATCGTCGGTGCTTCTGGGAGTGGGAAGACTACACTGGTTAAATTGATATTGGGTTACTATCCGGTATTGGGAGGACAAATTGAAGTTGGTAATACGAATATAAATAATTTAAATAAGAAATGGTGGCGCCGGCAATGTGGTGTGGTGATGCAGGAAGGTGTTATATTTTCAGAGTCCATAGCCAGAAATATAGCTGTAGATGATAGGGATATTGACAAGGAACGTCTGCTGAAAGCTTCGGAGATAGCTTGTATCAAGGATTATGTGTTGTCTTTGCCATTAAAATACAATACCAAGATAGGCCGTGACGGTATAGGATTGAGCCAGGGGCAGAAGCAGCGTATTCTTATAGCGAGGGCTGTGTATAAAAATCCTGATTATATCTTTTTGGATGAGGCTACTAATTCTCTGGATGCCAATAATGAGCGGATGATTGTAGAAAACCTGGACCGGTTTTATCAGGGGCGTACGGTTGTAATAGTTGCTCACAGACTTAGTACGGTAAGAAATGCTGATCAAATTATTGTTTTGGATAAGGGAAAGATAGTCGAGACGGGTAACCATGAGACATTGACAGAAAAGCGTGGTGCCTATTACCATTTGGTAAAGAACCAATTGGAATTGGGAAATTAAAAGACAGGATGTGATGGAAGAAAATATAGAATTACGAAGTGAAAAGATCCGACATATTATAGGCAAGGTGCCACCTGGTATTGTGCGTTATGGTATTATTGTGATTACGGTTGTGGTCGTTGCCTTGTTTCTGGCAGCTTATTTCATCCCTTATCCTGAAACGGTAAATGGGAAAGTCATAGCATCCGGTGCTGAGAAGTCCCGGATATTTATACCGTACAGGTATTTGAACAAGGTGAAGGATAATATGAAAGTAAATGTAGAATTTGAAGGTTATGATGCTGATTCGTACGGGTATCAGAGAGGGACCGTTATCTTAATATCAAAGACTCCTGTGGCTGTTAATGAAATAAATACATTTGTAGTGACGGTGTATTTTAAAACTCCTACTTATAAGATTGTTAAGGGTATGACAGGGACTGCAACTCTATTTTTAACAGAAGAGAGTGTGTTGAAAAGAATTGTTGGAAAGTTGATAGGAGGAAAATCATAATATTATTCGGTATATATAGAAATATTGTAAATTATTTGGCTATTAATGTTAAAATGTATAACTTTGCTTGGTAAAATATAGCAAGATGCTTTTTTATACAAAGTGTTTATGTTAATAAGAAATTAAACTGGATTACGAAAAAACCATTTGAAAATTAAGATGAAAATAAAGATGTTGTTTTTGCTGGGTCTGTTTGTCGCAAATGTTTTTAATGTTTGTGCACAAACAGATTCTATTTATGGAAGGGTGCTTGATCGTTTCCAAAAACCTATTGCTGCAGCTACTGTCGTTTTGCAATCCCAAAAAGATTCCGTTTTTCTTGGCGGGGTGTTAAGTGATGCTACGGGACGGTTCAGGTTTCCCGCACAAAATGTCCCTGTAAAAATAATTGTATCTTGTCTTGGCTATATCACTTCTGTCAGAAATATTTTGCAAGAGAAGGATGTCAGTATCGTGTTGAATGAGAAAGAACAGTTGCTAAATGAAGTTATCGTGAAAGGCCATGCGCCTGTAGTAAAAATGACATCTGATGGTTTTTCCACCCATATACAGAATACGGTGTTGGCTAAGGCCGGAACGGCGACAGATGTTCTCGCTCAAATTCCGATGCTGAAAAAGACATCTGATGGCTATGAAGTGTTTGGCAAAGGATCCCCGGTGTTTTATCTGAACGGTCATCGCGTATACGATATCTCGGAATTAGAAAATCTGAAGTCAAAGAACCTGAAAAATGTGGAACTAGTGCTGAATCCCGGTGCAAAATATGATGCATCTGCTAAGGCTGTAGTAAACATTACTACCGTGCAGAATACCGATAAGGGATGGGGCGTGGATGTAGAAGGTAACTATGTTCAGAATCATTATGCCAATTTTACGGATAAGGTAAATATCAATTATCATTCCAAAGGATTTTCTTTCTATGACCTTGTCAAATATAACCGTAAAAATGATTTGACTTGGAAATATCTGAATCAAGATGTTGATGTAGACACCTTGTGGAATCATAATAATAAGGAGAAAGAACACCATCTCTCCGGAAAAATAGAAAACACGATGGGAGTTGACTGGCAGCTGGGGAGCAATAGTCATATCGGAGCCAAATATATTGTTAAATGGTCATTGCAGGACAAAATGTTGATGTCCAATATAAATAATGTGCTGGCTAATGGAACGTATTATGACCAGCTTATCACTGATGGGGCAGAGTATGGTCATTACCATCCGAACCATCAGTTAAATATATACTATACCGGACAGTTCAGCGGTTATACTCTTAATGCTGATCTGGATTATCTGAAGAGTCAGTCTGCTACAGATGATGATTATGAAGAGTTAAGTAAAGATTATCTCAACCGTTCTGTTCACTCTATGAGTGAAGTGAGAAATGAATTGTTCTCATACAGATTTTCCGGCGGGCATAAAATAGGATCCGGTAAGTTAAGCGTGGGTGTGGAATATACAAATACGAACCGTCATGATAATTATACAAATCTAGAAGAATATGTACCAACTTTAATGAGCCAATTGAAGGAAAAGCATACCAGTCCGTTTATGCAATATTCTGCTCTTACGCCTGTCGGTCTTCTGACTGCCGGACTGCGATATGAATATGTTTCCTTTAACTACTATTCTTCAGGAGTGAAGGCCCCGGAACAGAGCCGTACTGACCGCCAATGGTTTCCCGGTTTATCCTGGGGCGTGAAATTCGGAGCTTTGCAGGCGCAGCTGAACTATACCACCAGTACGAACCGGCCAACCTATCGCCAGTTAAGCAATAATGTATTTTATGTTGACCGATACACGTGGCAGACAGGAAATCCGTTGCTTCGATCGGAATATACACATGATATTACTTTGCAGGGGATATGGCACTGGCTGCAGTTTCAGCTAAGTTATGAAGATTGTCGTCATGCCATTATCTATTGGGCTACTCAATATGCCGGTAATGAAGATATTTCTATGGTGTCGTATAAAAATCTGCCTTCGGTGAAACAGGTAAAAGCAGCTTTTGTGATATCAAAAACATTCGGTATCTGGAATCCACAGCTTACTATGGCTCTGGACCGGCAGTTCTTGCATGTCAACACGAATTCGCGTAGATTATGTCTGGATAATCCTATATTCTTTTCAACACTTGACAACGCTTTTAAATTTACTCCTACATTCACGGCCTTTGTTGATCTTAGTTACCAGAGTCCCGGTGACTATCGTAATGTGCATCTTTACCGTAATGTGTTTAACACGAGCATCAATTTAGTGAAAATGATTTTGCATGATCGTATGAGTCTGCAACTCAAGGTCAATGACTTGTTTTGGACTCAACGGGATGGAAATATTGTATACAGTGACCGGATGAATATGCATTTACTCAACAAATATGATAGTCGGTATCTTTCTCTTACGATGAGTTATCAACTCAATTCACATAAGCATAAAGAACGTGTACAAAAAGAATTAGAACAGGAAATTAATCGTCTGTAATTTAAATATAAATATTTTGAATACGAAATGGTGGAATCTTAAATGTTGTACTGTGATATAGGATGGTGTCATCTTTTTAGAGCCAATGAAATAAAAGGAAGGGTATCTATAAAATCAGTAAAAATTCGATTATGAAATATTTATTTATATTTTTGATGTTTCTGTTTCTAATGTCGGATGAGGCACAGACTCTGACAGGAAAAGTCGTTGATGAGAAGAATGCCCCCTTGTATGATGCCAGTGTCGTCGTACTGAGCAGAAAGGACTCTTCCTTTGTGGGAGGACATGATTTTTCTGCCTATATCAACTTTTCTGTACATTCAAATCAATCTAGTGGTTTTGAGTGTGACAGACATACTTCCAATTTCAATATTCAGTTGATCAAGTCATTTTTCGATAAGTCGTTGACATTGAATTTTAAGATCAATGATATATTGAAAAACCAGAGGGATGCCATGACCATGTACGGCATTAATGCCTTAATCACCAAGGATGCCTATACTTACAGCCGGGAGGCCAGTCTGACAGTAACTTATAATTTTAATGCCTATCACAGTAAATACAAAGGTACTGGTGCCGGAAATGCAGAGAGCAACAGATTATAGTCTTTTCCATTTTATATTTATTTTTTTCTTGTTTGTGTGTCACAAATTTATTTATTTTGCGTAATTGCTATAGAAACGAAATAAAAAAGTATGACTGCTGATGAGTTTCAACATGAGGTAGAGCGCTTGCGCCCGCAACTTATTTCCATAGCCCGGCATTATATAGGGAATGGTGATGAGGTTGAGGACATAGTTCAGGATGCATTCCTGAAGATGTGGCTCATGCTTGATCAGCTTAAGTCGCCTGTTGCTCCTCTGGCCAAAGTGCTCGTGCGTAATCTTGCCGTTGATCACCTTCGCAGGCAGCATTCTGAAATGAATATTGATGATGTGCAAATCTCTGTTGAGGAACAATCGAATGAGGGAATTGAACGTATAATGAATATTATCCGTTTATTGCCTTCACCACAGCAGACTATTCTTCGCCTCCGCCATATAGAGAATATGGAAATGAGTGATATAGCCCAGTTGACTGGATCGACAGAGACCGCTGTAAGGAAGGCGCTCAGTCGGGCACGACAGTCTGTAAGAAAGGAATATTATAAAAGGTATCAATTATGAATCAACAAGATGATATACAGCAGCTCGTGGACCGCTTTTTTGAAGGTAGCACCACACTCGCAGAGGAGCACCGGCTTTATGAGTATTTTCGTACCCATAAGGTGAGTGAAGAGTGGAGACCTATGCAACAGATGTTTCTGGATATGGAAGCTGTCAGCATCCCTCAAGAAAAAGCTGTAGTGAAGCCATTCCGCCATTGGCATCAGTCGCTTATGGCTGCAGCGGCAATCTTTATTGGAGTCATTGCCGTTTCAATATGGTTTGTTCATGGGCAGAATACTTGTGTGGCTTATATCTATGGTCAGAAAGTGACAGACCGGGCTGTAGTGATGCATGAAGTACATAATACTATGGGCATTGTGGCAGAAGGGAACTCAAGCGTTGATCATGAACTGAAAGGATTATTTGAATAATAAAGAAAGGAATCAAAAGATGGACAGACGCATCATATTATTTCTAATGTTCCTGTTTTCTGTAATAGGCATGCAGGCACAGACAGGACTTGCTATTAATCCTGTTTTTAAGGGAGCTGTCGTGCCTGCTTCGCGAATGATAGAAACATCCGTGCGGGGGCGTTCTCTAAGCCGGTATCACCTTACATATTACCATAGTCTGCGTTTTGAGGCTTCAAGGAAAGAATTGTTAACTATTAACAGCCTTTTTGATCAGGACCGTAAACAGGCTGTAGAGACTTATCGTGTAGAGAAAGGCAGTCATGCAGGCAAGTATATTATAAGTTTGCAGCCTCAGGGGCGTACACACCGTTTTCTCTGCTTTTCTTTCCAGAACGCTAATGTCACCTTGGTCTATATGGAAGGATCTGTAGGCAGTCTTAGAGAATTGAGAAAATTATTGGAAAATTAATAAATATAGAATATGAAAAAACTCATCTTTTTTATGGTGCTTGCTGTGAGCATGGCGGCATCAGCGGAAAACCCTAATGACACTATTATTGTCAGGAAACCAAAAGTCGTAACTATTATTACCGGTGATTCTCTACAGAAGGTAGATATCAGAGGCTGTGAATCGGACTCAACTTATCATTATGCCAATACTATCCAGCTTACTGACAGCAATTATGTTTCAACCACGCGGATAAATTCCAATGATTTTGGTTTCAGCATAGGGGGTATCAAAAAAGATAACCATACTCATCATGTGGAAATTACCAGTGATCTGGCCATAGGATGGACTTCCGCTTTAGGTGCGCCGGCAAATATGAATACCCGGGTCTTTTCTTCATGGGAAATATGGTATCTCATTGCCCAATATAACTGGCGTCCATGGAAGAACAGTAAGGATCAGCTGGCTATTGGCTTCGGTATAGACTGGCGTAATTACCGTATGAACGGCAATCAATATTTTTCGAAAGCCTCCAATGGCGTTACGAGTTTGCAGGCTGTTCCTGACGGTGCCGAATTGAAGTTCTCGCGCATTAAGATAACGAGTATTACCGTGCCATTGCTTTACAGACACTCTTTATCAAGGAAATTTAAATTGTCTGTAGGACCGGTAGTTAATTTCAACTATCACAGCAGTATACTCACGAAATATGAGCAGAATGGGGAAGAGGTTAAGGACAAAGCAAAGGATGTACATGTAAACCCGGTAACTGTAGACTTTATGGCTGTGCTGAAAACACCGTGTCTCAGCTACTATTTCAAGTACAGTCCATGTAATATTCTTGATACTTCTTTTGGACCCAAATTCCAGACCTTGTCATTTGGTATTTATTTATAATGGTGGTATTGATACTTCAATAACCTGAATAGCCCGTCATACTAAGTACAGAGAGAATTTGAAACAGCCTGTTGAATTATACCTTTATGGGTATAATTCAACAGGCTGTTTCAAATAATATACCCGAAATGGTATAATTTATAATTTATTTATTATATTTGTACCCGAAGAGGTATAAATGTTTATAATGGAGCAGAATATAATAGCGAAATATGTAAAGGAGATGCGAAACAGATACGGTCTTACTCAAATAGACTTGTCTGAAAAGTCGGGAGTCGGTTTGCGATTTGTACGTGAACTGGAGCAGGGGAAGCCTACTCTGCGTTTGGACAAAGTGAATCAAGTCCTTAATTTATTTGGTGCAGAATGTGGTCCGGTTGTAATACAGAAGAAGAAGGAGGAAGGATGAAAAGGGCAGGTATATATTTTAGGAATGATTTTGCTGGTGTTCTAGTGGAAGATGATAATGGATATACTTTCCGATATCTGCATGAATATCTTATGAAAGAAAATGCTATGCCTGTAAGCCTTACTTTGCCTTTAACGGACAAGCCTTATACCAGTAAGGTTATGATAGCATTCTTTGATGGATTGATACCTGAAGGGTGGCTCTTGAATATTGCGGAACAGAATTGGAAGATAGATCGCCGTGATCGGATGGCTCTGCTTTTATCTTGTTGCAAGGACTGTATTGGGGCTGTCAGTGTTAAACCAATAGAAGAACAGTAATGTGCAGAAGATGTTTATATTGTTATGAGCCTTTGGCAGATGGAGAATCCATTTATCATGCTAAATGCAGTCGTAAGTTATTTGGTACTTCTAAAGTCCCGATATTGCCATATAGATATGATGCTATTAATGATTTGGCAATGAAGGTAATTCGTGCTCAGACAACTCTGACAGGTGTACAGCCTAAACTGTCTGTTGATTTTGACAAAGGACGCAATCTTCCTAAACGTTTTACGATCGTAGGACTTTGGGGACGTTATATTTTAAAACCTCAGACAGAGTCCTATCGTTGTTTGCCGGAACTTGAAGATTTGACTATGCATCTGGCAGAAATAGTGAAAATCAAAACGGTTCCTCATGGACTCATTCCCTTTGATGATGGTGAACTCTGTTATATTACGCGAAGGATAGACAGGACTTTTAATGGTGATAAGTTACCTATGGAGGATATGTGCCAACTGGCTGAACGACTGACAGAAGATAAATATAAGAGTTCGTATGAAAAAATAGCAAAGCTTATATCGAAATATAGTTCGGTTCCAAAACTTGATCTGGTCAATTATTGGGAACAAGTCCTGTTTTCGTGGATAGTGGGTAATGCTGATATGCACCTTAAAAATTATTCTCTCTATTCCAAGGATGACTGTCATTATACATTGGCTCCAGCCTATGATTTGTTGTCTACGGCATTGGTAATGCCGGAAGATAAGGAGGAACTGGCTCTTACTTTGTGTGGAAAGAAACGGAAAATTTCTAAATCAAATTTTCTGGAAGCAATGAAACAATCCGGTCTGAATGATAAGGTTTGCCATAATATCTTTATTTCTTTTGGCAAAGTAAAAAGAAAGTGGGTAGAGCTTATCCATAAGAGTTTTCTTCCTGAAGATATGCAGAATGAATATATGGAACTTATTGAATCCCGTATAAGCGTCCTTGAAGATTAATCCGTTTTGGGGTTAGAAACTTACAGGCCTGGAATTTGCTTTTATTATTAAAAAAGTGTATATTCGCTTTTGTTTATATTTCCCTAATTTATAATATAGGAAAATATCATTGATCTGAAGCAAGGAAAAAATAAATAACAAAATAATGACAGGCAAAAACAAAACGGATTGGTTTACCATTGAGAAAATTGACGAAAATACATCGGTTATCAGTGAGTATAAACATTGGGAAGAAACGCATGGATAAAGTTTTTACGGATTTATATAATGAAGGTAAACTGAAACACGGAAGTGGAACGTTTTCTTATGACAATTTTGGTATAAGACTTTAAAACGAACAGTCTTAGAATATAAATTGAAAGGTGTTATTGTAAAATTATTTCTGTTAAGGTATAAATATGGAAAAGAACTCTTTTGTTAAAAGTCACGGTCTGGGGAATGAATATGTTGTATTGGACAGTGAAAATATCACTTTCGAGTTAACTCCGAAAGTGATAAAAAAGATTTGTAATGTAAATTTCGGTATCGGATCTGACGGTGTCCTCTTGAAAGAAAGTTCAGACCGGGCAGATGTGGGGCTGCGTATTTTCAATCCCGACGGATCAGAGGCGGAAAAAAGTGGAAACGGACTGCGTATTTTCTGCAAGTATATTTTTGATTATGGATTTGTCAGCCGACGGCAGTTTACGGTAGAGACAAAAGGAGGAATTGTAAATGCGGATATCGTTGAAGTAAGAAACTGCAAGGCGACACTGATTACGGTTGATATGGGGAGAGCTGAATTCCGTTCTTCTCTGATACCGACGAATTTCCATACAGAAGAGGTGGACGATGAGGCTGTAGAAGTGAACGGCACAAAATATCTGGTCAACTGCGTATCTATGGGAAATCCTCACTGTGTAGTGGTAAAAGACCATCTTGATTTAGACGAGATCAGGAAAGTGGGCCCGATGATAGAACACTATCCGATGTTTCCCAACAGAATCAATGTCCAGTTTGCCCAGGTCGTCAACCGCCATGAGGCTCGCATCCTGATATGGGAAAGGGGAGCAGGCTTCACTCTTGCTTCGGGCACTTCTTCGTGCGCGGTAGTCTGCGTGTTGCATAAGAAAGGACTGGTAGACAGTGATGTGCTGATCAGATGTCTTGGTGGGGATTTGAAAATACAGATCAGCAGAGACTGGGAAGTGAGGATGACCGGAAAGATAAGGCAGATCTGTTCAGGAGTGCTTGATAACGAACTGTTGGAAGACTTCGAAAAGTAGTGTCTTTGCGTTTA
>RRZU012861044.1_pt1 | contig 16638 bp, 11 predicted proteins | sample 2165561 | NCBI WGS metagenome assembly RRZU01 (sample SAMN10456909, study PRJNA506462) | wastewater metagenome | isolation source: wastewater sludge | place: USA: Moscow, Idaho
CCCCGTCTTCGACCCGACCGCCATCGGCATCATGAACGCGCCGGTCTGGCACGACATCGCCGCGCGTCACGAGGGCGTGGCGGCAGGGCGGCGCTGACCCCCGATCCTGAAGAGGGGTGGGTCACCGCGATCGATGGCGGTGTCATCCGGGCCCCACGAAGGAAGGTCGCCGAGAGTCCCTTCAGGCGAATCGTCGGGAGACGCCGGCAATCCGGTCGGCCAGCCACCGCTGGTGCCCAGGAAGCATCGCCAGTGACTCCTCGACTTCGTCCCAGGCGGCCGGTAGCCCGGCTGCCACACGCTGCACCACGTCTCGGGTGGCGTCGACCGACTCCCCCACCCGACGTGCCAGGCGATCGAAGGACTGGGGCGAGACGTGGCTGAACCTCCGAGCCCGGTCGAGACGAAGCGCCATTTCGTCCGCTCCTTCGAAGCCGTAGCCGGCGGTACTGACCAGGTCATAGGCGGGGGCAAGGTGAGCCCCTCGGCCATCCGGGTAGAGAATCGACAGATTCTTCAGGTGCAGATCACCGTTCCCCACCGCGTAGGAGAAGAAGACCCTCCGAACGAATTCGAGATACGCCTCGCGGCCGAGCGCTCGCGTCACGATGTTGCCGACGGTCTCGTAGCTGCCCAGATACTTGGCGTCCCCCACCGGAACCCCACGCACCTGGGCCATGTCCTCCATGTGGGTGCGGACGCCCCGTCGCGGTCGGTCGAAACGGCGGATGGCATATGCCCACTCCTCGCGATTGGGCCATGCAGCGTCCGGCGGGTCAGGCACCTGGTCGCGATGGACGAGTCGAATGGTCGGCACGTCGATGCCGACCCGCGCCGCCATCGTCATGACGGCGAACTCGTTGTGCGGGACGAAGGCGTGCACTGCGTCGGGCATCTTCGCGATCCAATCCCCGTCCTCGTCGTGGGCGGGGATGACCAGCCGGTCCGCCTCGCTCACCATCGAGAACTTCAGGGCCACGCCGGCCAGGCTGAAGCGCAGGCCAGAGCTCGTCACATCGCGAGGCCTTGAGGGGGCCAAGACTGTTTCGGGATGCCACGAGGGGTCGACCTCCCCCTCCGCGGCGACGACCTGAATGGCGCCCGGCAGATCGTGCCCGAGTCGCCGGAGCAGCGGCAACTCCGCCGGGGAGGTCGCTTTGATGTCTTGCGCCACCCAACGTCGCAGCACCCCTTCGGGCAGCAGGTGGCCGAACCACGGCGGGAGCACCTGAGTCGACGAGATCCGTTGCCCCGGGCTGTCCTCGAACGTCATGCCCAGCACCGGCCGGTGAGGGTCTTCCCAATATCCCTTCTGCCAGTCCAGCCACATGTTCTGTCCACGACTGAAGAGGTGAGCGACGAGTCGGTTCGAGACGATGACCTGATAGGCCTCGAGGCGCTGTGCCATCAGCCGACGTCCTCATCGACATCGTCCCGGCCGTCGAGCTCGTCCTCGTCGTCAAGATCGAACGACGCGAGCGGAGGGGTGTCGTCGAGCCCCTCCCCCGTCATTCCCTTGACGAAGTCGGCGACTGCGGCCGTCAACTTTTCCGTGCGGCCGGCAACGAGAGCATCGACCGTGAGCCCTGCCCTCCCGGTCGGCACCAGGTGGGAGGCCAGCACGCGAGAAGCGCCCCCGGACTGTTCGCTTGACAGGCTGCTGAGCAGTCCGTCGAAGGCTTCGATCGGGACACCCGGCAGGAGCAGACGGTTGCCTGCCGAGCCACGCAGCGACCGCTTGCTCAGGATCGAGCGCCGCACCAGCTCCTGGGCCGCGCGGTTGGCGCTGGACGCCGAGCCGATATCGTCCGCCAAGTCCTCCGCAGTGAACGGCTCTCCCGTCTCGGGAGACCTCGGCTGCAGGCTCCACAACACGCACAGCAGGACCCGAGTCGCTGCGGTGTTGGCGCGGAATCTCGTGGCATCGACGTTCGTCAAGTACGGCTTTCCGTCGAGCTGCTCCAACAAACGCGTCGTCGAGCCGCATTCGTCGTCAGGACGGATCTCGGCGCCGAGATACCTCATCGCTCCCGTGATGTTGCCCGGAGTGATGGCCGGACCGACCAGCGCGGCCCTCCAGAACCACCTCTTCATGAGTTCCCGATTGCGCGGGTGAGGATCAGGGAAGTGGGCGAAGTACCGAGTGAGAACGACGAGGAGATAGCGATAAGGCAGGAAGGAGAAGTGGGGAACCCCGAGGTCGTCCCGCAAGAAACGGACGGAACGGTCGATGGCTTGCTGCGCGCCGCGATAGGCCTCGGCGCGGCTCTCACCGGCGAACTCGTTGCGACTGGCGTCGGCGTCGTCGAACGCTTCGAGCCGGATGTCTCGGGTCACGTCGTGACCTCGCCGCGCGAGGAACATCCGCAAGATCGTGTCGTCGTCGACGACCCCCCAGCGCAGATCATCATCGATGTGGTCCCGCAGCGTCTGGAGGTTCGGCTCACCGTGAGCAGATTCGTCCGGAGTCGTCAGGGCAGAGAAGGTCTCCGCCCGCTTGAGACGCTTGCCGGAATTGTTCATCCGGTCGAAGATCTCCCGGAGCACACGTTCGTCGGTCGATCGCACGACGTAGGCGGGAACTCGGAAATCCCTGAGGCGTGTCGTGAGCTGAGACATTTCGTTGATGCGATCCGCGTACTCGGGGTGCTCGCCTGTCCACGCGAGGAGGCTGGGCAGCTCGAAAAGGCTGGTGAGCGGGATCGACTCGCGCTCGTTGCCCTTCGCGGCCCGTACTCGTCGACTCCGTAGGTCATAGACGAGTGCAAACGCTCCCTGGAGTCCGGCCACGGGATCCAAGGCATTCAGAAGAGCCGTGATTCGCTGCTGCCCGTCGACCACCCAGAGGGCGCTCGCGATGTCAGGCGCATCGATCTGCACTTCACCGAGGGCCACCGAGGCGGCCGACGCCGGGCGCTCCCAAAGGAGCAAACTTCCGATCGGAAATCCTCGGAAGATGCTGTCGAACAGTGCGACCACATCCTCCTTGCCCCACTTCAGCTCCCGCTGGAAGTGCGGAAGGCGCATGCGCCCCGCGCGCACGAGGTCCACCAGTTGGTGAAGTCTGTACGTCTCGGCCTCCGGCTCCACACCTAGGTCTCGCGCAGATACAGGCTGAGCACTCATCACAACTCCTGTTCGTCGGCCGAGGTCGAGTCCGGCGCTGAGGCAGAGAAAAGTATGGCCCTCATCGGCCTTCCACATACTTCGGGGCGAGGGCCTCCATCTGCTCGATGACGAGCCGGATGGCCTCGGGTTGCTGGTCGGGCGGGTACTTGTACTTCACGAGAAGCCGCTTGATGGAGACGCGCAGCTTGGCGCGCACGTCTTCGCGGACGGTCCAGTCGGTGCGTACGTCGCGGCGCATGATGGCGATGAGTTCGCGGGCGATCTGGGCGAGGGTGTCCTCGCCTTGCAGGAGGACCGCCGCGTCGTTCTGGCTGACGGCGTCGTAGAGCGCGAGTTCGTCGCGTCCCAGCGGTGGCGTGAACTGCTCCCCTCGGCTCGCGTCGGCGGCGATGTCCTGCGCGAAGCGGATGAGCTCCTCGATGACCTCGGCCGCGGTGAGCTGGGAGTTGACGTAGCGGTTCATCAACTCGGCCAGGCGTTGGCTGAACTGCCGCTCCCGGTTGAGGTTGCCCCCGGTGACGGTGGCGACGTCGTCGGTGAGTGCGGCGCGCAGGGCCTCGATGGCCACGTTAGGTGCGTCGGTGTGTCGCAGCGCCTCGATGGCTGCCGGGGTGAGTCGCCCGAGGTCGGGCCGCTCGATCCCGATGCTCGCGTAGATGTCGACGACCTCGCCGGGGCTCGTCGTGTCGACGATGAGCGACCGCAGCAGGCGGGCGATGTCCTGCGGCACCGGTCGACCCGAGGCGCGGCGCTCGTCGGCCTCCAGCTTCGCAAGGTAGATCCGCACCTCCTGGTGGAAGTGGAAGTCGGCCCGGCGCGCCTCCAGCACGTCCGAGCCACCGCCGATGGCCCACGCGCGCGTGATCTGCCCGCCGAGTCGTCGATACCGCGCGTAGATCGACTCGCCCTCCTGCCCGTCCGGCCCGGCCTCGGTGCGCCGAGCGTTCGGCGTCAAGAGGGAGTTGGCGGCGGCGATCACGGTGGACAGGAAGGGGGTCGACGAGGAGTCACGGCGCAGCCGGGCGTGCCAGTCGAGCGGCAGGGTGGCGTCGAGCTCGGCGAGCAGGTCGAGGGCCAGCTGCACGCTCTCGTCGGTGTCGCGCCCCTGCGGCTTGGCGCGGCGATCGGTGTCGCTGTACTCGGCGAGGGCGGCCTCGAGGTTCTCCACGAGAGGCGCGTAGCCGACGAGCAGGCCGTTGTCCTTGCCGCGATACGTGCGGTTGACGCGCGCGAGGGTCTGCATGAGCAGCGCGCCCTTGAGGGGCCGGTCGACGTAGAGGGTGTGCAAGCTCGGGGCGTCGAAGCCGGTGAGCAGCATGTCCTTGACGATGACGAGTTCGAGCTCGTCGTCCGCCTTCTTGATGCGCTGCTGGATGGCCCGCTGCTCGTGGCCGCGGCGCACGTGCCGACTGATCGGGTCGGTGTCGGTCGTCGTGCCGGAGTAGACGACCTTGATCTTGCCCTTGTCGATGGCGTCGGAGTGCCACGTATCGTCACCGGCGGCGCGGCGCTGGGTGACGATCTCCTCGTAGAGCCGGGCGGCGATCTCGCGGGTGGCGCAGACGATCATCGCCTTGCCGCCGCTCTCGATCTGCGGCAGCATCGCGGCCTTGCGCTGGTCCCAGTGGGCGAGCAGGTCGGCGGCGAGCCGGCGCAGGCGGTCGGGGTGGCCGTACAGCTCGTTGATGACAGCGACGGATCGCTCGACCTTCGCCCGTTCGATCGCGTCGAGACCCTCGGTGGCCTCGTCGGCGGCGGCGTCGATGACCTCCTCGGTGACGTCGGCGAGGCGGGCCAGCGGGATGAGCCGCGGCTCGAAGTAGACGGGCACCGTCGCGCCGTCCTCGACGGCGCGGGTCAGGTCGTAGACGTCGACGTAGTCGCCGAAGGTCTTGCGGGTGTCGCGCTCGGCGAAGCTGATCGGGGTGCCGGTGAACGCGATGAACGCGGCGCCGGGCAGCGCGTGGCGCAGGTGCGCCGCGTAGCCGTCCAGGTCGTCGTAGTGGCTGCGGTGCGCCTCGTCGACGACGACGAGCACGTTGCGGCGCGTCGTGAGCACGGGGTGCTCGGCGCCGGCGTCCTTCTCGGCCTTCGTCAGCCCGAACTTCTGCAGGGTCGTGAAGAAGATGCCGCCGGTGGCGCGCCCGTCGAGCTCGGCCCGCAGGTGCGCGCGGGTCGTGATCCGCACCGGCTTCGCGGGTAGCAGCGTGCTGTTCTCGAACGACTCGAAGAGTTGGCCGTCGAGTTCCTGGCGGTCGGTGATGACGACGATCGTCGGGTTGGCCAGGGCCGGGGTGCGGTGCACGGCGGTGGCGTAGAGCTCCATCTCGAACGACTTGCCGGAGCCCTGGGTGTGCCAGACGACCCCGGCGCGGCCGTCGCTGCGGACGGCCTCGACGGTGGAGCCGACCGCCTTGGTGACGGCGAAGTACTGGTGGGGCTTGGCGATCCGCTTGCTCAGCACCCCCTCGCGCTCGCTGAACGCCGTGTAGCCGCGCAGCAGCTGGATGAAGCGCTCCTGGTTGAAGAGGCCGAACAGCAGGGTCTCCAGCGGGCTCGCGTAGGTGTCGTCCTCGTGCGCGTCACCAGGGCGGATGACCGCACCTTCGTCGTCGACGTTCCACGGGCTGAAGTGGTCGTAGCCGGTGAACGGTGTGCCGTAGCGGGCGGTGGCGCCGTCACTGGCGACGGTGAGCACGACGCTGCGGAAGGCCATGGGGAACTCACGCAGGTAGAGCGCGAGCTGCGCGTGGGCGCCCGAGGAGTCGGCTCGGCTGTCACCGGAGCGCTTGAGCTCGATGATCGCGACGGGGAGCCCATTGCAGTAGAGGACGACGTCGAGCCGGCGGTGGTGCTCGCGGTCGCGCAGGGTGACCTGGTTGACGACGAGCCAGTCGTTCTCCGACGGCTCGGTGGAGATGAGCCGGATCGTCGGGGTGCGCTCGATGCCCTCGGCGTCGAGGTAGGTGACGCCGGAGTAGCCGTCGGTCATCGCCTGGTGCAGGCGGTAGTTCTCGACGAGCGCGTTGTCCGAGCGCGGTCGGAGGATCTCGGCCTGCGCCTGCTGGAGATAGGTCTGCGGCACGTCGGGGTTGAGCCGGATCAGCGCGGCCGCGACGCGGGACTGGATGACCGGGTCGCGCCAGGAGTCCCGTTCCCCGCTGCCGGGCGCGATCTCCTCGCCGCGGCGCACCTGCCAGTCCAGCTCGTGCAGGACGTCGATCGTCATATCCTCCCACTGCGCCTCCGAGCCGAGCTTGGACATTCAGACCACCTCTTCCACGGATTTCTCCGCATCTTTGACGCGAAGGCGGCCCGACATGAGTTCCGGGAGTAGCGCGTCGCGGAGGGCTGCGAGCCTTCGACTTTCCTCAGTCGCGCTACGGATAACGCCTGCCGAAGCGAGGTAGCGGGCTGTGAGTTCCTGGATTCGTAGCTCATCCGGAAGTAACAGGGACAGCGCCGACAATCGCGACATGCTGAGCTTCGGCTGAGCGGCGCCTGTGACCGCGTCGGCCACAGGTAGGGTGCGCAGGGCCACGCGCAAGAAGTCAGTGGATACCTGACGCCCCACCAGAACGTGAGCGTGATTATTGACCCAGGAAGGGCCCCACACGTACTGCACGACCGCTCTCCCGTCACTGGTTTGCACCGTACCATCCTCGCCTACTATGATTCTGGGCTCAGTGAATAGCGGTTCATCAACGTAGTCGATACGGCCGGCCGCTCCATAATAAGGAACGGTTCCCTTTCGCATTGAGCGCTCTCGCGATGAGAGGGGAACTCGTCGGCGGTTGAGAAAGCTGGCAAGCTCGCTCACCAGTCGCGGTCGCGCTGCCGAGGCGTTTACTCCCTGGCGGAAGATCGCATCTTCAAGCTGAGTGGTAGTGCTCAGAGTCAGGTCATTGGCGGCGATCTTGTCGTCAAGCACACACAGCACCTCCACAATCGCCTGTTGCGTACCCAAGTCAGGCCATCGAATCGGCAGAGGATGGACATGGTTTCGATTGAGGGTGGGGTTCGCCGACCCCACGTCCAGAAATCCGAAATCGAGAGTCTTGAAGAAGTAGTAGACGAACTTTGGAAGATTACCCTTGAAGTCTCGCACCCACAGCGTCGTGTCGTGCGGCCAGTACGATCCCTCCAGATAGAACACTTTGCCAAGTGTGCCCTTTCTTCCAATGACAACACCCGGGCCGGTCGACATTCCCTCCTGATGGTAGCTACTAATGCCGCCCGACGATACAACGGGTATCGCACCATCTCGCTGACCGCTCCGAGTGATGTCGTATCCACGCTGCAGCTCAAGGATGTCCCCAATGGCGCAATGCTTCCACTCGACCGTCACGACACCCTCCTCAACTGCTCGCGCACGATACCCTGCATACGGTCTGACTCTTCAAATGCGGCGAGCAACTGGGATGAGAGACGCGTGATCTTCTGCTCGATCGGCTCGCCGTCGTCCTCGGTCACCGCGGCGCCGACGTAACGACCCGGTGTCAGCGCATACCTTGCCTCCTTGATCTGCGCTACCGGAACCGAGGCGCAGAAGCCGGGCACGTCTTCGAAATCCGCACCGGCGGCAGATTCCGTCCCACGCCAGGCCCGGTAGGTGTTGGCGATTCGCTGGACGTCCTCGTCGGACAGGTCGCGTAGAGCGCGTTCTGCCATGAAGCCTAGATTGCGCGCATCAATGAAGAGCACCTGTCCGCGGCGATCGATGGAGCCCTGCGGACCCGCAGACTTGTCCTTGGCGAAGAACCACACGCACACCGGGATCGCCACCGAGCGAAAGAGCTTGTCGGGGAGCGCGACCATGCACGTCACGAGGTCGGCCTCGACGAGGTTGGCGCGGATGTCGCCCTCGCCGTTGCTCGTCGAACTCATCGACCCGTTGGCCATGACGACCCCGGCCATGCCCTGGGGCTTGAGCTTGCAGATGATGTGCTGCATCCACGCGTAGTTCGCGTTCCGGGCCGGTGGCACGCCGTAGACCCAGCGCGGGTCCTCCTCGCTGCGGGCCCAGTCCTTGATGTTGAACGGCGGGTTCGCCATGACGTAGTCCATCTGCTGACCCGAGTGCAGGTCGAGCGCGAACGTGTCACCCCACCGATCCGCGAGATTGCCGTTGAGGCCGTGGATCGCGAGGTTCATCGTCGCCATCCGCCACGTGCGCTCGTTGAGCTCCTGACCGAAGAGCGACAGCGCCGTCTTGTCGGCGTCGTGCGCGGCGAGGAACTTCTCGGCCTGCACGAACATGCCGCCCGACCCGCAGCACGGGTCGTACACGCGACCCTGCGTCGGCTCGAGGATCTCCACGATCGTGCGCACGACGCTGGGGGGCGTGTAGAACTCGCCACCCCGCTTGCCCTCCGCGCGCGCGAACTGCTCGAGGAAATACTCGTACACCTCCCCCATGAGATCCCTCGCCCGCTGCGCGCCCTCGCCGGCGAACCGGATGTTGTTGAGCAGATCGACAAGTTCACCGAGGCGGCGCTGGTCGACGTTGTCGCGGTTGAAGCCGCGCGGGAGCGAGTTGCGCAGGCTCTGGTTGGCCCCGATGAGCAGGTCCATCGCCTCGTCGACGAGCTGGCCCACACTCTTCGGGCCGTACCGGTCGGAGTCGGGCAAACCCTTGCTGTTCGTGGCCAGGTAGTCCCAGTGCGCCGTCGCAGGCACCCAGAACACCCCTCGCCCGCGGTAATCGTCCATGTCGCCGGCGAGCTGCTCGATCTGCTCGGCGTCGTACCCCTCGGCCTGCAGCTCCGCCTCGATCTCCTTCGTCGTCGCGTCGAAGGCGTCCGAGACGTACTTGAGGAAGACGAGACCGAGGACGACGTCCTTGTACTGCGAGGCGTCCATCGAGCCGCGTAGCTTGTCGGCCGCCTTCCACAGCGTGTCCTTGAGTTCCTTCATCGTGCTCGGCCCGGTGGGCGTCGGCTTCTTGGTGCGTGGGGGCACGTCAGTGTCCTTCCGGTTCAGTGGAATCCATCATGGCTGTGAGTCCGCCGTCGACGGCCGCGGCGGCCAGTTGATCGGCGAGGTCGGCGAGCGCGTCGGCACGCTGCTGGGCCTGTTCGCGGGCGTGGGCGAGGACGTCGAGCACGTCGGCGAGCGTGTCGGTGCTCTCGGCCGTGGCCGCTGGATGCATCGCGTCGGCGGCGCGATGGCTGGGGGTCTTCTTCGGCAGGAGCCGCGCGGGGAACGCCCGCCACTGGGCGCCGATCCCGCGCATCAAATCAGCCGCGAGCACGTGAGGGTTCACGAGATCAGGGCTGTGATCGGCCGGCAGCACCCGGAGCGCCCGGGCCGAGGCCTCGACGACCGTGCCGCCGCGCAGATCGACCCAGGCGCCCCGAGAACTGCCGACGCAGAAGACGACGTCGCCGGCCTCGGTCCGCACTGCGTGCGGGTGTGCGGCCGTGAAGGGGAGCAAGTCCACGACACGGCTCCCTCTCCGGACTCGCCCGCACAGCTCCGGCACCCCGACGACCGCGAGCCCACCGGTGGCCTCCCCTGCCGATCGCGTCTCCTCGGCCGTCAGGCGTGTCCCGGCAATGAGCTGCACCCGCCGCGCGTCGAGCAGTTCGCGCACCGTGACCGACCGCCCCTGCGCCCGTCCCGGGAGCGGGACCGTGCGCATCACCACCCCGGGTAGGGGTGACGCGACATCGTCGATGAGCCCTGCGACACCGGCCTGCCCCGGCTCGCGCCCGGGTCGCAGGTCGGCACGCAGGTCGCGCGGCACGAGGTCGCCCGTGCGGGCGAGCACGGCGAACGTCCGCTGATAGCGCGCAACGCGAAAGACGTGGGCCCGCCCTTGGCTCTCGTCGGCCCCGGCCGACTCCGGCAGGGGCCGATCCTCGACGGCGGCCAGCACATCGACGACCAGGTCGTCGCGCACCTGCGCCAGGTCGAGTCCCGCGAGGTCGGCGACCGCGGTCCGGCCCTGCCGGAAATTGCCCTCAGGAGCCGACCCGAACACCCACAGGGCCAGCCGCCGCTGCGGAGCCGCCGGCGCGGTGCCCGGACCCAGCCGCACGAGCGCGCGCAGCCGGCCGGTGTCGAGGATCTTGCGGCGGGCCGACTCGACGTCTCCGGCCAAGGCGTCGGTCAGGACTGCGGCCGGCCCCAGCACGACGGCGCGCTGGTCGGGCCGCAGCTGCAGGAGCACGTCGTCCACCTCCTCCAGCAGTCGCTCGGGACGGAGCGTGGGCGCCCCCGGGTGGGGGTAGCGAGCCACGACCACCGCCGTGGTCGGAATGTCGATGTGCCCCTCGTCGTCGACGTCGATGGGCTCGGGCGACGCGCCCTGGGTCGTCAGCGTGCGCCAGCACTCACGGATCGCCGACACCCGCTCCGCGTCGTCGCCGGCGCTGATCGGGCGCGCCAGCGGGCCGTCGGCGCCCTCCACGTCACTCGCGGCGAGGGCACCGAGGACGAGGTCGGCGGCGCATCCCGTCGGGTCCGCGATGGGCACGCGCCCGAGGGGACGCAGCGGGTCGGCGAGGGCCTGTGCCAGCGCGCCGACGAGGTGCACGACCTCTGGGGCAGGCACGCTCGGATCGGCGCTCCGCCCGAACCACGAGGGATCGCGGCGCAGGTGCGCCAGCGCCTCGTGTGGCCCGTGCGCGGCACCGAGCAGCGCGTCGACGTAGGCCGCGGTCGCGAGCAGCTCACCGTCTGCAGCGGACTCGATCTCGCGAAAGGCGACGCGATCGTCGGGGTCGCACCCGTCGGCGAGATCGAGCAGGTCATCGCGATCCAGCCCCGGCAGGTGCTCGCCGGAGGCAGCCGCCACCACGAGCAAAGCTTCGGCGAGTGCGGCCCCCGCGGGCGTCGGCACGGGCGGCCGAGCGTGCAACGCGGCATCAGCGCCGACCTCACGGTTGTTGCCGCGCCCGGAGCGCTCCAGCCAGGCCACGACCTCCGCCCGGGTGAATCGCGCCTGGCCGCGCACGTGCCTCGCCGGGGCGGGGAAAGGGCCGGCATCCCGGTGCGGTCGACCGCGCCACATCGTCACGACGGGCCGCTGCACCTGAGCGAGCACAGCGATGTCGCCGAGCGTCATCAGCTCCTCATCGGGCCCAGTCGCGGTTGCCATGTGTCGACGGTACGACATGATCGAGATCATCCCTCCTACGAGGGTGATAACCCCCCTTATCGGCAGATGCGTTGCCGACTCTCCTTATCGCGGCCACGCTTTCCCCATCGACACCCGACGAGCCCGAACACGGCTCAGGACGTAGCGAACTCGGCTGTACCGACGCCCCTCACGCAGAGCAGGAGACCCCATGCAGGACTTGACCCACGCCACCGTCGCCAACCCCGGCGAGCTGCCCCCGGACACGGTGTGCGACTCCGGATGGTTCTTCGAGATCTACCACCCGCGCATCGACTACCCCCACATCCAGGCCATCGAGGTGCACGTCGCCTGCACTCAACCCACGCTGGAGGACGCCTGCGAGCACGTGGCGGATCTCGCCGGCTTCCTCATGTCGACGCACCTCATGGCAGGGAACGTGGACGGCCAGATGCCGGGGATCGGGTGGACCCCGTACGGCCCGGTCACGACGTCCGAGCGGCAACCCATCCGGATCGAGCATCTCGGACGAAGCGTGGAGCGGCCGGCGATCACCTCGGTGGACACGAGCCTCGTCGACGTGACCAAGGTCCACCTGGAGTTCCCACCGCCCCGATTGGCGGGCGTGCGCTGTGAGGACGGATGGGTCATGTCCTACAGCCGCGCCGCGATCGACGCACCCGCACAGATCGTGTCGGTCCGGGCAGTCTGCGGCGAACCGAGCCTCGACCAGGCCACGGACGACTTCGCGGAGTGGATCGGAGCACTGATTCAGACTCGGCTCGTCGCGATGCCGACCTCTGCCCCCGACATGCACACGACGTGCGATCCCCTCGGTGACGCGACCGCACCGGACGGCAGGGGAGTGCGTTTCGAATGACCTGTCGGAGGTGCCCGATACGGTCCGACAGCACCGTGAACGAGAGGATGTCCCATGCCTGACAGCAACCCCCTATGGAGCCGCCGCGCCGTGACGCTGTGGCACGACGGGCATACCGTCGCCGCGATCGCGGTGCTCCTGCGCCGACCCCACGACGCGGTGGCCGCGGCTCTTGTCGACCGCCTCCCGGAGCCAGGCAGCGACCTTGACCGTGCCGCCGCACGGACTCTGCCCGCGTGGTCATCGACGACCGCCGCGCAGGGCGAACCCGCCGAGCTCCCCGACATCGCCGAAGCCGCCTTGGTGCAGGGAGGGCGAGCCGCCGACATGGTCCTGCGCTACGTCGGTGGCCAGACTCTGCAGGTGATCGGCAACCACTGGCAGGTCACCCGGGAGCGGGTCCGCCAGATCGTCGCCACTGAAAGCCCGTGGGATATCACGGCCATCGGAGCGGCGCGGCGAGCCTTCCTGGCGAGCGAGAAGTCGATCGCCGAGAAGGCCGTGTTGGCGTGGTCCCACGCTCACCCGGGCCATCCGATCGCGGAGGCCGCCGCCCACCTCGACCTTCCGGTGAACGAGGTCCGGGAACTGCTCGGTCGCCGCTGCAAGCTCCACGAGGGCATCTCAGCGCACCGCGGCGTCAAACGCCGCAGCGACGAGGACCTCCTGGACGACCTCCGCCGGTTCCAGGCGAATACCGGCGGCAAGACCGCCCTCGAATACTCCGCGTGGGCAGCCGCCGAAGGCGTCCCCGGGCATCAGACCGTCATGACCCGATTCGGCGGCTGGCGTGCAGCCCTCAATCGGGCCGGCCTCAGCGACGATGCGCCGCTTGTGCGGCAGCGTCGACACGCTGATGAGGACCTCTGGGCTGCTGTCGTCGACGCGGTGCGCGCCGGGAACTCCACTGCCGCCGATGTCGACCGGTGGCTCGCGCAGACGGAGGGGGCTCCCTCGTTCGCGCTCATCCGCGCGCGTCTGGAGCGACCGTGGTCGGCGCTGCACGCCGTGACGTTGCAACTCCTGCGCGGCACGTACATCCACGACCCGGCATGGGCCGCCGAGGTGCTGCGACCCCGCCGATGGGCAGATCTCACCGAGCCGGACTCCGAAGATCCGGTGGATGCCGTGGCAGCCGCGATCGCAGACCTCGGACCCGACATCACCCTGGACGACTACCGCGCGTGGGCCTCGGCCAACGGCCGACCCACCGCCGCGACCCTGACGAAGCATGCGGGCTCGTCCTGGTCCCAGTTGGTGACGCAGGCCGGCGGTCGATCCACTGCCAAGCCGCACTGGGCCTGCGAGGAGGTGATCGTCGGCCACCTGCGAGCCTTCCTCGCCGACCATCCGAACGGCACGATCGAGGCGTACCAGCAGTGGCGCCGCAGCCGGAGTGCGCCCTCGGTCTCGACCATTGCCTCGAGATTCGGCGGCTGGCGCCAGGCGAAGACGCACGCACTCGGGGCCGGTCACGAACGCCCGGTTCACTCTCGGTAGGCGTGTCCTTTCCGTGCCTAGGTCGAGACACTGCCGCGTTCTGAGCTCTCCGCCGCACGCGTTTCAGGTGAGCAGGTCGTCGACCGCGATGTCGATGCGGCGGCCGGCGACGATCACGGTGACCGTAGACCCGGACGGCGACGCAACGTAGCCTCCGTCGGCCTCCACCTGCGCGTACAGCGTCAGGGCTCCCGGCTCGGCGCGAAGATCCACGACAAGGTAGGCGGGAATGCCGGCCTCGGAGTACTCGCGGCGCTTGGTCACCAGGTCACGTTCCACCGACGACGGCGACACGACTTCGGCGACGAAGAGCACTTCGTCGGCGAGCAGCCGTGCCGGGGGAAGGCTTTCGCCACGACGACGGCGTGCGACGACCACGTCGGGGCGGCGTACGGTCGGGGCGGGGCCGTCACGGAGCGTCACGTCCATGTCCGTCACGGCGACCCAGTCGCCCCGGTCGGCATTGAGCAGCCCCGCGAGCAGAGTGGCAGCTCCGCGATTGATGAAGCTCTCGCCAGGTGCCATCGTCGGGACGCCCTCGACGAGCTCGTAGCTGTCCCCCCGTCGCGAGACGACGGCGTCCCACGCGCGCAGGTCGACGAAGGTCGGCATCGTCACGCTCGGCGTCTCGACGTCGGCATCTGCAACCGTGCTCATCCCAGGCTCCTCCTCCCCCAAGTGTCGGTGGCCTTGCCCATGGCGGCAACGCACCCCTCATCCTGGCCGACCGCATCGACACCTGAATGACGTTATCCACAGGTGCGACGCGCTGTCGCGAGTGCTGGCCGGGAATTCGGCCGGTCGCCGCGCGAGGTCGGCGTTACCGCCTGTGCACCGTGAACAGGGAGTCCGGGTAGTCGGCGTCGACCTCTTCGACCGTGACGCTGAATCCGCCGCCGGCGTCGGTGCCGTCGAGGGCCTCGACCTCGACGCAGATCCCGGTGCCGACGTCGAGGCGCACGCGGAAGTCGACACCGCCCTCGGACGGGTCGGGCCAGCCGATAACCCGCGCCTGCTCTTCGCCCATGCCGTCCCGCTCGATCCCCAGGGAGTGCCGGCCGGGCAGGAGTGGGCAGCACGAACACCGCGGCGAGTAGGTCGAGGTCGTCGTCACGACCGCCTCGAGGGCGGGCCGCCCGTGGTGGTCCACCTGGCTCACGCGGGCGATGTCGAGAGCGGGACAGTCCCAGCGCGACAGGTCGCCACGACCGATTTCGGCGGCGGCGACCGCGACCTCGCGGGCTTCACGCGCCGACCGGACCTCCTGCTCGAGCGGGGTCAGCGACTCCCACGGGACGACGTCGGACAGACCGATCACCGGTTCGCCCTCGCCGTCGGCGAGCTCGTTCGGCTCGAGCAGCGCCATCGCTCGATAGTTGCCGAAGAACGGCACCCCGTCTTCGAGTCGCTGAGTAGGCGGGTCGGCGAGGAAGCGACCGGCCAGGAGCGCTGGGCGCGCGGCGCGACGGCGCTCGGCCTCCTCCGTCGCCCGCAGGGCCACCGCGAGGAGGTCCTCGTCGGGGGCGTCGGGCTGCGCGAGGTCCGCGACGAGAGCGAGCGCCTCGGCACGGATCGCGGCGACCTCGGGTGCCGGCTTCGGCCGGGGATCGCCCTCCCACAAGGAGACGAAGGCGGAGGAACCGCCGCGCTGAACGAGTTCGGCCTCGCGCAGCCGCCCGTCGAGACCTTCGAGTCGGTAGGCGGAGGGTCGCCGCACCCACGCGCGCCACCCCTCGCGCGCCGTGGCCCCCCGCTCCTCGAACCGGATGCGCACCGAGCGCCACAACCGCCGCGAACTGCGTGCGAGCGCCCGGAACGTGGCGACGTCGGCCGTGACCTGGTCCATGCTTCCCAGCGTGGCAGCTCGGTCACGAAGACTCCCATCGGGTCCCGACCGGCGAGCCGGATGTCGACCAGATGCCACGGTCACGCCACCGCGCTACCCATGCGGGCGCGCTAGACCAGGAGGTCGCCCACCGCGATGTCGATCTCGTGGCCGTCGACGGTGACGGTGACCGACGCCCCCGAGACCGCCGCGGCATACGAGCCTTTCGCATCGCCCCGCGCGTAGAAGGTCAGGCGGCCGGGGTCCTCGCGCAGGTCCACGACGAGGTAGCCGGGGATTCCGGCCCCGGCATACTCGCGGCGTTTGGTCACCAGATCGCGCTCGACCGACGACGGCGAGACCACCTCGGCGACGAACAGGACCTCGCCGGCCTCCACCCGACCCGGCCCCTGGCCGCGGCGGGCGACCTCCGGGCGCACGACCACCACATCAGGCCGCCGCACGGTCGGCCGGTGTCCGCTCGTCAGCGTCACGTCCAGGTCGGTCACCGCGACCCACTCTCGCCGGTCGGCGTTGAGCAATCCCGCCAGGAAAGTCCCAGCCGTGCGGTTCTTCGGGCTCTCGCCAGGTACCACCGTCGGAATGCCTTCGACGAGTTCGTAGCTGTCCTCGCGTCGTGACACGACGGCATCCCACGCGGCCAGATCGGCATAGGTCGGCATGCGTGCCGGCTCGCGAGCGTCGATGATCCGTAAGTCCACTGCTGCGCTCATCACAGGCTCCCTCCTCCCCCAAGTGTCGATGGCCCTGCCATCCGCGGCAAGGCACCCCTGAGATCCCGCCAGGACGCTCGCATCCCTCCTGAGAGTTATCCACAGGTGCCGGCCTGCATCGGGGCAGCAGTTCGGCCCCGCACCTGAAGAGGTGCGGGGCCGAACCGAGCCAGGGGGACGCGCGTCAGCGGGCGGCAGAGCCCTCGACGTAGTCGGAGTCGGTGTCCTTGACCCAGGCCATGAGCTTGCGCAGCTCCTTGCCGGTGGCCTCGATCGGGTGCTTGGCACCCTTGTCGCGCAGCTCCTTGAACTCCGGGGCGCCGGCGTCCTGGTCGTCGATGAAGCGCTTGGCGAAGGTGCCGTCCTTGATGTCGGCGAGCACCGCCTGCATGTTCTCCTTGACCTGCGGGGAGATGACGCGCGGGCCGGAGACGTAGTCGCCGTACTCGGCCGTGTCGGAGATCGACCAGCGCTGCTTGGCGATGCC
>RRZU011519533.1_pt1 | contig 16629 bp, 13 predicted proteins | sample 2165561 | NCBI WGS metagenome assembly RRZU01 (sample SAMN10456909, study PRJNA506462) | wastewater metagenome | isolation source: wastewater sludge | place: USA: Moscow, Idaho
TGCTGCTATAAATCGGTTTTGCATTGATTCAGGTCCTTGGTTATGTCTGATTTCCAGTCCGCAACAGAAGCGGCTTCCGGTCAAATGGTTGTGGTTGAGCATGTTTTCAAGACGGTGCCTTCGGCAGGCGGCGAGTTGGAGATTTTGCACGATATCAACTTTTCACTGCCTGCAGGTAGCTCCACGGCGATTGTGGGGGCTTCAGGCTCGGGCAAAAGCACCTTGCTGTCCATCATGGCGGGGCTGGATGTGCCGAGCCGCGGCACGGTGCGCGTGGCAGGCACCGATCTGTTCGCGCTGGACGAAGATGCGCGCGCCGCCGTGCGTGGGCAGCAGATGGGCTTTGTGTTTCAGAGCTTCCAGCTGTTGCCGAATTTGACGGCGCTGGAAAACGTGATGTTGCCTCTGGAGCTCTCCGGGCGTAGCGATGCCCGCGCCAGCGCGCAGGCCATGTTGGAACAGGTGGGCTTGGGGGCGCGGCTATGGCATTACCCCAAAGTTCTTTCGGGGGGTGAGCAGCAGCGCGTGGCATTGGCACGGGCATTCGTGATGCAGCCCACCTTGCTGCTGGCCGATGAGCCGACCGGCAGCCTCGACTTTGCCACCGGGCAGGAAGTGATTGCACAGATGTTTGCCCTGAATCGGGCGCTGGGCAGTACCCTGGTGCTGGTTACGCATGACACCAACCTGGCCAAACAGTGCCAGCAGCAGTTGACCATGCAGGCCGGCCGGCTGACGCCGGGGGTGTTGCGCGCGCAGGGATGATTTAGGGGTACCTTATTGAGTCGGATCGCATTAAAGGGCAAAAGCATTGCCTGCCCGGTGAAAACTCTTTTTGCATCCAATCAAGGCATGCGATTGAAAGAGACTTTATATATTGTATGAATCGACTGCATAGCGGCCAATACTGAAAACAGAACCATTTATATATTGCAGTATATGGTTAGGTGGAAATATAGCGAAATTGGATATGCCTTATGCGTCATTTATGAAATTACAGGAGTAGAAAACACTTCCTGCTTGCATACGTTACCTCACGCCTTGTAATGTAAACACGATCTAGATTTTTCTATGGGTGACTGTTTTAAGTGGGTAACCGCACGCATCTTGGAGGGAGTGAGGTAAATCATGTTGCATCACGCTCTCGTATTTTTAGTTGTTGCCATTATTGCCGCAGTGCTCGGGTTTGGCGGTATTGCGGGTACTACTGCATCAATTGCCAAGGTATTGTTTTTCGTATTCTTGGTGATGGCAGTGCTGTCGTTCTTGTTCTGGCGCAAGAAATAGTCCAAGCAAATCGGTGCTGGAGCTAAATCTTTATTAACTTTTTAATTGCCTATTCCGATTAAAATTCATTCGCTTTAGCGCTTAGGGAATTAAGAGCTCATAAAATAATGAATTTCTTAATATTATTGATATTTATAAAATATATTAATAATAAGGTTTTCTGTGGTCGGGGGTATGCAACAATTCATTTGATGTATTATTCAGAAAAAGGGGAGTGCATGTCAACTCATCTTTAGTTAACTGAAATATCGAGCCTACGTTGTAACTAAATATTTTTTATGCAATGAAATATTAAACATTTCGAGATTTTTGTATTTTTTGTAATTCTGGCAAAAATTTGCTTGATCTGCTTCATGAACATTCATAGACTAGTCACCGCATGCATTGTGCATGTATAAATTAATCAAAAAGGATAGATCGTTATGAAAAAAATCGCTATGGCCTTGATTGCTTCGGGCTTCGCAGTATCCGCTTTTGCGACAACACCCGTAGCCGAGGTGGCACCTGCTGCTTCTGCCGCTTCTGCTCCGGCCAAAAAAGTTGCTGTGAAAAAAACAGCGCCCAAGAAAAAGGCCACTGCTGCCAAAGGTAAGGCTGTTGATCATGCGGTCGACCCAGCCAAAGATGCTGCAAGCCACTAAACGTTCCTCGCGTTTTGTTCCTGCATTGTCAAAAAAACCCACAGCCTTAAAGCTGTGGGTTTTTTCTTCTCCGCGGTGGCTAAAAGGTGGTATGTGATTCTGAACGCGCATCAATCATACAGCCCATAATTCCCTCTCTGCTGCGCGTGAGTAATCTGCTTGGCTTTTATATGTTGCGGGTTTGAGCTAGGGCTTTGACGTAACGCCCAGGCGCTGGCTCAATTGGCTTGAGTTTGGCGTTGCCGTAGCGCTTGGGCGCAGCGATCAGGCGGCCGCCTTGCTTGCCCAGCCACTGCGACCAGTCGGCCCACCAGCTGCCGGGGTGTTCGGTTGCTCCGGCCAGCCATTCGGGCAGGGTGGCAGGCAAATCATCGTTGCTCCAATAGCTGCGCTTGTTTTTCTTCAACGGGTTGATCACGCCGGCAATGTGGCCGGATGCCCCCATTACAAAACGCTTGTTGCATGCCGACAGAACGTTGACGCTGGCGTAAGCGCCTTCGATGGGCACGATGTGGTCTTCGCGCGAGCCGTATAGATACACGGGCAGCTTGATTCTGCCGAAATCGATTTTTTCGCCGCACACGACAGTGGCGTTGGGCTGCATGAGCTTGTTTTCGAGATAGGCATTGCGCAGGTACCAGGCGTACCAAGGGCCGGGTAGATTGGTGGAATCGCCGTTCCAGTACAACAGGTCGAATGGGCGTGGGGTTTCACCTTTGAGGTAGTTGTCCACCACGTAATTCCAGACCAATTCATTGGGGCGCAAAAAGCTGAAGGTGTTGAGCAGGTCGCCCGCAGGCAGCAGGCCGCCGTTGGCGAATTGCATTTCGCGCCAACGCACGAAATTTTCATCGATGAACAGGCCCAGTACGCCCGGATCGCTGAAATCGAGCAGGCAGGTGAGGAAGGTGGCGCTGTGCACCAAAGGCTGCTTGCGCGCGGCCAGCACGGCCAAGGCGGTGGCCAGCATGGTGCCACCTACGCAAAAGCCCAGCACATTGAGTTTTTTTGCGCCGGAAGCTTCCAGCACCTTTTGCATGGCGGTGATGATGCCGCGTTCGATGTAGTCATCCCAAGTCATGTGGGCCATTTCGGCATCGGGGTTGCGCCAGCTCAACACGAATGTGTGATGGCCTTCTTCAACGGCGAAGCGCACCATGGAGTTATCGGGCTGCAAATCCAGAATGTAGTATTTGTTGATGCAAGCCGGAATCATGAGAAAAGGGCGCTCGTGCACCTTGGGCGTCAAGGGTTTGTATTCGATGAGCTGAAAAATCTCGTTTTCGAACACAACGGCGCCTTCGGTGAGCGCCAGATTGCGCCCGACCTCGAACTGGCTTTCATCCGTCATCGAAACCCGGCCTTTTTTCACGTCGGCCAGCAGGTTTTGCATGCCACGGGCAATGCTCTCGCCTTGAGTGTCGAGCGCTTTTTTCTGGGCATCCACATTGAGAGAAAGAAAGTTGCTGGGGGCTGCCGCTGCCGACCATTGCTCGATGGCAAAGCGCACGCGCCCGCGGGTTTGCGCATCGCCCTCCAGCGCATCGGCCAGCGCCAGCAAAAAGCGGCTGTTGAGCAAATGCGTTGCTGCGGCAAAGCCCGCTACAGGCTGTTGCTGCCACAAGTTGCTGGCAAAGCGGCGGTCGCGAGCGATATCCGAAAGCTTGTCCTGGTTTTGCCACAGTGCCAGCGTTTCTTGCGTGTACTGTTGTTGCAGTTCTTTCAGCCGATCAGGATCCAAGCGCATGTTACCCAGGCTGTCGTACAGTGCTTTACCTGCGGTGCCCATGATGGCAAACAGGTCCTGGTAGGGTGGTGTGCTGGAGGTCGAAGCGGTGGCATCATCTTGCGCAGACTGAGTAGGAAAAAAAGGAACCGTCATGGTTTGCCGCCATTGCTCGGCGGCCTGTGCCCATGCGGTTTGCAATGATTGCAGCCATTCCGGACTGTTGGGCATGAATGGATGGGACATGGCGGTTTCTCCTGTTGGGTTGTGGTTTGGTGCGTGAGGCTGGATTTGGCCAGTAGCAGCGATAAAGTGGGGCCTGCGTCTTGGAGGGACACAAGCACAAGGCGATGGAGGATGCTAGCATGCAGCCACTGGTTCTGCGCGGCGTTATGGATCTAGATTGCGAGCGTATGCCCAGGCTCTTGCTGGATGCTGGGCGCAGACCCATCAGCTGGCAGCTGATTTGACCCGTTGGGCGCGGATGGTCGCGGGCACGCGGCGCAGCGCGCGCAGCACGTCGGCCAGATGCACACGGTCGTTGACTTGCAGAATCAGATGCAGATCCAGCGAGGTCTGGTACATGATATCGTCAGACGTGTTGATGTAAGCAATGTCTGCGCGAACAGCCGCGATGGCCGATGTGATTGAGGCGATGGCACCGATGCGGTTGTGCGCCGTCACGGTCAGGGCAACGGCGAACGGGCGTGTCATTTGCTCGGCCCATTCGACTTCGATGAAGCGCTCGGCGTCTCGGCTGATCAGATTTTTGCCAATGCCGCAATCGGCCGTGTGCACCACCAGCCCTTCACCGCGCTCCAGATAGCCCGTGATCTCGTCTCCCGGGATGGGGTGGCAGCAAGGTGCGAATTTGACCGATGCGGTTTCGCTGCCATCCAGCGTGATGATATGGCCAAAGTCGGACTCGTCTTGGTTGAAGTGCCCTTGGCTTTGCAGAATGGCGTCGCGCTTTTCGCCTTGGCCGGTCATCAGGGTGGCCAACTTTTTGGCCAGCAGGCCAGCAATGCGTTTGCCTTGTCCGACCTCGGTATACAGATCTTCCAGCGATTTGTTGCCGGCAAATTGCAGCAACTGCTCCCACACGGGTTCGTGCGCTGCGTCACGCGGGGGGAGTTTTTGCATGCCTTCTGCACGGTAGGCATGGATGAACAAGCGTTCGCCCAGGCGCAGGGCCTCTGTTTCGGACAGCGTTTTGAGGTGGCTGCGAATGCGCGAGCGGGCGCGAGCCGTGCGCACAAAGCCCAGCCAGGCCGGGTTGGGACGCGAATCGGGCGAGGTGATGACTTCGACAATATCGCCGCTTTGCAGCTCGGTGCGCAGGGGCACCTCTTCGTTATTGACCTTGCAGGCAATGGCCTGATCGCCCACGGCGCTGTGAATGGCGTAGGCAAAGTCGATCACGGTGGCACCACGTGGCAAAGACATGATGCGGTTTTTGGGCGTAAAGACGAAGACATCTTCCGGGAACAGATCGACGCGCACATTGTCGAAAAACTCGCGCGAGTCGAGCGTTTCCTTGTGGATGTCGAGCAGGCCCTTGAGCCAATTGGCGGGTTTGGCGCCTTGGGCGGCGTTGCTGGCGGCTTGTTCGGTGCGCGTTTTGTACATCCAGTGCGCGGCAACGCCCAGCTCGGCAACTTGGTGCATGGCCTCGGTGCGCACCTGAAATTCGATCTGGATATTGGCGGGGCCGATCAACGTGGTGTGCAGCGACTGGTAGCCGTTTTCTTTCGGGATGGCGATAAAGTCCTTGAGCCGATGCGGCATGGGGCGATAGCGTTGATGCAGAATGCCCAGCGCGATGTAGCAATCCAGATTGCTGCTGACCAGAATCCGAAAACCGTAAATATCGTTGATTTGCGCAAAGCTGTTGCGCTTTTCTTCCATCTTGCGGTAGATGGAAAAGATGGTTTTCTCGCGCGTGGTGATGCGCGCCTTGAGGCCTGCTGCGGCAAAGGCCTCTTCAATTTCTTTCTGTACGCTATCGACCAGCGGGCGGCGGCGCTTGTGGGCATTTTGCAGCGCTTTTTCCATAACGGCGTGGCGCCAGGGGTGCAGGTATTTGAAGGAAAGGTCTTCGAGCTCGCGGTAGCTGTGATTCAGCCCCAGTCGATTGGCCAGCGGCGCGTAAATTTCCAGCGTCTCGGTCGCGATGCGGGCCTGCGCTTCACGCTTCATGTCCGACATGGTGCGCATATTGTGCAGTCGGTCTGCCAGCTTCACCAGAATGACGCGCACATCGTTGGCCATGGCCAGCAACATCTTGCGAAACGACTCGGCCTGATTTTCTTGCCGACTGCTGAAGCGCATTTTGTCGAGCTTGGTCAGGCCATCCACCAACTCGGCGACTTGGGCGCCAAACTGCTCGGTGAGGTCTGATTTGCTGATGCCGCAGTCTTCCATCGTGTCGTGCAGCAGTGCGGCCATCAGTGCGGGCGTATCCAGCTTCCATTCGGCGCATTGCGCCGTGACAGCAATAGGGTGGGTGATGTACGGCTCACCACTCTTGCGAAACTGCCCTGTGTGGGCAGCATCGGCCACCTGATAGGCCGCACGCACCTGCTGGATTTCGTTCGGTTCCAGATAGTCCAGCTTGGCAAGCAGCTCGGCAAAGCAGGAGGCGGAAACAGTGTCAGCAGTAGAAGGAAGCATGCAGCGTCACACTTTCGTGTATCAATCGGTATCGAAAGGATTTCTTATCTTACACGCACTGTGCACGTCCTTCATATTGGGGGTTTCAAGTAGAGCGAGGTTGCTGGTTTTTTTAGAAAAAAGGTGGGTGCCGACTTGGGGCTTGCCTAGTTAGGTGTTCCTATTGCCCATTGCCTCTAAGGTCGCCCTGATCGTGGGAAAAGAAAAAGCGCCGCAAGGGCGCTTTTCAGATCGGGTGCTGTGGTTTGCAGCGCCAAGAGCTCAGCCCGGCACTTTTTTGAGCATTTCCAGGCCAACTTTTTTGTCGGCAATTTCGCGCAGCGCGGTCACGGCCGGCTTGTTGCGGGTTTGCACACGCGGCGTGTGGCCTTGTCCCAGCATGCGCGCACGATAGGTGGCGGCCAGAACCAGTTGAAAACGGTTGGGAATGCTTGCCAAGCAATCTTCGACGGTAATGCGAGCCATGAGAAGCGGACTCCAGAGAAGGTGTGAAAACAATGGAAAAATCGCTCAGCCAATATGCAATGCGGAAAATACGGCAGCGCGTGCGCAAGACTGGGCGGTGTATTTCAGGCGTTGGGCGTGAACGATGGTTTTGAGGTCGAACAAAGCGCGCTCGAATATCTCGTTGATTATAACAAAGTCGAATTTTTTGGCGTGCAGCATTTCCGTTTGGGCGTTATGCAGGCGCTGCTCGATGGTTTCGCTGCTGTCTTCGCCTCGGCGTTGCAGACGGGCGCGCAGCTCTTCCCAGCTGGGCGGCAGGATGAAGATCAGAATGGCCTGCGGGAAGATTTCTTTGACTTGCAAGGCGCCTTGGTAATCGATCTCGAGCATGACGTCTTGCCCGGCTTGCAGCAGATCTTGCACCGCTTGGCGCGATGTGCCGTACTGGTTGCCGTGCACATGGGCCCATTCGATGAATTCATTGCGCGCCACCATGTCGTTGAAGCGCTGCGCATCCACGAAATGGTATTCGCGTCCATCCAGTTCCTGTCCGCGTGGCGCGCGCGTGGTGTGCGAGATAGAGGCGCGCACGTCAGCGTCCAGCTCCATGAGGGCTTTGACCAGACTGGATTTGCCCGCACCGCTGGGAGCGGAGACGACCAGGAGGTTGCCAGGATGGGCGAGCGTTTCGTTTGTAGATGCTTTTGTTGGATTCATGGTGGTGTAGGGTTGCAGAGAGTTATTCGATGTTTTGCACTTGCTCGCGCATTTGCTCGATCAGCACTTTCATGTCGATGCCGATTTGCGACGTATCCAGGCTGGTCGATTTGGAGCCGAAGGTGTTGGCCTCGCGATGCAGTTCCTGCATGAGAAAGTCCAGCCGCTTTCCCAGCAAGCCGCCTTGTTCCAGCAAGGAATCGATGGTTTGCAGATGAGCCTGAATGCGATCCAATTCTTCGGCCACGTCGATGCGTAACGCCAGCGCGGTGGCTTCGGTCAGCGCGCGCTCTTGCGCCGCCTCAGCAGAAATATTGCTGCCTGCCTGTTGCAGGGCTTCTTGCCATTTTTCAAGAAACCGCTCGCGTTGCTGCGCCACCAGACGGGGAATCATTGGTTGCGCCTGCTCGCACAGCGCCCGCAATTGCTGCGTACGGTTGCGCAATGCCTGCGCCAGTTGCGCCCCTTCAGCTTGCCGCGCGGTTTGCATCTGCGCAATCAGACTGTGCATGCTTTGCAGCAGCCATGCTTGCAGGGCGTCGGGCGCAAGGGTGGGTTTGGCAGGGTTGGCCGTGCGCAGCACTTCGGCGACCGAAAGCGGTGCTGCGTTGGGAAACCAGGTCAGGATCTGGTTCTGGAGATAGGTGAGCTGATGCAGGGTTTGCGGGCTGGGAGAGGTTGGTGCGCCGTGCGGGTCATGGTGGTTGGCCTCCAGCTGCGCGCGCAGTTCCATCTTGCCGCGATGCAACTGCTTTTGCAGCAGTTCGCGCATGGCTGATTCGAAAGGGCGCAGTTCATCAGGGAGCTTGAAAGACAGATCCAGAAAGCGGCTGTTGACCGAACGCAACTCCAAAGTCAGACGCCAACCTGGCTGTATATCGGTGGAATGTGTCGTTTTTTCTTTATTGTTCGTATCAGGATAAGAAAGATGCAAGCAGGCGTAACCGGTCATGCTGTAAACTGACATACTTAATCTCCAATATCCTGTTTGTGGGCAAAAAATCCATTGGCGAAAGTATAGCTTTACGCTGTTTTTGCTTTTTGAATGATTGAACTCTCATGGCCGCAGCAACGCCTGATACCAAGCCAGCTTCATTGCCTCCTGATTCCGATTTGGGTGAATATCGCATCGTGCATCAAATTGCATCGGGCGGGTTTGGCCTGGTGTACAAAGCAATCGACAAGAAGGGGCGGCTGGTTGCGATCAAGGAATATTTGCCAGCGGCTTTGTGTTCGCGCGCAGAAGGCGAAAAAATTCCGGTGGTACAGCCAGAAAAGCTGTCGCTGTATCGGCTGGGGTTGAAGAGCTTCTTTGAAGAAGGGCGTGCGCTGGCGCAGATCTCGAATGCTGCGGTGGTGCGCGTACTCAATTTTTTTCGCGAGAACGAAACCGTTTATATGGTCATGAACCTGCTGGAGGGCGCATCGCTGCAGGATTTTGTGATGACGGCGCGATCACGAAAAAAACAGCGCGTCTTTCACGAGGAAACCATTTATTCCTTGTTCGATGAAATTCTCACCGGCTTGCGGGTGGTGCATCAGCATCGCATGCTGCATCTTGATATCAAACCGGCCAATATTTTCATCACCAACGACGACAGGGCGGTACTGATCGATTTTGGCGCGGCGCGTGAAGTTATCAACCACGAGATCAATTTTTTGCGCCCGATGTACACGCCCGGCTTTGCTGCGCCCGAGATGTATCGGCGCAAAGGAGATCTGGGGCCGTGGACGGATATTTACGCCATCGGCGCCTGTATTTTTGTTTGCATGCTGGGCTATCCGCCCAATGCGGCGCCGCAGCGGCTTGAAAGAGACAGGTTGAGTCTGGCGCTTTCCAAAATGCGCAAGGTGTATTCCGACCATTTGATCGAAATGGTGGAGTGGTGCATGGCGCTGAACCCCTTGGCGCGCCCTCAATCCGTGCATGCGCTGGTCAAGGAAATGGAGTCTGATTTGGCGCGAAATGATCCGGATGCGCCGCTGACGCAACGTATCAAAGGCCATCTGGACAGTGTGTTGGGTGATTTGGCAGCGCCTGATCAAGCGGGGCGTAAATCCGGCGGGTTGTCGCGTCTTTTGTTACCAGGAAGTCGTCCATGAAATTCAATGTTTTTCAATTGAGCCGCAAAGGCGGTCGAAAAAACAACGAAGATCGCATGGGGTATTGCTATACCCGCGATGCCGCTTTGTTCGTGCTAGCCGATGGCATGGGCGGTCACGCCGAAGGCGAGGTGGCTGCACAATTGGCCTTGCAAACCATGGCGGCGCAATTTCAGCAGCAGGCGCAACCCACAATCAAAAAACCGGCAGATTTTCTGTCAGACAGCCTGCTGGCGGCACACCATCGCATCGTGCGGTATGCGGGGGAAAAAGGGCTGCCTGATACGCCGCGCACAACGTTGGTTGCTGCTTTGGTGCAAAAAGGGCATGCCATTTGGGTGCATTGCGGTGATTCACGGCTGTATGTTGTGCGAGAAGGAAAAATTCTGCTGCGTACGCGCGATCACAGCTATATGGAGCAAGGAGAGTTTTTTGCGGTCAAAACTGAAAATATCAACCGCAATGTACTCTTTACTTGCTTGGGCTCGCCCAGTCGGCCAGTGTTTGATGTTTCTTTGCCCATGCGCTTGCAGCAAAAAGACCGGATCATGCTGTGCTCCGATGGCTTATGGGGCAATTTGGGCGATGAAGAAATTGCGAGCTATCTGGCTGATGTCGAGCGTCCGCTGTCGGCAGAGTTGCCCGATATGGTGGAAGAGGCTTTGCGTCGAGGCGGCGAAAACTGCGATAACACCACGGTGCTGGCCATGGGGTGGGAGATGCCCAGCATCAAAAATGCATCGGAAGTGGTTACCGATAGCATCCTCGACGGAGTGTTCGCCTCCACGATTCAGCCGGCATTTTTGACCGCAGAAGAAACCAGCGAAATGAATGACGATGATATTGAGCGCTCGATTGCCGAAATCAACGAGGCGATCAATCGTGTCTCTAATGACAAGAAAAAAATAGACTGAACGCCCAAGCCGGATCGGTGCGGTGCCGCGCGCGCAAGCTCAAAGCCTGAGTGCAATATGATCACGCATGAGTTGTCTGCTCAGAGCTGATTGCCTGACGCTGGTGATAGTCAGCCAGGCGCGCAGATGCCCAACCGGCTGCAGCGCCCAATGCCAGGCCCCCTACAACATCTAGCACCACATGCTGTTTGGTTGCCAGCGTGGAGTAAACAATGGCGCCGCACCACAGCATATTGGCGGCATGCAGCCACTGCGGAGCCTGAATGCGGCGCAGTTCACGGCGCACCCACAAGCAGGCGAATAGGGCGCTGGCGACATGCATGGACGGAAATACATTGCCCGCCTGATCCAGCGCTTGCAAAACCTTGCCCACAGGCATGGCGCTCCAGTCGAAAGTGGGCTGCTCCAGCGTGGTTGGAAAAAAATAATAAAACAACAGACCGGTTAGGCACAGTACGAAGAAGCCCATGGCATGCCAGAACAGATTGCGGCCATTGCGCTGCAAAGCGCCCGGCAAACTGACATATACCCACAGCGAAAAATAAACCAGAACCCAAGGCGCAGAAAAGGCAATGGCCTGGTCGATCACCGTGCTGGGCATGGTGAAAACGGCGCGGGCAGGCTGGCGCAGCAGGTGAAAATAGGCTTGAAAAAACAAGACCATGTACACTGTTGTGCCTGCCGCTTTGAGCCACCAAAGTACGGCGCAGTCACGCCGTATGTGTTGGAGCCAATGTATGCGGTTCATTCGGTGCTACCTGGCATTGCTGGGGCATATGCGCAAGGGGTGGTGCTGGCAAACACAAACGGTGAATATGGCGACTGCATCATCGGGTGCATCATGTCATGCCTGTACGCGAACAGGCGGAAACTTATGGCTGTGATCCAGCGGAAGCGCGGCAATGTTTGCTGCCGCTTGCACAGCCATGTTGCGGTAGATGGCAGCCAGATCCCCTTCGGGCTCGGCTACGACGATGGGCGTGCCAGCATCGGCCTGCTGGCGGATTTTCAGCGTCAGCGGCAAAGCGCCCAGATAAGGCAGGCCGTTTTTCTGGGCGAGCGCCTTGCCGCCTTCTGCACCAAAAATATGCTCGGCGTGACCGCACTGGCTGCAGATATGCACCGCCATGTTCTCGACTATGCCCACTACGGGGATGTGCAGCTTTTGCAGCATCTGCACCCCTTTTTGTACATCCAGCAACGCCAAATCTTGCGGGGTCGTGACGATGACAGCTGCCGTTAAGGGCATGCTTTGTGCCATGGACAACTGAATATCGCCTGTGCCCGGAGGCATATCCACAATCAAATAGTCCAATGCATCTTCGGGCGTGGTGCTCCACTGCGTTTGGCGCAGCAATTGCTCTAGCGCCTTGAGCGCCATGCGAGAGCGCCAGATGACGGCGCTTTCTTCGGCAACCAAAAAACCCATGGACATGACCTGGATGCCATGCTTTGCCAGCGGCATGATGCGGGTGTTGTCGATCACTTGCGGTTCCTGGCCGCGCAGCCCCAGCAGCATGGGCACGCTTGGCCCGTAAATGTCGGCATCCAGCAAGCCCACGCGCGCGCCTTCGGCAGCCAGCGCCAACGCCAGATTGACAGCCGTTGTGCTCTTGCCCACGCCGCCTTTGGCCGACATGACGGCCACCATGTTTTTGATGCCCGGAATCAGTGCAGACCTCGAAGGCACAGCGTGCAGCACTATGCGCGCCGTGAACTGGATATCTACTGTTTGCGCAGTTCTTCCAGATTGCGCCAGCACATCCAGCAACTGCTGCTTGAAAGATGCTTCAAGGCTGCGTGCGGGGTAAGGCAATGTGATGGTGGCTTGTGCGACACCGCTTCTGCCATCCAATTGAACACTCAGGTTGCGCGCATGCACCAAAGGCTGCTGTACAAGAAAAGGATCAGGCACGTTTTGCCATGCTTGTAGCAAGAAGGAAGAAAGAGAATCTTTTGATTGGTGCGAAATATTCATCCAGACAAGCCGCAGAAAAAACAGATTAACAAGAGCAAACCCGTCATCAGGCCAGCAACTTGGCAACGAAACAGTAGAAAGTGCGCCGTTGCACAAGAGCTTGAGATACCAAGAGCAGGGAACAGGCCATGTGTGAAAACATGGCCATTGTCTTGCCTACGACCTCTGACCGTACCGGCAAGGCGGCGAAATGTCGTGAACCGTGTGAACGCGACAGAAAGCGCTTTGCCCAGTGTAGGGTAGAAGATGCGCTCATGGTTGTTTCGCGAAAATTGTTTGTGAAAAAGTTCAGGCCATGTTGGCGTGGCTAGTTTTTGCTGCTATAATTTTAAATCTGTTCCTCAATAGCTCAGTTGGTAGAGCACCGGACTGTTAATCCGTTGGTCCCTGGTTCGAGCCCAGGTTGAGGAGCCAGAATTTGCAAGGGATGCGGCTGTCATGGGCGCATCCCTTTTCTTTTCGGCGTAGCTGAAAAGCAGGGTATCCTTCCTTTTGGCAGCATATGCCACGGTAGATAGCCCAACTGTGCATAACGTCCACCATGGAAAGCGTGTGCCATTCACCCAAATCACAACTTATGAGTCGGCGCTCGCTTTCGCAATTATGTGGTTCTCCATTTATGGCCTTCTGTTAAATAAAAAACGTGGCGGCGCAATGTTTGCATACTGCTGCTGCCACGTATAAGGCGCAATAGATGGATGATCGAGACTTTAAGCCAGCTTGCTCTTCAACAGCTCGTTCACCTGCTGCGGGTTGGCTTTGCCTTTGCTGGCTTTCATGACCTGGCCAACCAAGGCGTTGAAGGCCTTGTCCTTGCCGGCCTTGTATTGCTCGACGTTGCCGGGGTTGGCGGCAATCACTTCATCAATGATGGCTTCCAGTGCGCCGGTGTCGTTCATCTGTTTCAGGCCCTTGGCTTCGATGACGGCATCGACCTCGCTGGCCTCGCCGCTCCACAGCGCCTCAAACACCTGGCGCGCTGCGGCGTTGCTGATGGTGCCGTCCTGAATGCGGCCAATCAACTGCGCCAGTTGGGTGGCGCTGACTTTGGCGGCGTCGATGCCGATTTCTTCGGCGTTCAGGCGCTTGCTGATTTCGCCCATCACCCAGTTGCTGGCCAGCTTGGGCTGGCCGCTGGCCTGAGCGGCGGCTTCGAAGTAGGCGGCCATGGCGGGCGATTGCGTCAGCGTGGTGGCATCGTATTCGGGCAGGCCGTAGTCGGCCACGAAACGTTCGGCCATGGCACGTGGCAGCTCAGGCATATGCGCGCGCGTGTCGTCAATCCATTGCTCGGAAATGATCAGCGGTGGCAGGTCGGGATCGGGGAAGTAGCGGTAGTCGGCCGAATCTTCCTTGGTGCGCATGGCGCGGGTTTCGCCCGTGTCGGGGTCAAACAGCACGGTGGCCTGCTGGATGGCGTGGCCGTCTTCAAGCTGCTCGATTTGCCAGCGGATTTCGTAATCGATCGCCTGCTGCATGAAGCGAAAGCTGTTCAGGTTCTTGATTTCACGCCGCGTGCCCAGCGGCTGGCCGGGCTTGCGCACGCTCACGTTGGCGTCGCAGCGAAAAGAGCCTTCTTGCATATTGCCGTCGCAAATGCCGATCCAGGTGACGATTTTGTGCAGTTCCTTGGCGTAGGCCACGGCTTCTTCGGTACTGCGGATGTCGGGTTCGGTCACGATCTCCAGCAGCGGCGTGCCGGCGCGGTTGAGGTCGATGCCGCTCATGCCCTGAAAGTCTTCGTGCAGCGATTTGCCCGCATCTTCTTCCAGATGGGCGCGCACCAGCCTGACGGTTTTGCGCACGGTTTGCTTGTCTTCTTCCACAAAGAATGACACTTCGCCGCCTTGCACCACGGGAATCTCGAACTGGCTGATTTGGTAGCCCTTGGGCAGGTCGGGGTAGAAATAGTTTTTGCGGGCAAACACGCTGCGCGGCGCAATATGGCTGCCCAGTGCCAGGCCGAATTTGATAGCGCAGGCTACGGCCTCTCGGTTCATCACGGGCAAGGTGCCGGGCAGCGCCAGATCAACGGCGCAGGCTTGCGTATTGGGGGCAGCGCCAAAAGCGGTGCTGGCGCGGCTGAAAATCTTGCTGTTGGTTTGCAATTGGGCGTGTGTTTCAAAGCCGATGACGACTTCGTAGCCTTGGATGTAGGTAGGTTTAGTCATGGAAAAGTCAAAGTGATTTAACGGGTCATTTCAGTTTTGGATGGAGACTGCTGCGCTGCGAACCCGCAGCCATGGCAAGAATCAGAAACGACCATCCATAAAACATACTAATAAAAGTCATTAACGCGAGTCCTGCGACACTAAAGCCTAAATGGAACCACTTCAACATCGTCGCTGAATGGCGTCGCGGTTTGTAGAGCAAATAGAGTCCTGCCAATATCGTGACAGAACACAGCGTCACATGCAGCCATGGTGGCGTTCGCGCAATGGCTCCACGCACGCCGAGCATGGGGAAAGGTGCGGTTGTCACCATGGGCCATACCATCGCAACTGCATTGATCACCATGACTAGAGTGATGAAGTTCAAATACGTCCACCATGATGCTGCTGCTGGTTTTATGCCAGTGTTGTTGGCAGGTGCTTGCATAGAAATGCCAATCAAAACCCGACCGGTTGTCTTTTGTGCCAGTCGGTGACTTGCTGTAAGCGGTGGGCGACGTTGAGCAACTTGCTTTCCTGCAAATAGTTGCCGATCAGTTGCAGCCCCACGGGCATGCCGCCTGCGCCAAAGCCGGCGGGCACGCTCATGCCGGGCAGACCTGCCAGGGATGCGGGCAGGGTGAAGATGTCTGCCAGATAGTCGGCCAAGGGGTCTTTGTGCGCGCCCATGGGCCAGGCCACTGTGGGGGCTGCGGCACCGGCGATCACATCGCACTGCGCAAAGGCCTGCTGAAAGTCGGTTGCGATGATGCGGCGCACCTGCTGCGCCTTGAGGTAGTAGGCGTCGTAATAGCCGTGCGAGAGCACATAGGTGCCGGTGAGAATGCGGCGCTTGACTTCGTCGCCAAACCCTTCGGCACGGGTGTTTTCGTACATGCTGTTGAGGTCGGTGTAGTTTGGCGCGCGGTGGCCAAATTTCACCCCATCAAAGCGCGACAGGTTGCTGCTGGCTTCGGCTGTGGCGATGATGTAGTAGGTGGGGATGGAAAGCGCCGTACGTGGCAGGCTGATCTCGACCAGTTTGGCGCCCAGCTTTTCGTATTCTTTCAATGCGGCATCAATGGCGGTGCGCACGTCATCGCTCAAGCCCTCGCCAAAAAACTCTTTGGGCAGGCCGATGCGCAAGCCTTCGATGCTGTCGTTCAGGTGTTGTTCAAATGGCTCGCTGGGGATGTCAAGCGAGGTCGAGTCGCGGTTGGGGTCGGCGCCGCACATGGCCGAGAGCAGCAAGGCGCAATCTTCCGCCGTGCGAGCCATGGGGCCGGCCTGATCCAGGCTGCTGGCAAAGGCAATCATGCCGTAGCGGCTGGCGCGGCCATAGGTCGGCTTGATGCCGGTAATGCCGCAAAAGCTGGCGGGCTGGCGGATGGATCCGCCCGTGTCCGTCCCCGTGGCGCAAGGCGCCAGCCCTGCGGCAACGGCGGCTGCGCTGCCGCCTGACGAGCCGCCGGGCACACGGGTGGCATCCCAGGGGTTGCGTGCGGGGGTGTAGGCTGAATTTTCGTTGCCGCTGCCCATGGCAAATTCATCGCAATTGAGCTTGCCCAGACATACCATGCCTGCGCCTGCATCTTTGCCGCCTTGATCCGTATTGCCGAAGCCCAGTCGCGCCACCACGGTGGCGTCAAACGGGCTGCGGTAGTTTTCCAGCATTTTGCTGGCGGCAGTCGTGGGCCATTCGCGCGTGACGAAAATGTCTTTATGGGCAATGGGCACGCCGGTGAGCTTGCCCGCGCTGCCGTTGGCAATGCGCTCGTCGGCTGCCTGAGCCTGCGCTAGCGTGGCTTCTTCGTCGATGGACAGATAGGCGCCCAAATGGGCGTGTGCCTGGCTGCGTTGGAGAAAATGCTGCGCCAGTTCGCTGGCGCTGGTTTGGCGTTGCATCAGCATCTGGCTGAGCTGGGTGAGGGTGTAGTGGTGCAGGTCTGTCATGGTTGCTTTTCGTTGGTGCATGGAGCATGCCATTCGGCCA
>RRZU013199485.1_pt1 | contig 16627 bp, 16 predicted proteins | sample 2165561 | NCBI WGS metagenome assembly RRZU01 (sample SAMN10456909, study PRJNA506462) | wastewater metagenome | isolation source: wastewater sludge | place: USA: Moscow, Idaho
TAAAAGATACAAAGACATTGATGAAGTTATGCAGTCAGGAGTTGATGCTTGGAAAAAGATAAATCAAAAAATTGTGAAATCAATTGGTTTTTCATAAATGATTTTTTTGAGGATGCAAGAACATTTAGGACGACGTATAACTTCTTAAGTATTCATTAAATCGAAAATGACTGCCTATTTCTTTTATAAAAAACTCTTTTGTTTTTTTATCATTTTTATAATTTAAAACCAATGAATTTTTTTCCAGCAAATTTAAACTATCTTTTTTATATATTTGTGGAATAGGTTTATTTATTTTAATATTTTCATTACCAGTTTTAATATAATATTGAATTCTTTTCAGTAAATCGGATTTATTCCCAGTAGTATTTATTTTATATATTCTACAAAATTGAATAAGTTCTATTTTTAACCAATAATAATCTAAAAATGTTTTTATATCTATATTTTTTGTTAATTGTGGTTTTTTAATAACGCATTTCACATTCATAAAGTAACCTCATAAAATTTATATCTCTTCAATAAAATAACTCTTTATTCATTTTTTTCTTGATATTTTGTATCATTTTAAAAAAAATTTAAGTCATTAATTTTACTTATTTAAATACAATATTTTTATAATTAAAAAACAAAAAATAAATAAAAACTAATGATTTCAAACCGATAAGATTAGAATTAACCTTGTTTTCTTAAAATAGGTAAAGAATAGAATGAAATCAAAAAACTTAACAATTGTATTTATTATCATTTTATTCTCTATTATTATGATATCTCTTTTTAAGAAAAAAGAGGATGGATCAGAAAAAATATTTAATTTAAAAATAGACAAACAAAAAAACCAAAAATTCAATGAGAGAGAATTTGTAAATTATTTAAATGATAATGCAGCTGCTAAATTTACAAATTCAAATACCAAATTTTTTGTAGATAATATGACGGTAATCGATAAAAAATTAAACCAGAATTTGGATTCAAAGTATTTGTGGCAAGATTATAACTATATTTATATTTCATCAAATAATTCTTATAGTCATTTTAGTCAAAAAAAACCGTTAATTATAATTGATAAAGAAAACTCTAAAATTTCGGTAACAAATGGTATTTTTGTGATAAACTATTTAAACAATATAGATGATATGAACATGATTGAAAAAAAATACCAAGTTGAAAAAATATCTGTTATTGCAAGTGATAAAATAATCATAGTAAGAGCAAAAGAAAATACCAATCTTAACCAAATATACGATCAGTTAAAATCAAATAAATCATTTCAAAAAATAAAATTAGAGGTTTTAGATAATATTGATATCATTGATAAATAGAAAAATATCAACACAATGAATTATAAGTCAAAGATAAAATTGGTTTCGTTAGTCAACTTAAAAAGAATTCTTTTCGTTAATTGCCCCTTCGTTATTAAAGGCAAACGATTTTTTTAGGTCAAAAATATAAGAACTATTTTGATAAGAGTCGGGAAGCATTTTATCTAAAGCATAAGCACCTATGCCTAAAATATTTATACCACCAGCTATTAACGCATATTCTTCTGGTTTTATTTTTTCATCAATATAAAAAAATACCTGGTTTTTAGAGATTGTTACTTTTGTATCAATAGAAGGATCTTCTACGGATTTTAGTTTTGAGTAAATTAAATTCAATTCAACAAGTTTTAAATTAGATGAAATTAAATTTTGCACTAAATATTTATCCTGAATTATTTTTTGAATTTCTTCATAAAAAAAAGCTCTAAAATAAGGGTTTCTAGAATTTATATTTACAATTTTCCAACTGCCATTTTTCAATTGAATTATTTTAGCAACCACTTTTGCTGCTTGAAATGGTTTTCTCAATATACCTGGAATTTGGATATAATTCTTTTTAACAGACTCGCTAAACTCTAAAACATATGGATAAGATTTTTCCTGAATATCATTCGAACTTTGAATTGCATTCATTTTAGAAAAAGAATTTGAACCTTCCTCTCTTAATTCAGCTTGAAAAACAGAATTTGGATAAAAATCATTTAATTTATGATTTGTTGAAGTATTTTTTTCTTTTAATACTTCAACAGGTAAATCTTTTTTTTGAATTTTTTGTTCTTTTTCAATTTCCTTTTTTTGGTGTTTTTTAATCATATTTTTTTGTTCTAATTTTTCTTCTTTTTTTGAATTTTTTTCTTTTTTAGTTATAATAGAAAACGAAATATAATTATTAGAAGGCACTTTTTTATCATAAGATTTATTAAAATTTCCATAAAATAGTATTAATAAAAGCAGAAAATGCAATATTAAAGCAAATAAAATGGAAATTAAAATTCGATAATAATTCTTCAATTTACTCTACTTAAAACCTGCGAAAATGCTTGTGCAAAGGCATCAGAGCTATGGGCTCCATCATATTGCTCGCCGTTAATTAAAATAAGAGGAGTCCCTTGAATTCCAAATTTACTTGCAATCGCAGAGTCGTCTTTTAATTTTTGCAATTCAACATGACTTTCTACACATTGGGCAAAGGAATCCACATTCAAGCCTAACGAAGCGGCCTCTTGTTTCATGCCGTCCAGTGAGAATTTTTGCGCACGTTCCGCATTATCCCACAACTGCCCACTAAAGCCCCAGGTTTTAAATTCCCAAAATTTTCCTTGTTGTCCTGCACAGCGTGATGCTTCGGCAAGAGAACAACCATATGGGTACCCGCCTTCACCAGGAATGTACGGATTGCATTTGTTACTTAGTGGAAAAAAACGGTATACAAATATAACTTTATCAAGACCAATTGCATCTTGTGCTTTTAAAATACCTTCGGTTGCGATTCGACAATGTGGACATCCAAAGTCAGAAAAGACTTGAACGACGACTTTAGCATCATCATTTCCTCTACGGTAATCTTCCCCATTTCCAACAAAATTAGTTTTATTAAAAGTCATTAAAAGTTTTTTTACATCCATTTCATTCGCATTGGAATTTGCAAGTTTACTGCTATCTTTTTGAACATTATTACCTGTTACTGGCTTTGATTTATCCTCAGGAGTGATAAAATAAGATGCAACATGCGGTGCAATTAAGCCTATTGCTAAGGGTGGAATTCCCAAGCATAAAGAAACAGCCATAAAACGAATAAACGCATCATTTTTAGGAAGATCATTTTCTTTTCTTGTTTGAACAAATTGAATTATTTTTAATATTGCATAAATAACTACTATAATTTGAGTAACAGTGCATGTAGGACAAACCATTTGTAATTTAAAGTATGAAATATACACAAGGGCTGCAACAGAAACTAAACCAATAATACCTAATAAAAATTCCCAGAAAGCAAGCCATTTTTTATTTATTTGTGAAACTTTTGGCATAAATGCTGCAGAAATAATGATTGCAAAATATGTCATTCCATAAGCACCAAGCGGAATAGATGCAATTTCACCATAAGAACTTCCGACAACTGCAGAACAACTTATTGTTGAATTGATATCACAAAATTGAGAACCACCTGTTTTAAGTGTAATTTGCAAATGAATTGCTAAGGCATATAAAGAAACAAAAAAGCCAACAACACCTAAAATTATAGTAAATATGTTTAATTTATTATAATATTGAGATGAATTAGATTCAACCTCATTACCTATTCCTGAATTATTTTCCATAAAAATTCCTATAATTATATTAATAAGAAGTATGATTTACTTTTTCATTAACTATTTCAAAGCCACCACTAGTCCCAAGGCGCGTAGCCCCTGACTGAATGAGAGACAACGCATCTTGATAATTACGAATACCGCCACTTGCTTTAATTCCAACAAAAATTCCTGTCTCATTTTGATATTGGTTTAACGCTTTTTTTATAATCTCAATATCATTCAAGGAAGCGCCACGAGAAGCAAAGCCCGTAGAAGTTTTTACCACATGAATTCCAGAAAGGGCAGCTAGACTAGCACATTTATAAATTTCATCATCTGTGAGAAGAGCTGTTTCAAGGATAACCTTAACTAAAGTCCCTTTTGCTGCTTCTACAATGGATTGAAATTCATTTTCTAAATCTTTAAAATTATTATTTTTTACAAAAGTTACATTTTGAACAAAATCGATTTCATCCACTTTAAGACGAACGAAATGATCAACTTCTGAAACTTTTGTCTCTAAAGTATTATAGCCTAAAGGAAATCCTACCACTGTTGCTAATCGTACGTCTGTATTTTGTAATTTTGAGATTGCCATTTCAATATAAGAAGGAGGAATACAAACCGCCCTAAAATGAGAATGAATAGCTTCAAGACAAAGATTTTCAATATGCTTTTCCGTAGCATTTTGTTTTAATAAAGTGGAATCAATTAATTTTGCAAACAAACTTGCTTTAGGATTTTTAATTATTTCTTCACGTAACAAATAATCTTTTTCTAAACATTCATGACTAAATTGAATCATTTTTCTTGCTCCACATGACATATCCCATCTCCAATATTGTCAATACAATAATCACGAGTTATTGCAAAGGGTAACGTATTTTTTGTTCCTGTTAAAAAGTCTGGTAAAAAATCATCACCCCAAGCAGCCCAACGCACAGTAAATGCATTTGATTCAGAAATACTTTCTTCAAAACTCATTGAAAAAGGTTTTGAAATATCTCCTCTATCTAATATCCATCTTCTTTTTATTTTTCCATTAATATACATTTCAATTATATTAGTAGAATTCCATGGAGGAACAGAAATTCTCAAACGAAATTTTTGTTGAATATAGCTCGAAAGTAAACCTTCATTATTTGGTAACGTTAATGGTTCAAATAAATAAAAGATAGCTCCGTTTGAAGCCTGTACGTTAGAATATTTTAAAAAATCATTACGTGGTACAATTTTCACAATCTTTGTAAAACTTGAAAATGGAACTGCATTATTTGCGATACTCTGCTCACCTGTTCCTCCAAGAGGAATACCTAAAAATGGTAAATTTTGTGACTTATTTCTTAATGAGCTAATATATTTTGAGTTCATATTAGATGTAACACCTAAATACATTTTATTAAAATCATTTTTATTAAATTCTTTAATTTGAGTTATTTGGCTTAAAATATTTGAACTTAAAAATATACTTGTTAAGTTATTATAAGGATTATAAAAAACTAAATTAAAATTTTTATTTGTTTCATTATCATCTTCTTTTCGAAAAACATAATCTTGAAAATAATTAGGAGAGCTTAACAATAAATTATTATTGTTAGAAAAAACCCAATTTTGGAACTCATTAGATTCTATTATTGAGGACGGAAAAATGGTTGCATCAAAAAAATAATTATTTTTTTCTTCTTCAAATATAAAATCATCATCATTTTCCGAATCCGCACAAGACAACTCAAAAATTTCATATTCTTTTAAATCAACAGACTTCAAACATACCAATTTATTTTTTCGAATGATAGCAAAAGTATATAATGATGGCTCAAGTTGTAACTCAAATGGTTTTTCTCCAATTAATAATGAAGAATTTAGGAACTCTTGTACACCCATATTTGAAGTCAAAAAATTACCAGAAATATATAAATCATCATTAATTTTAGAAGGAATTAAAAAATGCCCTTCATTAAAATTATCTGTTAATTTCTCTATTCCATGATCAGAAAGACTTCTACCAATTCTTAAAATATCGCCTTTAAATATTCCATTCATTAATTTTGGATCTATTTTTACATAAGAACTTTCATAAAAAGGAATTTTGATATTTGTTTCTTGTTTATCTATTAGTAATTCCCTTCGCATTTGACCATATCCAGTAGAAATTAAATAGGATTTCAAAGAAATAAAACAACTTGCTTTCCCATCTGAATTCATTTTCACCATAGCAAAGGGTTTATGGTTAACTGGATTTAATAAAAAGAAAAGTTTTTTTTCATCATGAAAAGAAATAGCACTATCAGATACAAAATGGACTAATTTTAAGTCCCCTTTCGGTAAATTTTCAACTTCACTATCTTCAAGAGTACGGCATATTCCAGGCTCAGGTGGCAAAATAGGGTTATTTTCTCCGTTCCAATATCCAATTAAAAAATCGGAGGGTCTGATACTCGTCCACATTTCATTTGGCAAAATAAACGGCGCCCAAACTAAGCCTTTTGATTTATAGGGATTGATATCAATATAATTGTACATAATAAGAGAAGAAATATCTTGTTTTGAAAAAAAAGGCTTTGCATTTTCTTCAAAAAAAACTTTTTCTTCCTCATTCGAGGACACGCATCCACAAAATAGGAGAAAGAAAAACATAAAATAAAAAGGAATTATATTTAACAGTCTGTTTTTCGAAAGCTTTTTATTAAAAGTATTACATGTCATATTTTATATTGATCCATGTCAAGGAAAATTTTATTTAACTCATTTACCTTTCAATCTTCAGAAAGGGTTCAATCCCTAAGATCCCACATCCTATAAGATTTCCTAAACACATATATGAGGTGATTATGATAATACGCAATGATCGTAGCAAGTTTCTTTCGAATGGCCATGAAGTAACGCCAGCGAAAGAAAGCCAAAGTAGCCAGGGCTCTGAATTAGCCAATGGGGAAAGGTTTGAAAACGGTTTACGCGTCAAAACACTACCTCCTAGTGTAATTAAGGATATAGAACAAAAAAACATCGCAAGACGTTTAGCGGGACTTTCTCCTATTCATGTTCGCGTCCGCCGCTGCCTTACATGCGGTTCCATGTTTGAATCCGCTGGAAACCGTACTTGTGGCTGTTCAAGTAGAACAGCGGGAACAATTGCCGGTCGAGAAATTATCTAAAATTATCTTAAAAGGGATAAGTTAACAACTTATCCCTTTTTTTCAAAAAACTCTCGAATTTTCAATCGGGTCTCTAGACCATTTTTTATAATCCCAGCACCATTGCGCCGGATGGCTCTTAATTTCATTTTCTATCCAGTTGACAAAACTAGACATTTCAGTGCTTACATCTTTTTCGCGTTCTTTTATATGATTTTTATGATATAAATCCGCCTCAGAAAGTTTTTCTGTATTTAAATAAGTTGGTTCAAAATTTAAGAGGTTTTTTTCCTTTAAATGAGGATTTTTTCCACATTGCATTTTCATTTTAACGATTCCAGGTAAAACACGATAAGCAGAAGCATAAACAACAATCATATTATTATTCATACACATTCTCAATCCTGACACAGGAAAAGCGGCATATTTTTTAAAAAAATGAATAAATAACCCACCCGTTTTTGGTTTTTGATCAACCAACATACAAAATGATGCCTTTTCTTGCGTAATAACTTGTTCCATTTTTGAAAATAAACTTTTATCCGTCCATAAAACACCCATGCCAGGTCGAACACGATACCAGATTAAGAGCTTATTAATCCATTTTACTTTTGAGGGCTGAGCGAGAGCATATACTTTTGTATGATTCCCTTTAGAAAATTGTTCCATAACAGGTAAAGAATACATTTCTACATTAGCCATGTGGGATAAAATATAAACAATGCCTCTTTCCTTAGATATTGGATATTTTTGATGAATTCCATATAGCAATTCTTTATAACTAAACCCTTTTTGCAAATGACATAAATTTAAACGCAACACCTCAAAAACAAAAGCTTCAAAAAAATAAAAGACATAACCCATATAGACTTTTGAAATGATAAAGTGAATTTTAAGACCTCTATAACCTAGCTGCTCTTTTAAGTTTCTTTTTGCTACTTTCGTAGGAAAAACAGGGAGAAAAGTAGCCGAAATACATAAAATATAAAAAACGAAATAAATTGGTAAGAATAAAAAGTTTAACAATAAAAGGGTGATAAGTTTAAAAATTTTCATATCTTTAAGCCTTAATTAAAATATTCCGACTGAACCATGTGCAATATTTTCCTAGTAAAGGGAGAGATCAGTGGTTCTGCCAGTGTATGATCGCACGCCTTACAATGTTGAATACTATAAGGATGGCCAGAAACAAACAATCCGTCGGGTGCCCCCACCCAAACTTCATGATATTGAAGAAGGGGATGAAGTCACTATTACTAAGAAAAAAGGTGACGATTGGGACGCAGGAGATACGGTTGACATAAAAGCCATTCAATCCAGACAGCCTAATACGCTCACGATTGAAAAGTCGAATGGGGAATACACTTTTTTGCCTTATGATGATGTCGAATTGAAAGAAAAGTCAACATTACATTACATTAGAGAAGGAAAGGATCCTTACGGAAGCCAATATTTACTTTGGCCTTAAAAAATACAATGCCTTCTTGTCCCATAATTTTCTTTTTCTATTAATAATATTTTATGTTTTTCATGAAGCCGTGTTGTTGGAATTGCGGGATACAAATGATGTGTTAAATGAAAACAGTCGTTTCGAGGAAAGAAAATCCAATTTAAAATGGGAATTGAAAAATAATGATTTCTTGTTTTTTGTTCTCTTTTTTCATTAAAATAAAGTCCACCATGATCTAAAAAATCGGAAAGAATCTTCATCATTTGATAAGTTGTCATAAAAGGTAAAATGATAAATAGGAAAATAAGTTTAATGCTAAAAAAATAACTAAAAAGAATAAAAAGAATTAAATAATTAATTCTAATTAAGTTAATAATTTTATTTTTAAAATTGAGATGAATTGATGATTTTAAAATAATAAACCAGTTTGTTGGAGACAAAACAATACAAATAAATCCTTTTAAACAAAAAGATTTTTCATTACAAATACCAATCTGGTGACGAACTTTAAAGTCTTCATCAAATAAAATATCTCCAAGATATTTATGGTGGGAATAATGCTCTTTTTGGTATGACGCAAAACAACTTAACTCTAATGTGGATAATAAAGTTCCAATTTGTCTATTTGTTTTTTTACTTGGAACAAAATTATAATGGCAACATTCATGAATAATATTGCCAAGAGCTCTCATTCTTGTTCCGTTAAACAGAACAAAGAAAAAAGAAATAAAAATAGTATAAAGGTAATGACTTGGCTTAAAAATTGAAAAAAGTAAAATTGGAATAAAAATTAAAAACAATTGCCAAAAAATTACAAAAACACCAATAAAATTGTTTTGGCAAGCAAATCTCAATGCGTTTTTATTCAGATTTTTAGGGAACAAAAAAAACATAATTAAAAACTACTATAATAAATGTAAATGTTTAGCTTTAGCCAAAAAAAGATTAAAGCGTATTTCCATGCTACATTTAACAGCTTAAATTAGAAATGCAATTATAATGAAAATAAATGTTCAAGATGTAAAATTATTAACGTTTTAGGTTAATAACTTCTTCAAGCATCGTATCCGTCGTTGTGACTGCTTTTGAGTTTGCTTGAAATCCGCGCTGAGTTAAAATCATGTCGACAAATTGTTGCGCTAAATCTACGTTGGATTCTTCCAAACTCGCCGAATAAATACTTCCCCTTGATAAGGTTTGAGGCATTCCTATTCGGGCTTCTCCCGCTTTAGGAGTTGCAATGTAGTTATTTCGACCTATCTTTTGCAATCCATGATTATTTTGAAAGACAGCTAAAGCAACAGCGCCCAATCTTCTTTCCAACCCGTTTGTGTAAGTTCCTCTAATAACACCATCAAGGTCAATTTTAAGAGATTTTAAATAACCTGCCTCATAGCCATCTTGAGAGTGGAAAGCCACCCCAGATTTCGCTGCTAAACTTGTTGAACCTTGAGTTCCAACCACGGCATCTTCATCAATTGTGGGGCCAAAATTAAACTGAAGCTTTTGTGGGCGAGCCCCATTTACAAATTGAACATCAAAAGCATCTGTTTTATTAATATAGTCAATTTGAATAGGAGTACCTGATTTTGTTTTAAAAGGGAGAATCGGTTTTCCATCTTCATCAAATTCAACTCTTCCGTTTGCAATCACAGCAGGAAGCACTTTCCCTTTTTCATTTCTTGGTGGATCCGTAGAAACTTCCATTCCATCCACAGTCGCAAACCACTGCCAAGCATTCTTATCTACTTCTGTAGTTCGTACATAATAAATAACAGCTTGTCTTCCGTTACCATAGTTATCATAAATGGTAACAGCACTTGCAAAATTTGAAGTATCGGCTGGCCTAGAAAGATCAAAATCATCAACGGGAGGTTTATCTCTGACATCAAGATTTGTAACAACGTTAACTAAATTTGTAGCTCTAGGAGGAATAATATTCGATAGAATTTGTAAATCTGATAACTTTACGGAAAGCCTATTATTGCTGTCTGGATCGGGCATATATCCTTGAACACGAGCGCCAGAAGGATCTGTTAACTTACCATCTTTATCAAAACGAAAGCTTCCTTGTCTTGTATAAAACAATCCATTTGACTCTTTCACTTCGGCAACATCACTTTTAATTAAGAAAAAACCATCACCTTGAACGCTCAAATCGGTTATTTGTCCCGTATTTGTTACTGCACCTTGGTTAAACATCGTGGTAATATTTCTCAAACGGGCGCCTCGACCGAGTTGAGATCTTTCATTTAAAGTTACAGCAAGCATATCTTCAAATTCTGCTCTATCTGTTTTAAAAGATTTTGTATTTGCGTTGGCAATGTTATTGGCAACAACAGACATTCCATCTGCATTTGTACCTAAACCTGAAACCGCACTAAATAAGGCATAATTTATTGGCATAACTTCATTCCTTCATAAAGTAACAAAACTTAATATTGTTTCCCACTTATTCCAGCAACAGTTGGAGGTCCTCCATATTTAGGAGCTGCTTTTACATCTGAATAATTCTCTTGAGGTTTTGGTTTTGCTATTGCTTCTGCTTTTGGTGGTATTTCAGCTCTTGGCTGATTCGATTTTACATCTGGTTTTTTTGGTGAAAATTTCATGTCATTCCCATTTTCAAGAGAAGGCATTTTTGTAACATTATTCATTTTTGTTTGAGCATTATTTAAATCATTATTAGTTATTTTTGTTTCAAAAGAATTTTGTCCTTGCTGTGCCATGGGATCTGATTTTGAAGGATAAGGCATAAATTCGTCTGAATTATTATTTAATGTTGAATTTTTATTCACTGCGGTATTTTGAGATAAATCCATTCCATCTAAATTATTTAATGATTTTTGTGTCTCAGAAGATTTTGGATTTAATGGATTAGCAGTATCAGTTGGTTTTGCGTTTGGATTTGAGTTTTGAACATAATTTGCTAATTGAGATTTTTGAGCTTTAACGGGTGTTACGTTATTTTCAGGATTACGAATCGCTATAATTTTTGCTGGATCGGCAGGACCAACATCTGTATCTAATTTACCACCAGCTAAAATATCTGTTATTCCTTCAACTTTAGCAATATAAGAAGTTTTTGCCGTCATAGGCTTTCCATCTTCTGTTGAGGCAAGAATATTAAACGTATAACTTCCATTAGGTAATTTAACGCCTTTATCATTTGTTCCATCCCAGACAACTTTATTACTACCAGGTTGCAAAGCTCCCATATGAATACTTTTTACTGTTTTAGAATGCTCATCTCTAAATTCAACAATAACATTTGAAGCCGCAGCAGGAAGATCAAATTTAGCGGTATTTGCTTTTCCATCTTGTGTTAACTTAATATTGTTACCTTGAATTTCAATATCTTTACCTAAATATTGAGATAATTTTTCAGCTTTTGCATCGTTTTGTAATTTTTTCATTTCAGTTAATACTTTATTAACACCCATAAGCTGTTCCACAGTATTAAATTGAGCCATTTGAGAGGCCATTTCATAATGTTCCATAGGTTTTGCTGGATCTTGATACTTTAATTGAGTCACTAATAAATTTAAATAGTCATCTCTTTCCATTTTATTTTTAGCAAGATCTTGTTTTTTACCAGTTACTTTTTCAAGTTGTTTTCGAAACTCACGATCATTTTTAGATTCGCCAAGTCGAAAATCACCACCAGCTTCATTTTTTTCTTTTTCAATTTCCGCTTGTCTCATAATATTTGATTCAGAAATCATGTTATCAAAATTAGGAGCTTCTTCTCCTTTTTCTACTTTTAATCCCGTATCTCTCGGAGGTTCCGGAGCTTTTTCGGGAACACGTGCAACACCTTTTGCTTCACCTACGTACATATCGAACTCCATCATTAAATTACTAATTAATGAATAACATGATTAAACATTTACTTTAATAGATCCATTTGCACCACGTTGAATATTTGTTATGGAATTTTTTTCCATATTTCGGGAAAAATTATTTCTGCTATTTATATAACTTTGATTCGAAGATTTATTAAAGGAATAATCATCATCCGATCTATTAAAAAGAGGGTTATTTCCATTTGAAAAACCATTTGATAAAAATCCTTGGGATAAATTCTGCTGAAAAAAATCTTGATTATTTCCATTGTTTGAATTTTGACTAAACTGTTGTTGTGAAAATCCTTGGCTTGTTGCCCCACCTAATCCAGCTTGAATTGATTTACTTTCTACAGAAGTAACTTTAAAATCTGTTAAAGAAATATTTTGGCTGTCAAGAGTCTTTTTTAAAGTATCCGAATTTTGTTCCAATATATTTTTTAAATCTTTATCTGAAGCTTTAATTTCCATAGAAACAGTATTATCTTTTTTCATATGTATATTTAATTCAATGCTTCCAAATTTTTCATCTTGAATTTGAATTTTGGCATTGCCTCCACCACGAGCTTGTAATTGACTTGATAAATCAACCGCTCTTCTTGTAGCAGCAGAAACCATAGGATTCGAAAAATCGGCATTACTTTTATCAGACAAAATAATTGGGGTATTCGTTTGAGAAGAAATGGTTTTTTCAAAAATAATCCCTTTATTTTCTAAAGAAGATTTTTCGTTTAAATCTTTTTTATTTTCTTTAGCTTGATTATCGGAGTCAGAGGACATAAATGAAAAAAAGGAATCTTCATTTAAATCCTTAAATTTTAACCCATCTAATTTTGATTTTTCATTGGTAAAAATATTTAAATTATTTTTACTTAAATTCATTTCTTTTTTGTCTTTAACTATATTCTCCATACTAAAAACAGGTAACTTTATATCTGTTTTTACTTTTTGATTCGATTCGTTTAATTTTGAAACTTGTATTTGACTTTTAGGATCAATGACCTCTATTTTTCTAAATTCATCTTCATTTCCAGTTATTTTTATAGTCTTAAAGTTGTCATCTATCTTATTTGTGCGAACAAAAGTATCTACATTTTTAAATTTTAAATCTTTTAATTCAAAATTAGGATTCTCATTTTCAATTTCGTTCCAATTATTTTTATTGTTAAAAGCATCATTAATATAAAATGCATTATTTTTATTTATATCATATTTTATAGATTTATTTATTTCACTAAAATTATTTTTATTATCTATAAATAAAAAATCTTTGGGATCAAAGTTATTTTTATTATTCATAAAATCTTTTTGAAAGTCATTGTCTTTTGTTATAACGCCAATAAATTCTTGTTTTTCGCCTGAAGGGCTTATTTCTTTTTTAAATAAGTAATAATCTGTTTTAATATCAAAATCATTCACTACTTTAGCAACAGGATAAGCAACTAAATTTTCATTTAATTGAATTCCTTTTTGATTTAAAAATCCTTTATTTAATTGATCTATTACATTTTTACTATTGTCATTTTGGTTTTTATCCAATTGAAAATCAACATCAGATATTTCAATATTTATATTTGGATTAAATAGATTTAAATCTGCTGATAAATTTTTATTACTTGAATTAATAGGAGTATTTAGATTTTTATTTATAAAAACCAAATCACCTTTTTGAATATTTTCTTTGATATTGCCATCATTTATATTAAATGTCTTTATTAAATTATCTTCATTTTTAACTAAATTTACATCAACTAGGTCATATTTAGAAATATTTTTTAATAGGTTATTTTCTTTAATAAAGGGTGTTATATTTTTTTGATTTTCCTCTAGATTGATATTGCCAATCAAACTTTTATCTATATTTATTGGTTTTGCAAATTCAAAAAATTGATAACCCTCTAATTTCAAATTTTTTTCGCTTGCATCTAAAATGCTTAAAAGATTTTTAGACTCCAAAGGATTCAATTCGATTTGTGGTTCTGATAATAGAGTTTGTTTTGTCCCATTTTGATTTTGCCATTGTGTTTGAAATAAATAAGAAGAAGAAAAAATAGGGTTTAAAAATAAGTTACTTTCCTCATTTTTTGTATCTTCCTCTTTTTTAGAAACAAATTGTTTTGGAATAATAGAAGGCTCATTTTCTTTTTTTGATTTGGTAAAAGACTTTTCGATTGCATTATCAAAAGGATCTTTGTCATCATCAAGTTTTAAATCTTGCTTTTCAGCATCCCCTTTTGGTGGAGGAGGTAGAGCAATAGGAATTAAACTTGATTTTGGGGATGCTAAAAACATTTGCAAACTCCCTTTTTAAAGAAACGATCTGAATTACTTGTTCCTTTAATGATAAAATAGCTGAAAATAATGAAAAACTTTAGCACTTAAATTGCATGATATAGAAGGCCTGGCTTAGGAAGCCTTTAAGCAAAAGGCATTTTCTTGTGGGGCAATTAAAAGTCGACAAAAAAATCCTAACTATAAATAATTAAGTAAAATCATGTATTTGTATCTTATGAGATTTTTTGCCTTCTCTTTTTTGCACTGATAAAAAGGGCTCAATATGCCTAATTTATCCATTAAAAAAGAGTTGACTTTGACAGGAAGCTTTTCTATTGTTTGCCACTCTTGCCAAAGGCAACTTTATGCAAACCTGTTTTAAGCCAAATACAACAGGACTAAAGAAAACTGACGGCTACATACAAGGAAAGGTTTCGTATGCCAACCATTAACCAGCTTGTCGCAAGCGGCCGTAAGCCAAACCCTTACCGCAGCAAGTCCCCAGCACTTAAAGAGTGCCCTCAACGTCGTGGCGTTTGTACACGCGTTTATACAACAACACCTAAAAAACCAAACTCTGCGATCCGTAAGGTTGCAAAGGTTCGTTTGACTACTGGTATTGAAGTTATTTCCTATATCCCAGGTGAAGGCCATAACTTACAAGAGCACTCCGTTGTTCTCGTTCGTGGCGGTCGTGTAAAAGACTTACCTGGTGTGCGCTACCACATTGTTCGTGGTGCACTTGATACAACTGGCGTTGCAAAACGTCGTCAATCTCGTTCTCTTTACGGCGCAAAACGTCCTAAAGGAGGCGCTGCTGCCGCTGAACCTGCTAAAAAAGGCAAGAAGTAAGCTAAAGCTGCAAAGCTAAGGTGAGATTTGTTGCTCCCTGCCTGAAATATGGCCAACACAACAAACAGAAACAGAACAATAAGTCCTGTTTTTGAGTAAAGGTTTCAAAGAAACTTTGAAGTTTCTCTTTTATTAAAGGAATTTAAATTATGGCACGCAGACGTCGCCCGATAAAACGCGAAGTATTAGCAGATCCTGTATTTGGTGATGTACTTGTTACTAAGTTCATCAACTGTATGATGGAAGATGGAAAAAAAAGCGCAGCAGAAAAAATATTCTACGGCGCAATTGAAATTGTAACTCAAAAAGCACAAGGCGAAGAAGCCATTGCTGTTTTTAAACGCGCACTTGAAAACCTCAAACCACAAGTAGAGGTTCGTACTCGTCGTGTTGGTGGTTCTAACTACCAAATCCCTGTTGAAGTTCGTCCTGAGCGCAGGCAAGCTTTAGCACTTCGTTGGCTTATTTCATACTCTCGCTTACGCAATGAAAAATCCATGCGCGATAAGCTAGCTGCTGAAATCCTCGATGCTGCTAACCGCCGTGGTGCTGCTATTAAGAAACGTGAAGACGTTCATAAAATGGCAGAAGCAAATAAAGCATTTGCACACTACCGCTTCTAATTTTAACTACCTGCAACCAGTTTGTTTTCTCATAAAGTTTCCTATCTTTGGCAAAAAGAGCTTTGTTACGACAAAGCTCTTTTTTTTTTGGGAAAGAATTCTATTTAGAAATCCGTCCCATTATCAAAATAAAATAACCATATACAATAATTAGGACTCCCGCTAAAAACTACAAATTTGACAAAATAAATTAAAATGAAATCTTTGTTTTAAAAAATAAAGCTGTTAACTTAATAGAAAGATAACTTATTGGAGATTTAAATGACAAAATTTATAATTCAAAAAATAATTTATATTTCTGTTTTTGTTATTTTAAAATCGCAAGCTTATTCAAGTGAACCTATACATGTCCGAGCTGATTATTGGTGCCCCTACAATTGTTCTATAAGAGATGTCAATCAAGGTTACATGATTGAAATTTTGCAAAAAGCTTTTGGAGAAGAAAATATAAAATATGAAACCATGAATTGGGCTCGAGCAGTAACAGAAACCAGAGAAGGCGGTTTCGATGCTATTGTCGGAGCCGCAAAAGAAGATGCTCCCGATTTTATTTTTAGTGAGATTTTAGGAAAAAGCCAAAATTGCTATTATACGTTTGGAAAAAGAATTTTTAAATATACAGGAATAGACTCACTAAAATCAATTAGGCTTGGAATTGTTAAAGATTATTCGTATTATGAAGAATTAAATACTTATACGCCGTCCTAAATGTTTTTGTACGAAATAGAGTACCATTTTTTTTATAAAACTTTAGCTTAATAAAGAAGCATTTGATTTTTAATAATAAAAAAAGAATGCTGCGTTTGAATAAATCCACTTTTTACAAAGAAGGA
>RRZU011649642.1_pt1 | contig 16625 bp, 14 predicted proteins | sample 2165561 | NCBI WGS metagenome assembly RRZU01 (sample SAMN10456909, study PRJNA506462) | wastewater metagenome | isolation source: wastewater sludge | place: USA: Moscow, Idaho
CGACGTGGGCCAGCACGAGGCTGAGTCCGGTCGTCACGATCGCGGTGAGCGTGATCACCACCAGGAGGGTGAGGGCTTTCGCCGTGAGCAGGGTCAGGCGCCCCGGGGTTGCGGTCAGGGTGGTGGTGATCTGACGCCCGCCGCCCGCGTCGACGCTGTTGGCGGAGTATTCGCTGCTGAACGCGACGACGCCGAGGACGACGGCGCCGACGACGCCGAGGGGTGCGGCGGCGAAGGCCGTCTCGACGGGAGAGGTCTCGAAGCCTGCAAAGTTCGGATTCCCCGCGAGGGCCGCGCGGGCGTAGGAGGAGTTGAGCAGGGTGACCCCGAGCGATCCCAGGAGGGCGATGCCGATCGCCACGAGCGGGGCAGGCAGGGTGATCGTCTTGCGCAGTTCAGCGGCGACAGTCCGGACGAGAGTCACCGTGCACCTCCGGTGAGGCCGAAGAACGCGTCCTCCAGCGTGGCGTACCCGGCGGTGACCTCATCCAGCGGTCCCGCGGCGACGATGCGGCCTGCCGAGATGACGACGAGATCGTCAGCGATCTCCGCGACCTCGCTCATCAGGTGGCTGGACAGCAGGACGGTGCCGCCAGCGTCCGCGTGCCGTCGCAGCAGGCCGCGGATCCAGCGGATTCCCTCGGGGTCCAGACCGTTCACAGGCTCGTCCAGCACGAGCGTGCCGGGTTCGCCCAGCAGCGCGGTGGCGAGGCCGAGCCGCTGGCCCATGCCCAGAGAGAATTTGCTGACGCGGGTGCGCCCGGCGTCGGCGAGGCCGACCTGCTCCAGCACGGCGCCCACTCGGTGCGAGGAGATGCCATTGCTGCGGGCAACCCAGGCAAGGTGGTCGCGGGCGGTGCGGGAGCGGTGTGCGCCGGAGCCGTCGAGCATGGAGCCGACCGTGCGGAGCGGGTCGCGCAGGGTCCGGTACGGTCGCCCGTCGATCAGCGCGGTGCCGCCGGTCGGTCGATCCAGGTCGAGAAGGATGCGCAGCGTCGAGGACTTACCGGCGCCGTTCGGGCCGAGGAACCCGGTGACCCGACCAGGCAGGGCCTGGAAGGTGACCTCGGAGAGCACAGTGCGGGGGCCGCGGCGTTTGGTGAGCCCATCGATCATCAGCATGAGCCCATCCCATCCACAACGCGGTGACGCGTCATCGGGCCCGAGGAGGGAACCGCGCGGCCCTGGGGCCGTCAGACCCGGGTCCGATGCCCGCAACAGCAGCGAAACCTAGACTCGACGCATGGAGACCGCCCGGCCGACGTGGCGCTCCCACGCCTGGCTCGTCGCCGCAGCTCTCGTGATGGTGCTGGTCGCGACGCTCGGGCTCATCGGGTTCGATCGCCCGACCTCAGCGTGGGTAGCACTGGCCGTTGCGGGGACAGCGGCGGGGTTCGTGGTCGCATGGGCGATCAGCCGGACTCGGCGTGAGCGTCGCCACTACGAAGAAGAACTCGCGGCGTGGGCCGAGGAGCGGGCGCGGCACGCGGAGCGTCTGCGGATTGCCGCAGACCTGCACGATCTCGTCTCCCACGGGCTCGGAGTCATCACGGTTCGCGCGGCTGTCGCCCGCACTCTCGCCGGGCCAGAAGGCGACGTCGAGCGAGCCCAAGCGCTCGCCGATGTCGAGCGGATCAGCCGCGAGACGACTACCGAACTGCGTCGCATGCTCACCGTGCTGCTCGACGCGAACGCCGCCTCCCTGCGTCCCGCCGACACCCTCGACGACCTCGTCCCGATCACGCAGCAGGCCGACGCGGCAGGGCTTCGGACCGTCCTCCACGTCGAGCCGCTGGGGGAGGTATCGGCCGGCGTGCAACTCACGATCTGCGCCGTCGTGCGGGAGGGTCTGAGCAACACGCTCCGGCACGCGGGCCCCACCGAGGGGCACGTCCGCGTGCAGCGAGAAGGAGACGTGATCGTCGTGGAAGTGGAGGACGCCGGGCCCCGCGGCGCGTGGCAGCCGCGTCCCGGGGCCGGCCATGGCCTGCGCGGACTCCGGGAACGCGTGACCACCCTGGGAGGCACTTTCCGGGCGATCCCCACGGGGCAGGGCTTTCGCGTGAGCGCACGCGTCCCCGATGCGGAGCGTCCATGATCGCCGCGCAGCCTCAGGTCTCGGTCAGGGTCCTGATCGCCGACGACCAGCCCCTCCTGCGGCACAGCCTCTCGACCCTGATCAGCGGAACTTCCGACCTGTCTGTGGCGGGCGAGGCTGCCACCGGCGCGGACGCCGCCCGTCGCGCCGCTGAACTCGTCCCCGACGTCATCTTGATGGACATCCGTATGCCCGGCGGGGACGGCATCGAAGCCACCCGCATCATCACCGCCGACCCTGCCCTGTCCAGTTGCCGGGTGCTGGTGCTGAGCATGTTCGAACTGGACGAGTACGTGTACGGAGCGCTGCGCGCAGGTGCTAGCGGATTCCTCCTCAAGGACGCCCACCCCGACCAGTTCCTCGACGCCATCCGCCGCACCCACGCTGGGGAGTCGCTGTTCGCGCCCGCGATCCTGGCCAGGCTCATCGAGCACTACGTCAACCGTCCCGCCGTGACAGGTCAACGGCTGGACAGGCTCACCGAACGCGAGACGGAGGTACTCGCCCTCGTCGCGCGTGGGATGTCCAACACTGAGATCGCCACCGCGCTCTCCATCTCCGTCAAGACCGTCAAGACGCATATCGGCAGCCTTCTCGCCAAGCTCCATGCCCGCGACCGCAGCCACCTCGTCATCACCGCCTACGAGACCGGCCTCGTCGCCCCCCTCTGATCCTGGGCTCGCGGTCCGGAGGTGACGCCGGGGGACGTGTCTCAGCGCCGCGCCTCGGGGCCCTCCGGGTCGTCCCACCGGAGGGCCCCCGACGCGGGCGGGCTAGCTGATGGTTGCGCTGCAGGTGGCCATCGCGGACTTTCCATTGCCGGACTGCTGGGAGACCGACTCCCCGTCGACGAGGATCTCGCAGGTGATGGAGTTCTCCTTCATGAAGTCGGCGTTGATCGCGGACACCGAGATGATCGTGAAGCTCTCGTCGGTCTCCAGGGTCTTGTTCCAGGCGCCGGTGGTCTGCTCGTTGCTGGTGCCCGAACCGGTGCTGTAGGTGACCTGGGCGCCACGCTCGGAGTTCACCTTCAGCTCGATGGTGCGCTTCCCCGCGTTCTGGGACGGGGCCGCTCCCGCCTGCGACTCCGCGGGGGACGCCCCCGCGCTGGGGACGACGGTCGTGGTGCCCGACTGGAACGCCTCGTCGACCACCCGCCCGAGGCTGGAGGTGAACGCGATCGCTCCCGCGATCGTGCCGACGATGGACACGATCACGGCGGCCACCGCCACACCCTTCTTGCGGTCCCGGGCGAACAGCCCGACCAGGCCGAGGATGAAGCCGACCGGGAGCAGCAGCCACCCCAGGAGGTAGGCGCCCTCGATGACGGCGAACGCGAAACCGAGGATCGCCACGATGAGGCCGATCAGGCCGATCGTGTTGCGCGGCGGCTTCGGCGGGACGACCGGACCGGCGGGCGAGCCGCCCGGCTCGGTCGGGTAGGGCTGGATGGGGTCGGACGTGCTCATGGCTGACTCTCCTTTGGCTGATGTGCTGCGCCTATCCCATCGGCGGACGCCCGCCGGGCACATCGCCTGATCGGGTACCGCGACCCCCTCCGAACGGCTACGCCACGGGACCCGACCGGATGAGCCCCGGCACGCCACCCGCGTCCTACGATGCTGCTTGTGGCGGGGTTTCAGATGGCCTACGAACGGCTCGACGGGGGTGAACGTGCACCCTGGTGGCACACCTTCGCCCTCATCCTTCTCGTCGGGTTCTGCATGATCATGAGCGCCGTGTTCTCCCCGGCCGGGTGGGCCACGCCCAGCGACTCGTCGTCCACCAGCCTCGCCAACCCGGCCCTGATCGTGATGCTGTTGTCCTTCACCGCGCCCTTCGCGCTGATCTGGCGTCACCGGGCCCCCTTCTGGTTCACGCTGGTGGCCGCCGCCGTCCCGTTGGTGCTGCCGATCGGCATGGTCCCCGCGCTCGTCTTGGTGGCCGCCCTGATCGGACGCCGGCGCGGGCCCGCCGTGTGGTGGACACTCGGCGCGGTGGGGGTATCCACCTTCGTGGTGGTGACGCTCGATGCGCTCGCCCAGCCCAAGGGGGCGTCACTGTCCAAGATGTTCTTCGCCTCAGAGCCCAACGCCGCCAACCCCGCGTCCATCCCGCTGTGGCATGCCTGGCTGGCGGGAGCGATCCTGCTGGCCGCTGCCTGGGGGATCGGTCTCCTGCTTCGCTCGCGGCGGGGGGAGCGGGATCGCACCCAGGAGGTCCGGCAGCAGCAGGCGACCGTCAGCCGGCTGGGCGACGAGGTCGCCCGGCGGCAGGAGCGCGAGCGCATCGCCCGCGAGGTGCACGACGTCATGGGGCACCGGCTCTCGGTGCTCAACCTGCACGCGGGCGCCCTGGAACTCAACGCCGGGGAGGATGCCCGTCTGCACGACTCGGCCAGCCTGGTCCGGGAGAGCGCAGGCAAGGCGATGGACGACCTGCGCTCCCTGCTCGGCGTCCTGCGTGAACCCCTGGGGGAGGAGCCGGTCGCCATCCCGCTGGCCCGGCTGCCCGAGGTGATCGCGGAGTCGTTCGGGGCCGGGCAGACGATCAACTCCTCCATCTACATCGCCGATCCCGAGCGGGCCGATCCGGCCCTGTCGCGGGCCGTCTACCGGATCGTGCAGGAGGTCCTGACCAACGCGCGCAAGCATGCGCCGACGTCCCCGGTGACGCTCAGCGTCCAGGGCTCACCGGATCGGGGAGTCGTCATCGACGCCCGCAACCAGTACGAACCGGCTAGCCAGGTGCCGCAACCCGGGTCGACCCGCGGGTTGAAGGGGATCGCTGAGCGGGCCGAGCTTCTGGGCGGGAGCATGCGGTACGGCCTGACCGACGGCGACCGCGGCTTCCGCGTCACCGTGACGCTGCCCTGGCGGGAGGCCCCGCGCGGCTGACCAGGTGAGCGGCTGACCAGGTGAGGAGCTCCGCGGACGAGCCCCGGGGGTCGGCGGCGGGGCCTAGGATGCCGAGCGTGCCGACCATCCGCGTCCTGCTCGTCGACGACGACCCGCTGGCGCGCACCGGTCTGGTCAGCCTGCTGGGCGCGGTCGCCGACATCGAGGTGTGCGGCGAGGTATCCGACGGCGACGAGGTCGTCTCGGCCGCCCGCGAGTTGAAGCCCGGGGTGGTCCTGATGGATCTGCGGATGCCTCGCCTGAACGGGGTCGAGGCGACGCGACTCGTGCGGGCGCTGCCCTCGCCGCCCCACGTGATCGCGCTCACCACGTGGGACGTCGACGACGCGGTCGTCCGCTCCCTGGAGGCCGGTGCCGACGGCTTCCTGCTCAAGACCGCGGCTCCCCTGGAGATCGTGGCGGCGATCCGAGCGGTGATGGACGGGGACGCCGTGCTCTCGCCGCGCAGCACCCGGCGGCTGCTCGACCATGTCGGACGCCGTGACGATGCGGCCCGGCGTGCTGCCGTCACGCTGCTGGGGAGACTGACGGCGCGGGAGCGCGACGTGGCGATCGCGACCGGCCACGGGCTGACGAACGTGGAGATCGGCACCCGGCTCTACATGTCGGCCGCGACCGTCAAGCAGCACCTAGGCGCGGTGCAGCACAAGCTAGGCGTCCGGAATCGGGTCGGCGTCGCCGTCCTGGCCGAACGCGCTGGGCTCCTGGGGGAGCCGGGCGTCCGCTGAGGAGCCGCGACCGCCCCCTGCCGCACCGTGTCTGGGAGGATGAGGCCACCGCACGAACAACCACGACGGGGGCGAACATGGCAAGCACGATCGGACTGGTAGGGCTCGGAGTGATGGGGACGGCGATCCTCACGCGCCTCCTGGAGACCGGGCACGAGGTCGCCGCCTTCGACGTGAACTCCGGCGCCGTCGCTCGGGCCGTCGAGGCGGGCGCACGTGCCGCGGCCACGCCCGCCGAGGCCGCGGCGGGCGGCGTGGTGATCCTGTCCCTTCCCAACGCCGCCATCGTCGAGCTGGCCGCCTTCGGCGCCGAGGGTGCCGCCACCGGCGACGCCCCCGTCCTCGTGATCGACATGTCCTCCATCGACCCGGGTGCCACGAGGCGCCTCGCCCGCCGGGCCGCCGACGCCGGGCACGCCTGGGTGGATTCCCCCTTGTCGGGTGGCGCTCCGGCCGCGCTGGCCGGGACGTTGACGCTCATGCTGGGCGGCACCGATCAGGACGTGGCGCGGGCCACGACGGTGCTGTCGGCGCTCGCGGCGCGCCTCACCCACTGCGGCCCCTCGGGCGCGGGCCAGACGGTGAAGCTGCTGAACCAGATCATCGTCGGAACCGCCATGAACGCGCTCGCGGAAGTCTCCGGGCTGGTGCGGGCCAGCGGCCTGGATGCCGAGGTGGTGCGCGGGGCGCTGAGCGGCGGCCGGGCGGATTCGCCGCTGCTGCAGGAGTTCTTCGTCAAGTTCGCCACCGCCGACCCGACCGTCACCGGACGCATCGGTAACATGATCAAGGACCTCGACGGGGCCACCGAGGCGGCGCGCGGGGCGGGCGTGCCGGTGCCGCTGACCGCCGCGTCCGCGGAGGTGCATCGCTGGCTGCGTTCCCGGGGGCTGGACGCCGCCGACTCGGCTGCCTTGCTCGCCTACTACGACGCGTCCGTCGCCGATCCGGACTACTGGTTGGCGTAAGGGGCGCCGCGACCTGGGTCCCCGCGGCGCATGCCATCGCCGTCGGACCGGGCACCGGGTGGGGGACTCGGGCGGCGGGGCCTGGGGATTCCCGCGACGTCTGTGGATAACCGCACTTCTCGGCGGCGGGCGTGGGTGGTCTCTGCCAGGCTGGGGCCACCCCCAGCGAATGGAACCCCACCATGGTTACTTCTTCCCTCGACACTGCGTCCGGCCGGGCGCGCCCTTCCCGAGCCAGCCGAACACTCCGCACCGCTGCGGTGGTGATGCTGGCGCTTGCGGCGGCGACCGGATGCGCATCGGTACCCGTGGCGCCGACGCCCTACCCGACTTTGCGGGCCGAACCGGCCTACCAGTGCCGCCCCGCCGACGGGGGCGATCGTGTCCCGTGCACGGCCGAGGAGTTTGAGGTCGCCCGCCAACGCGACGCTCTCTTTGAGGAGGCGTATGACGTTTTCGAGCGCTACCTGCTGGAGTTGGACCGACTGCGTCGCGTGGGAGCCGGGGAGTTATCACCCGAGATGGAGTCGCTCGTCACGGGGTCGGATCGAGAGGCGCTGGCGCAAGCCCTCTCGGAGGTCACGTCTCGTCCGATGATTGAGGGCGGCGTCGATCTTGCGTGGATGACCCGCGACACGACGTCGGAGCCCGTGGACGGCTCCCTTGTGCAGATCGTGGCGTGCGTGGACTACTCGGGGGCGCGCTACCAGAACCCGCGAGGAGGCGAGCCTTTCCAGGGATCTCGCGCGTACATGTGGCCCGCGTACGCCCGCAGCGAGAGCGGGAGCCTCCAGATCATCGACTTGGTGGTAGACCCAGTGGAGTCCTGCGCATGAGCGGCTCGTACGTGCGCATCGGCGCCGCCATCCTGCTCGGTGTGGGAGTGGGGGCGCTTGTTGGCTGCGGCACCCTGGCAACGCCGGGTGCGACGGCCTCCCCCGTGTATCGGTGTATTCCCGTCGGTGGGGGTGAATCGGTGCCTTGCACCGCTGAGCAGTACACGCAGGCGGTGGAGCGGGACGCCCTCGTGGCCGAAGCGGATGCGGTGTATCGGCGCTACTGGGCCGAGGTTAGTCGTCTCAGCCGCGAATCAGCACCAGAGTTCACGCCCGAACTCGATCAGGTCGCCACAGGCTCCATCCGGCGCTGGATCACGGGGGAGCTTCTCCCCGACCTGAGCAAGCAAACGTGGGTGAGCGGCGAGTCACAGGTGGCGCGCACCTCTGAGTTCCCCGGGACGAGCGCGGCGGGGTCAATCATCACCTTGCAGGTGTGCACGGACGAGTCAGCCGTGCAGTACACGAGCGGCGGTGGGGAAGCGTTCGCCGGGCCGATTCGTGAGGGGCGGTGGTACTTCGTCCGAGAAGCCAGCGGCGCCCTGAAGCTGATCGCAGGCGAGTACGCCACGGTCGGCTCCTGCTAGGCCTGAGACGCCAGGGCGGCCCGGCCGTCGTCGATGTGAATCGTCGCTTCCCTTGTCAACGTCGTGCCCGTGCGGTTGTGTGGGGAGCGACATCCGGTCCCAGGGACCGCCTGGGCCCGGCGACGAGGGGAGCTGGCCATGTCTGAGATGGTGCGCAGGATCCTGGTGAGTGTCAGCGCCGTGTTCATGGTGCTGGGGACGCTGTACGGATTCGGGGTGATCGGCGAACGCGTCGAGGAGAGCTCGGGTGGCGCCTTCGCCGCCGATGCCACCCTTGTGACGCCCGCGTCCCCGGCCTTTTCCGTCTGGTCGCTGATCTACCTCGGCTTGTTCGCCTACGTGGTGTGGCAGTGGCTCCCCGCCTCGCGGGCGTCCGGGCGCGCAGATCGCATCTGGTGGCTGGCCGCCGTCTCGATGGTCCTCAACGGGGCGTGGCTGCTCGTCACCCAGGTGGGTTGGATCTGGGTCAGCGTCGCCGTGATCGCCGCGCTCGCCCTCACCCTGGGCACCCTGGTGGCCCGGCTGAGCGAGAAGCCCGCACCCGGACTGCCCGAATGGGTCCTGGTCGACGGTGTCTTCGGGATCTACCTCGGCTGGGTCTCCGTGGCGACCATCGCCAACGTCACCGCCGCGCTGGTGGCCTCCGGGGTCAACCCGCCGCTGGAGCAAGGGCAGTACTGGGCCGTCGGGGTTCTGGCGCTGGGCGCCGCGCTCGGCGTCTGGCTGGCGGTGCGCCTGGGCGGTCGCATCGCGGTGGCTGCGGCCATGGCCTGGGCGATGTGCTGGATCGCCGTCGGCCGGCTCACCGCGACGCCGTCCTCCACTCTGGTCGGCGTGGCAGCGCTGGTCGCCGCCGCGGTGATCGTGGCCGCTGCTGTGATCGCCCGGCTGAGGCGTCCCGCTCGGCCGATGCGGGCGATCAGCTAAGTCGCACAGGGAACAGCTCAGGGGCGGTGAGTGTGCAGAACCGCCTCGGTGGTGTGGCCGTCCGGGTCGAACAGGAACGCCGCGAAGTAGCCCACGTGATACTCGGGCCGATGCCGCGGGTGACCGTTGTTGCTGCCTCCGGCCGCCAGGCCCGCGGCGTGATAGGCGCGCACCTGATCCTCGTCGTCGGCCCGGGACGATCGACATGGTCAAGCACGGCGGGCATGGGGCAAGTCTCACAGCACGCCGGGCCGGTGCCTCAACGCGACGCGGTCCCGTCCGGCGCGGCAACGCCCGGCGAGGGCGCGGGGGGCTGCGGCGTCCGCTCGTTGAGCTCGAACCATTCCGAGTCGCACCCGGGGCAGCGATACACGGGGGCTCCGTCGACGCGTTCGCCCGTCTCGACGGTGCCGCAGGCGTCCTGACACGGGAAAGAGATGAGATAGCGCGCCACCATGGCGTCCATTCTTCACCTCGGACCGCCGCTGCTGGCGAGGCTCCTCAACCGGGATTGTGGGGTCCCTACAAAGTTCCCGAGGGGCTGTTGGGAGGTCGGCCGTTGATTCCCAGCAGGCCTCCGACAGGTCGTCGCGCCGACTCGCCAGCGGCCAGATTCGGTGGAAGATTCGACCCCAGCCCACGCGGGAGCGGCTCGACGCGCCCGCATCCGGGACTGTCGTCGCATCAAGGAGGCCCCGTGTTCCAGCGCATCGCCATCGTCAACCGAGGCGAGGCCGCCATGCGGCTCATCCACGCCGTCCGGGACCTGAATGCCGAGCGCCGCGACACCGAGCCCATCACGACGATCGCGCTATACACCGACGCCGAACGCTCCGCCATGTTCGCCCGCGAAGCCGACGAGGCCTACCCGCTCGGCCCGGCGTCCGCGCGCCCCTACCTCGATCACGCGCTGCTGGCCCGCGTCCTGCAGGAGGCCCGCGCGGACGCCGTGTGGGTCGGCTGGGGCTTCGTCGCCGAGGACGCCGCGTTCGCCGACCTGGTCGCCTCGCTGGGCATCACCTTCATCGGGCCCTCCGGCGACGCCATGCGTCAACTGGGCGACAAGATCGGCTCCAAGCTCATCGCCGAGGAGGTGGGCGTCCCCGTCGCCCCCTGGTCGCGGGGCGGCGTCGACACCCTGGACGAGGCGCTGGCGGCGGCGCAACGGATCGGCTACCCGCTCATGCTGAAGGCGACCGCGGGCGGCGGCGGCCGTGGCATCCGCCGGGTGGACGGCCCCGACGACCTGGCCGAGGCCTACCAGCGCACCCGCGACGAGGCTGAGCGGGCGTTCGGTTCCGGGGTGGTGTTCCTGGAGAAGCTCGTCACCGGAGCCCGCCACGTCGAGGTGCAGGTCATCGCCGATGGCCACGGCGCCGCCTGGGCGCTCGGCGTCCGGGACTGCACCGTCCAGCGCCGCAACCAGAAGATCATCGAGGAGTCGGCCTCCCCGCTGCTGCGACCCGATCAGGTGGCCGAGTTGAAGGCGTCCGCCGAACGCCTCGCGCTCGCCGTGGACTACCGCGGGGCGGGGACGGTCGAGTTCCTGTACCACCCCGGTGAGGAGCTGTTCGCCTTCCTGGAGGTCAACACCCGCCTGCAGGTCGAGCACCCGATCACCGAGGTCACCAATGAGTTCGACCTGGTCAAAGCCCAGATCGCCGTGGCGTCGGGGCAGCCGCTGGGGGAGCGTCCCGAGGAGTTCGGGCACGCCGTCGAGGCCCGGCTCAACGCCGAGGATCCCGACCGCGACTTCGCGCCCGCCCCCGGGCTCCTCACCCGGCTCGACCTGCCCGCGGGGCCGGGCATCCGCGTCGACACCGGCGTCGCCGAGGGCGACACCATCCCCGCCGACTTCGACTCGATGATCGCCAAGATCATCGCCTATGGCCGCACCCGCAACGAAGCGCTGGGACGCCTCCGGCGCGCCCTCGCGGAGACGACCGTCGTGATCGACGGCGGCGCCACCAACAAGAGCTTCGTCCTCGAATTGCTCGATCACCCCGAGGTCGTCGGCGCCCCCGGCGTCGCCTGGGCCGACACTGGCTGGATCGACCGCGAACGCGCGGCGGGCGGCCTCGTCGCCGACGCCCACGCGGGGGTCGCGCTCGTCGCCGCCGCGCTGGAGGCCTACGAGGAGGCTGCCTCGGTGGAGGCTGAACGCCTCCTGGAGACCGCCCACGGGGGACGCCCGCAGACCCAGCACACCGACGGCGTCAGCGTCGACCTGAAGCTGCGCGGCTCCGCCCACCGCGTCACCGCCTACGCCACCGGACCCGGCCGGTTCACCGTCGAGGTGGACGGCCGCCCGGCCCGCGTCGAGGTGCAGCGCCTCGACGACGTCCACGGACGCCTGCGCGTCAACGGCGTCCGCTACCGGATCGTGTCGGCCACTCACGGGCCGGTGCACCTCATCGAGGTCGACAACGTCATGCACCGCGTCTCCCGCGACGAGGGCGGCGTCCTGCGCTCCCCGGCCCCCGCCCTCGTGGTGGCCACCCCCGTCGCCGTCGGCGATGAGGTCGCCGCCGGGGCGCCCGTCGTCGTCCTGGAATCCATGAAGATGGAGAGCGTCGTCACCGCCCCCTTCGACGCCCGCGTCAAGGAACTCCACGTGATGACCGGCTCCCAGGTGGAGACCATGGCGCCCCTGGTGCGGCTCGAACCCCTCACCGCCGAGACGGCCGAGGAAGCCGCCCCCGCTGCGGCCGTCGACCTGCCCGCAGCGCTACCCGACGCCGACCCGTCCGCCCGCGCGGACCGGCTGCGCGCCGACCTGTCGGCGATCCTCATGGGCTACGACGTCACCCCGCACGCCCACCCGCTCCAGGAGTACCTGGCCGCCCGCGACGAGGTGCGGGCCGCCGGCGGGGACGTGCTCACCGGCGAGATCGCGCTGGTCGGCCTGTTCGCCGACCTGGCCGCCCTCAACCGGAACCGGCCCCTCGGCGAGCAGGTCAACACCGAACTGCGCGTCCACTCCGACCGCGAGCACTTCCACCGCTACCTGACCACGCTGGACGCCGACCGCGCGGGCCTGCCCGAGCAGTTCCAGGAGCGGCTGCGCACCGTCCTGGCCCACTACGGGGTCGACTCTCTGGAGCGGACGCCCGCCCTCGAGGACGCCGTGTTCCGGATCTTCCTCGCCCAGAAGCGGGGGGCCGCCGACCTGCCGATCGTGCTGCGCATCCTCGACCGCTGGATCGGCGAACCGGCCCCGCACGGTGACCTGGCCGAGTCTGCCCGCGCCCGGCTCGAACGCCTCGTCCGCGCCACCCAGCTCCGCTTCCCGGCCGTCGGCGACCTGGCCCGGTCGGTCAGGTTCCGCTGGTTCGACCAGCCGCAGGTCGACGCCGAACGGGCCGCCGTGCTGGCCGGGGTGGCCGACGAGGTCGCCGACCTGGCCGCGCACCCGGACGCCCCCGACTACGCCGCCCGGATCCTGGCCCTGGCCGCGATCCCCGAGTGGACGGCGAGCTTCCTGGCCGAACGCCTGGGACGCGACGGCGTCAGCGCCCACGAGCCGATGCTGGAGGTGCTGCTGCGCAAGTACTACGCCGACTTCGCCCTCGAATCCGTGGCGACCAGCCAGATCGAGGGCCGGGCCGTCGTCACCGCGAACTACGAGATCGAGGACCGGCCCACCCGGTTCGTGTCCACGCTCGGGCGCAGCGACGAACTCGCCGCCGACGGCCCGCTCGCCCGGATCGTCGCCGCCGAGCTGGGGCGGCGGCGCCCCGGCGACGAGGCGGTGGCGGAGCTGTACGTGGCCTGGCCCGCGGGCGTGGATCCGGCGTCCGTCTCGGCCCGCCTCGAAGGCACGCTCGCGACCTGGGACTGGGGGGCCGGGGTCCGGCGGGTGCTGGTGGGCATCTGCACCCCCGACGGTGTCGTGGAGTACCGCTCGTTCCGACCTGACGCCCAGGGTGGCTTCGCCGAGGACGAGAACATGCGCGGCATGCACGCCATGCTGGCCCGTCGCCTCGACCTGTGGCGGCTGCGCGAGTTCCACCTCACCCGGCTTCCCGCCCCCGACGACGTGGTGCTCTTCGAGTGCGTCGCGCGCACTAACCCTGACGACCGCCGCCTCGTCGCGATGGGGCAGGTGCGCCAGCTGGCCGTCGTCCGGGACGCCGAGGGGCGCCTGCTGGGCCTGCCGCACGCCGAGCGGGCGGTCGAGAACGGCCTCGAAGCGATCCGCCGTACCCGCGCCGAACGCGGCCAGGCGGGCAGCAAGCTCGACATGAACTACGTCTGGGTGCACGTGTGGCCCGAGTTCGACGTCGGCCTGGAGGAGATCGCGACGCTGCAGACGAAGATCACGCCGCTGTCGGACGGCGCCGGGATCGAGGAGGTGCTGTGCCAGGGCCGCTACGCCGGGCCGGACGGCACCGTCCCGGTGGCGGTGCGCTTCCACAACGTGCCCGGCTCGGGCGTCACCGCGTCCGTCGGAGCGCCGCCGACCACCCCACTCAAACCGCTGGACGACTACGCCACGAAGGTGCTGCGGGCGCGCCGCCGCGGCCTGGTGTATCCCTACGAGCTGTCGGCGTCCCTGGCCGGTGAGGGCGGCACGCTCACCGAGCTCGACCTCGTCGAGACCCCCTCTGCCCCTGCCGCGGACACCCCCCACCTCGCCGAGAACGTCCCCCACCGCGCCGAGGACTCGGGTTCAGCGCGTCGAGGACTGGGGTTGGGCGCGTCCAGGACTGACCGGCTCGCCCCCGTCGACCGGGTGCCCGGCAACAACACCGCAGGCATCATCGTCGCCGAGGTCACCACGCCGACACCGCTGTACCCCGAAGGCATCACCCGGATCGCGCTGTGCGGGGACCCGACCAAGGGTCTCGGCGCGGTCTCCGAAGCCGAATGCCGACGCATCATCGCCGCCCTCGACCTCGCCGAAGAACGCGGGCTGCCGGTGGAATGGTTCGCCCTCTCCTCGGGCGCGCGGGTGTCGATGCAGTCGGGCACCGAGAACATGGACTGGGTCGCCGCCGCGCTGCGCCGCATCGTCCAGTTCACCCAAGCCGGGCACGAGATCAACGTCGTCGTCGCGGGCATCAACGTGGGCGCCCAGCCCTACTGGAACGCCGAGGCGACCATGCTCATGCACACCAAGGGCATCCTCGTCATGACGCCCGACTCGGCCATGGTCCTCACCGGCAAGCAGTCCCTCGACTTCTCCGGCGGCGTCTCCGCCGAGGACAACTTCGGCATCGGCGGCTACGACCGGGTGATGGGGCCCAATGGGCAGGCCCAGTACTGGGCGCCCAACCTGGGGGCGGCCATGGGCATCCTCCTGGGCCACTACGACCACAGCTACATCGCGCCCGGGGAGGATGCCCCACGCCGGGCCGTCAGCGTCGACCCGGTCGACCGTGACGTGTCGGACTACCCGCACGCCGCCGAAGGGTCGGAGTTCACCACCGTGGGCGAGATCTTCTCCCACGCGAAGAACCCCGACCGGAAGAAGCCGTTCGACATCCGCACCGTCATCGCCGCCGTCTGCGACGCCGACCACCCCCGCGTCGAACGCTGGGCGGGCATGGCGGACGCCGAGACGGCCGTCGTCATGGACGCCCGCGTCGGCGGCCACGCCGTCTGCGTCCTGGGTATCGAATCCAAGCCGGTGCCGCGACAGGGCTTCCCTCCCACCGACGGCCCCGACACCTACACCGGAGGGACGCTGTTCCCCCGGTCCTCGAAGAAGGCGGCCCGGGCGATCAACGCGGCCTCCGGCAACCGGCCGCTCGTCGTGCTGGCGAACCTGTCCGGCTTCGACGGCTCCCCCGAGTCGATGCGCAACCTGCAACTGGAGTACGGCGCCGAGATCGGCCGGGCCATCGTGAACTTCTCCGGGCCTATCGTGTTCGTCGTCATCTCCCGCTACCACGGCGGGGCGTTCGTGGTGTTCTCCAAGCGGCTCAACGAGAACATGACGGTGCTGGCCATCGAGGGATCCTTCGCGTCCGTGCTGGGCGGAGCCCCTGCGGCCGCGGTCGTGTTCGCCGGGGATGTCGCCAAGCGCACGGCGTCCGACCCGCGGGTGGCGTCCCTGGAGGCCCAGCTGCGGGAGGCGCCCGCCGAGACGCACGCGGCGCGGCAGTTGGAGCTGGCCGAGGCGCGCGGGGCGGTGCGCGCGGAGAAGATCTCCGAGGTGGCCGCCGAGTTCGACGGCGTCCACAGCATCCACCGGGCTGTCGAGGTGGGCTCGGTGGACCGCGTGATCACGCCCGCGCAGTTGCGTCCGGCGATCGTCGAGGCGATCGAGGCGCACGCGTCCCGCTGAGCACCACCTCGCGCCCGCGTCCGCGAGTCCTCGGCGCGCTGACCCTCAGTCCTCGGCGCTCTGACCCTCAGTCCTCGACGGGCTAGCCCTCAGTCCTCGGCGAACTCCGGCGAGGACTGAGGGTGACGGCGCCGAGGACTGAGGCTGGCGGCGCCGAGGACTGGGGCTGGGGGCGTCGAGGACTGAGGGTGACGGCGTCGAGGACTGGGGCTGGACGTGGCCAGGGCTGGCGTGCCCGGGGGCGGGCGGCTACTTGACCTGCAAAGTGGTGAGGCAGGTGGCGTCCTCGGCGCCCGTGGCGAACGGGACGCTGCCCGTCTTGCCGGCCACGGTCACCGTCACCGTGCCGCTGATGTCGCGCGGCAGCCAGAAGCCCACGAACCCGTTGGCGTAGGTGGTGGCGTCCGCGTCGACCAGGGTCGCGCCCGCGGCATCGGTGATGGTGACGTGCACCGAGGTGTTCGCCAGTTCGCCCTTGCACGTGGCGAGGCTGTGGAAGTAGCAGTCGTGCGTCTGGGACGCGAACGGCGCGATCGACAGGTAGAACTCGTTCGCTCCGGTCAACGGGACGGACGTCTCCGCCTTGCCGTCACCGACGATCACATGATCGGGGCGCACCGAGGCCTTCAGCTGCAGCGGACGAGCCGTCGGGTCCTGATCGAGCTTCTCCACGATCTGCTGCCCACTCAGGCCGGACAACCCCAGGGACGCCAGCACGTCGCTCGCTGCCGGGGCGCCCGCCGTGGTCGTGGCGGCCGGGGCGGGGGTGGTCGCCTGGGCCGAACAGCCCGCCAGCGCGACGAGCGCGGCGAGGCCGACGAGCGGAAGGGTCAGGGTCGTGAGCTTCATGGGGATTCCTCGGATCGACTGATTCCTACAAGCCGTAGTATAGGCATACCCCCTAGAGGTATGGCGCCTGCTGGGTCGGGCTTCGCCTGGGTCCGACCGCGTTGCACAGGTCTCGGGGGACGATGCGACGGTTGCAGTCCGCCACCTCTGGGAAAACCCCCTAGTCAAAACCTTGTTCTTCGGATTGGAAAAGGTTCCACTCCGGATGGCTTGCCCGCGTCGGGGTGTCCGCGCTTGGATGCTTGTAAACGTTTCCATTCGGACCAAAGGTGACCCGATGACCAACCAACGACCGACGCTCGCGCAGGTGGCGCGGCACGCAGGCGTGTCCGTTGCGTCGGTCTCCCGTGCCCTGAACGGGGGCTCCGCCAGCCGCGACACGGTGGAACGCGTCCGGGCCGCCGTCAACGAACTCGGCTACG
>RRZU011291246.1_pt1 | contig 16624 bp, 16 predicted proteins | sample 2165561 | NCBI WGS metagenome assembly RRZU01 (sample SAMN10456909, study PRJNA506462) | wastewater metagenome | isolation source: wastewater sludge | place: USA: Moscow, Idaho
AGGAGAAGATCCTCGTGCACGACTGGAAGAACGGCGTCACGAACGTGGGCACCGTGCCCGCCGAGTTCGTGCGTGAGGCGACCGGCGGCGCCGTCGACTGGGAGATGCCGATCGACCTCAACACGACCACCGTCACCCAGGACTGGGACCTCATCATCAACATCGGCCACGTCGTGCCGCACGAGGTGCTGGGGTTCGCCAACCACAACAAGAACTACTTCATCGGCCTGGGCGGCAAGCGGCTGCTGGGCGCCGCCCACATGGCGTCGGCCGTCTACGGCATCGAGAACAACCTGGGCAACCTGCTCACGCCCGTGCGGGAGTGCTTCAACTACGCCGAATCGCACTTCCTCGGCGGGCTGAAGGACGTCTATTTCCAGGTCGTCATGGCCTACAACGACGACTCCCAGCTCATCCACACGGGCGTGTTCGTCGGGGACGACCTCGACACCTACTTCGCGGCGGCCCGCGCCAGCCGGGAGCAGAACATCACCGTGTTCGAGGAGCCGGTCGCCAAGATCGTGGCCGTCATGCAGGAGGACGAGTTCCGCGCCACCTGGGTCGCCAACAAGGCCGTCTACCGCACCCGCATGGCGATGGCCGACGGCGGCGAGCTGCTCATCATCGCGCCCGGCGTCGAACGGTTCGGCGAACAGCCCGAGGTGGACGCCCTCATCCGGAAGTACGGCTACCTCTCCAAGGACGAGGTGCTGGAGCTGTACAAGACGGCCGAAGACATGCGCGACATCCCGCACGGCACCGCGCACCTGGTCCACGGCTCCCCCGAGGGCCGCTTCACCATCCGGTATGCCCCCGGCGGGCTGACCCGCGAGGAGATCGAGTCGGTCGGCTACGCCTACATGGATGTCCACGAGGCGCTGGAGCGCTACGACCCGGCCAGGATGCAGGACGGCTGGAACACCATGCCCGACGGCGAGCGCGTGTTCTTCATCTCGACGCCGTCCGCCGGCCTGTGGGCCACCCGGGAGAAGCTGGCCGGCCGCACACAAGACTGACGCCGTCGCCCGGCGTCACGGGGCGAGCCGGCGTCACGGGCTAGGGCGTTCAGCGCGGAGGGAGGGCCGTGGCGACCACGGCCGTCCCGTACGCGCACACCTCCACGAACGAGTCGCCGATGGGGCGGCTGTCGAACCGGACGGCCAGGACGGCATTGCCTCCGGCCCGTCCGGCCTCGGCGGTCATCCGGGACAACGCCTCGTGCCGTGCCCCGAAGGAGAACTGGCTGAACGTGGCCGCCTCCCCGCCGCCGATCGCCTCGAACGCCAGCCCGAGGCCGCCGGCCGGGGCGGCCGCGATCACCCCCATGACCGGCCCGAGAATCCGGTCGATCCGGTAGCCGGGCAATTGTTCTGTGGTGGAAACGATCATGCCTCCATCGTGGCAGGCATCGCCGCTGATGCCTCGGGTCGGGTCGGGGTGATGCCCCAGTCGGGGCGTCGGATGCGTCGGGCAGACTGGGGCACATGAGCGAACAGCACCCCACGCGTCCCCGTATCGTCCTGCGCGGCATCTCCTCCCGGGCCTGGGAACACCCCGCCGATCGAGGAGCGCTCGTGGCGCTGCGGAAGTTGCAGGGATTCGACGTCGTGGTGCGCAAGCTGTCGGGGGTGATCAATGAGCGCATGGTCAAGATGCTGCTGCTCGGGTCGGCGGTCCGGGTCACCGAGCGGCAGTTCCCGGTCGTGCACCGGCTGTACGTCGAGGCGGCGACCGCCCTGGACGTCCCAGAACTCCCGGAACTGTTCGTGGCCGCCTCGCCGATCCTCAACGCGTCCACGATCGGCATGGACGCCCCCAAGATCGTGCTCAACTCCGCTCTGGTCGATCTGCTGGACGAGGACGAGTTGCGGTTCGTGCTGGGCCACGAACTCGGGCATGCGCTCAGCGGACACGCCCTCTATCAGACGCTGCTCACCTACCTGGTGATCGCCGGGCAGAGCCTCGCGAGCCTGCCCTTCAGCGGGGTGGGCCTGTTCGTCGTCCGCACCGCCCTGGGTGAGTGGGCCCGCAAGGCCGAACTGTCCGGTGATCGGGCCGGGCTGCTCGCCACCCAGGACGTGAGCGTCGCCGTGCGCGTCCAGATGAAGCTCGCCTCCGGAGGGCATCTCGACCAACTCGACCAGACGGAGTTCCTGGCGCAGGCGCGCGAGTACGAGAACGCCGACGACCTGGGCGACTCCCTGATGAAGATCTTCCTGCTGGACTCGATGACGCACCCGATGGGGGTGGTGCGCGCCGCCGAGATCCGCCGCTGGGTCGACTCCGGTGAGTACGCCGCCCATCTCGCCGGCGGGTACCCGCGCCGGGACGAGGACAAGGACGCCACCATCTCCGCCGAGGCGGCCGCCGCAGCCGACAGCTACGCCTCCTCGTTCCAGGAGAGCGAGGACGCCGCAGCGAAGCTCCTGCGCGACCTCGGCCAGGGCATCGGGAACGTGGGCCGCTGGATCGGCAACCAGTTCACCCGGGAGTGATCGGGTACGGCAGCTCCGCAGCAACCGCTCAGGGGAGATGCCCGTAGCGACGCACCCTGACCGCGCCGAGGTATGCACAGCCCCTGCTGTTACCGTCGTGGGCGTGAATCCGGACGACACTCTCGCCTCCAGGGCGGAACTGCGGCTCGGTCCCGCACGAGGGAACTCCTGATGGGCGCCGGGCACTCCCATTCCCACGAGGCTCCAGCGCTCGGGCTGTCCGCGACCGCCCGTCGCGCGACGCTGGCCCTGCTGGTCGTCGTGGGGGTGGTGACGATCGCCGGGCTGATCTGGCTGTGGCCCATCAGCCATCCGTCCGTAGGCGGCTCCTCCATGACCGCGGAGGGCGTCGACGCCGTGTCGGGGCGGATCACCGCACTGGCCCCCTGCGAGGACACCGGCGAGTCATCCGGGCAGGGCCCGCAGCACGCCTGCCAGATCGCCCAGGTGGAGATCACCGGCGGGCCGTCGGCGGGCCAGACCGTGCCGGTGGAACTCATCGGCGTGAGCGGCCTGAGCGGGCTGCAGGTCGGCGACGGCGTCAACGTCGCCGAAGTCGCGGGGATCGACGGGGAGGCCTCCACGTGGGCATTCGTGACCGCCGACCGGATGCCCGTCCTCATCGGGTTCCTGATCGTGTTCGTCCTCGCCGTGCTGGGCGTCGCCGGGCGCAAGGGCCTGTTCGGTCTACTCGGTCTCATCGTCGCCGGCGCCGTGCTGTTCGGGTTCATGATCCCCGCGCTCACCTCCGGGCACCCGGCGGTCGCGGTGGCGATCATCGGCTCCACGGCGATCATGTTCGTGGTGCTGTACCTGGCCCATGGCATCTCCTGGCGCACCACCTCGGCGTTCGTGGGCACGTGGCTCAGTCTCATCGTGACGACCGGCCTGGGCGCCCTCGGGGTGTGGATGGCGCGGCTCAGCGGCATGTCGAGCGAGGAAACCCTCGCCCTGGCGGGCGTCCTCGGCAATCTGGACTTCCCCGACATCCTCACCTGCAGCCTCGTGATCGGCGGCTTGGGCGTCCTCAACGACGTGACCATTACGCAGGCCTCTTCGGTGTGGGAGATCCGCGCCGCCGGCCCGCACCTGACGCGGCGGCAACTGTTCACCTCAGGCATGCGGATCGGACGCGACCACATCGCGTCCACCATCTACACGATCGTGTTCGCGTATGCGGGCGCGTCCCTGTCGCTCCTGCTGCTGCTGTCGCTGTACGACCAGCCACTGAACCTGCTGCTGTCGACCGAACAGTTCTCCGAGGAGATCATCCGCACCCTGGGCAGCGGCATCGGGCTGGTGCTCAGCGTCCCGCTCACCACCGGTGTCGCCGCGCTCACCGTGGCGGGGTCGGGAGTCGTCAAGGCGCCCGACCCGGCCCGTCCTCTGTCCAACGCCAGCCAAAGTGAGACCTCAAGTGGGTGCTGGTCAGGGAAATGAGACCCGGGCGGCACGACAAAATGAGACGTGGCCTCTGTTATGACACAGAGGTCCCCTACTGCACGTCCGGCCCCGAACCCCCCTCAGCCTCAGGCCGGCGGGGTTCGAGGGCGCGATTCTGACGCTCGATCAGCCCACGGAGCGCAGTCTCCTGCGCGGACACGGCGCGCTTCATCTGGGCCGTCATCTCACCTAGCGACTTGGCGGCGTCGTGAATGGTGAGCTCGGTCTGCCATTGGATGCCACACATGGCAGCCAAGTCCAGAACGGCCTCTTCATCGAACCGGTTGCCCAGCGAGTCACGATAGGAGAGAGCAACGGCGTGCCTCCAGGGAAGGTCTGTGCTGTGCCGGTCCGCATGGTCATCCCACAAGGTTCGGAGGTCCTGCCCAGGTGCGATCATGCTGATCGGCTCATTCAACATCCTCAGCTCGGACATGGGAGTGCTATCTTCCCGGCTCCTCTGGGGCGGTGGGGTGAGCTTCACTGTCACATCAAAGGCGGGGCGCCGTCCTATGTTGCGAACGACGAGGTCAAAGGCGCGACGATCGGATCGTAGATGCTCAACTTGGACGATCACGAAGGGACGGGTGGTCTCCATCTCCGCTCTGCGTACATCCACAAGACCCTGCTGTGCCACCTCCCACTGCCGCTTCGCATAAACAGCCGCCCAGACAGCAACCACCAAGAGCCCGAAAGTGAGCAGGGTGTAGATCGCTGTCCAGGCGATGCCGGACAATCCCCAGAATCGCTCCATGACGGCTTAGCCCCCGAACCTGCGTCGGAGATCAGCCTCATGCACGTTCACGACGTCATGCGCACGCAACACCCGAGCGAAAGCACGCGCCTTCGCAGCTGGGGTCGACTCCCGCTTGAAACTGCCCACCGCAACCTCCTATAGAGTCCACCAATCGGACCTGATTGAGCCTTCGATCAATCTGTCAGGTGAGTCCGACAAAGTGTCGAGTTGCCGCCTAGGTGTCACGTGCACTTCGCGTCCCCAAATCGCCGCCGATCAAGGGTTATCACGCTGACCGACGCGCAGACACGAATAGAAACGCCGCTTCCCGGCGAGCGTTCAAACGAGCTCCCAAGAAGGGAGCAACGCCAGCCAGCAGACTGACGACTCCTCCGGCGACGGGGAGCAGTCCTCCCGAGAGCGAGCCGATCAAAAGATTGGCGGCACCGAGACCTCCTGGAAGCGCCAGTTGCCAAAGCTTGTCCGAGCGCACGGTCTTTTCGAGACGGTGAGATGACGCCTCTAGTTCATGGGCAAGGTCCGTCAGCGCTTCAGTCTGGTCTCCGACGGTCCTAGCCGCGCTTAACGAGGCCCTCACTTGCCGCCGGAGATCGTCGACCGCATCTTCATGCCGAACGAGCCTGAGAAGATCTGGGCCAGAAAGATGTGGGAGTAGAGGAACGTCAGCCCAAACAGCTGCCTGCGCCTCTGTGGCCTCTTGGCCTCGTCGACCTCGTGCGATGAGACGCGCCTCGAACAGCGAGGCACTCACGTACTCGGCGCCAAAGAAATCTGCGGCGACCAACCGTTGGTTGGTGCGCTGAACGTAGTAGCTGACGGCGGAGTCCTGCACCTGTTTGATCCAAGGATCATAGTCGTAGGTCGGATCGTAAGGTCGGAGCAATCTCGTCTCGAATCGATTGTCTTCCGTAAAAGATTCAGGATCAATGTGACCGTGAAGCCAGAACTGTTGGTGCTGAGTGTCCAAGTCGTCGGCTGCTCGAACCAACAGGGCCTCCCGTGCAGTTGGCCCTTCGAGGATGAGTTGGTCCCGAACCCACGAGACCAGGGCAGCGTCCCGGAGATCCGAGCCTGTGAGGCTGATGGCCGAGGATCCACCGACGGCCATCGCTACTCCGACGGGAACCACAATCACGATGCCCGCTTCGAGAAGCTCTGCCATCTCGAGCTCTCGCTCGGCAGCTCGCTTCAAGGACGCGCTGCTTGCCCGTCGCAGGACTGCTTGAAAGACGTCATCCCCCATCGCCACGTGGTCTGCCAGCAGCAGCGTGCGCCCCAAGAACGAGGCAGGGTCCAGTTCCTCGTTCCACAAGATCGAGGGCTTCGGGCTCTTCGCCAAGAGCGCGCTCACCGTTCGGAGCGACTCGGCGGCCAGACCGAACAGTCCCTGCTTAATCTTGTCGGTGGGTTCGCAGTCGTCTGTCGGCAGGGTCGCAATTCGGCGCATAGCCTCCACTCGCAGACGACCCAAGTCAGAAGGAGACATCGGTGGATCGGCCGTTCCCGCCGCTTTCAGCAAGTCTTCGTCCCAGTTTGTGTACTCGATTCGTTTTGCCGTCGGCCCATCAGCGGGCAAGGTCATTGGCACCTCACCACGCCTCATTGACATAGCGTCATGCGCAAGGAGAATGGTCGGACTGATGTAAATGCCAGCTTCCGTTTCAGCGGGCACCGGGTCGCCCGGCCGGGAAGCAGGCTGGTGGTCGCCATGGCATCGCTTGTACTTCCGACCAGACCCACACCAGCACCGTTCATTGCGGCCGATGGCAGATAGCGGGTTCACGCGCCCCCCTTCCAGCTCGTTGTTTGCCCTTGTTTTGCCGATCCGTCTGCTCTACCACTCGAGCGCGTGATGAGCCCACCCTCAGCAGTCGGGGCACCTGGGCCCGTTACACGTGCCCGACCACGCCCGGGCTCAACCAATCGAGTCGAGAAGAGCGTCCGTGAGGGAGCGGAGCTTGTGGGCCACCAAAGACGGTTCGTCCCGCAACCGGTAGGACGCACCCCGGCTGCCCTTCTCAGTTCGCTTCACGGCGTTGACCAGTGGATGCTCCAGCAAGCCCAGGATCTGCTCGATCTCATTCGGTTGGGGACGCGGCTCTACCTCATCGCGCACGATGAGGTAGATCTGATCCGGAGTGAGGGCACCACCGGTGACTTGGTCTGCACCCTGTCGTTCTTGGGCCAAGACGGCCATGACGTGGGCGAAGAGTTTCTTGAGCCATCCTGCGCGGGACCAACGCTCCTCGAACACTCTTGCCCGCTCGGGATCGGCAACGACAAGGTCCAAGAAGTGTGCTGCAGACATTGGCGTGCGCTGTTGGTGCTCAAGCACGTGCCCGAGCTCTGCGGTCGTGATGAGCCGCACGCCGTTCTTCTCAGCCCTGGCTCGCACTCGCCCGGTCTCGAAACTCGGACCCACCAGAGCGACATATTGCGCACCGTGCTGCTTCTTGTGTTCCTCGAGAGTGTCGAACGATATCGCTCCTTCCGCGACGACCCCGCTCTTGGCCGCCTTAGCATCGATGATGATCCTCACCAACGTCCGGTCTTCGGACTCGACCGTTGCGAGGACGTCGGTTCTCCCCGCGCCACCAACGTGGCGTGACTCAAAACCCAAGACTGTGAACGCGTCCGCCACGAGACGTTCCAAGCGCGTCGGGTCATCGGACGCCAGGCCTGCCTCGACCAGTTCCTGAGCCAAGCTGACGAGAGACCCTTCCCCTGCCTGTCGGGACTCGGACGATGCGTGCTCGGCAGAGGGACGCTCCCGCGGGTACGCATCGGCCACGGCGAGTCCCAGCGGTGTTGGTGCGTGGGTACGAGTGGTCTTCTGGTAGGTCAACCCCGCGGCGGCCAGAAGTTGTAGGCGCCTCTGAATGCCAGAGGTGTCCACCCGGTTGAGTCCGTACTCCTCATGCCCCAGCTTCGCGAGGGCGGGAGCCTGCGGCGCCTTGCCCAAGGCGGGGATGATCTCCAGCACGAACCGGTATCTGGCGTGCATGAGCAGAACCAGATCCAGAGCGTCACCGGTCTCCAGCCATGCCAACGACAGCTGGGTCGGCGCGTAAACACCGACCGCGATCTCTTGAACCAACCCAGACCGAGTCAACGTCGAAAGGACGGCGCCGAATGACGACTCAGAGACACCGAACTCCTTCTGGACATGGGCAAGGAGGTCACCCTTGGTGACCTGAGGCGAGCACGCATTCACCAGACCCGAAATGGCACCAACGATCCCGGACCCGTCCTTGGCGCCAGGCACGTATCCAAGGATGGGATTACGGGCAGCCAGCTCGGCATCGCCAAGGGCCGCCAGCAATGCAGCTATGGGCTCGGGGGGTAGCGGTACCTCCCCCGGCTCGTCCTGGCCCTCAGGTTCAGGAGCTGGCTGCCCAAGGATGAGCTGTTCAAGGCTCTGCCGCCCGAGCTGCGTCAGCTGCCAAGTCTTGGAGTCATGCCTCTCAACCATGCCCAACGCGACAAGCCACGTGATGCGGCGGGTGATCTGGTCCTTGGTTTGCCAGATGAGTCGGTATCGATCTGCAGCCTCTTGGTGAATTTCCGCGGTCCCTCGGGGCTGTTCGACCAGCAGGTCGAGAAGCTCACCGATGAGACGAACGTGTCGATGAAAGATCGCCAGCAGTCCTCGAGGATCCTGGGACACCATCCACGCCTCAGCCTCGGGTGTGACCGCAACGCGCGCCCTGTCGAGGTTGGTGACGAGCCCAACGGCTGTGAGGTTCCGCGTCAGACTCCCGACCTCACGGGACACTCCGTCCCCAACGTCCACCAAGGCAGTCACATCGCCACCCGTGGAGTCCACAGCCTTCAACACCGCCAGCAACGACTCGACTTGATGGTCGCCACCGCCCGGTAAGTAAGGCATACCAGAAACACGACCAACCCAACCCAGCGGCACGATCCGCCCGTCCGGGCTCTCTACGTCTATCTCAGGAAGCTCTGCCACGGGGTCTCCACAAGGGCCGAAGGGATGAGGTGATTCTAGGCAGAACGACCCCCCACACGGGCTCACGACAGTGATTCGACCGCCTTACGGGCATGCGCCCCGAGATCGACCTCCGAATCGAGCGGCAACGTCAGAGCATCCAGCAGCATCCCGTCGACCAGGTGCCTCAACATCAAGACTCGCGACCGACCACCGGGGAGTCCACGGCCCTGATGGAAGTCAACATCCGCTTCAAAGCCCTGACGAAGGAACCGCCCCAGCATCTCAGCCACCGCAGGATTACGAGCACCCTCGAGCCGTAACTCGATCAACGCCCTGGCCAACACCGGCCTAGCCAGCAGCCGTTCCAACACGTACTCCACATAGGCGATCTCCGCCTCCGCCAGCGGTACGGCGGCCAGCTGATCGAGACGCACTGGATCCGGTTCCACGCGAGCGAAGACCCGCTCAGCCATCCCCGTCAACAGACGCTCGCGCGTCGGAAAGTAGTTAGCACACGTCCCCGCCGGCAGGCCCGCCTTGGCATCCACGGCCCGATGTGTCACAGCCCGAGCCCCTTGCTCCCCAAGAAGCTCCAGCGCCGCATCCGCGATCTCAGCACGACGTTCCGGATTGGCGACCACACCCACAAGCTACCCAACCACCACACCTGTTGTGTAGGTTATCAATCACCACAACTGTAGTGATTGGAGCCCCATGCGAAAGCTCGTCTACTACGTCGCCACTTCTGTGGACGGCTACATCGCCGACACCACCGGCGACTTCTCGGCCTTCCCGAACGACCCCGCAACATTGCAGACCCTCTTCGCCCGCTACCCCGAGACCTGCCCAGCCCAAGCTCGGGAAGCCCTTGGCATCACCGCGCAGCCGCACCGATTCGACACCGTCCTGATGGGCTACCAGACCTACCTCCCTGGAGCCCAGATCGGGCTGACAGGCGGGGCCTACCCGCACCTCCGCCAGATCGTCGTCACCCACCGCGACCTGAATGCCAGCGGTCTGGAGACCATCAGCGGAGACATCACGGATGCCGTGGCAACACTCAAGCAGCAGGACGGGAAGGACATCTGGCTGTGCGGCGGCTCCGAAATCGCAGCCCAACTGGTCGACCTGATTGATGAGATCCAGATCAAGGTCAACCCCGTCCTCTTGGGCCACGGCATTCCCCTCCTCCCCTTCACAGGAATCCCCCGGACTCTCGACCTCACAAAGGCAGAACCACTACCCGGGGGCGTCCAACTCCTCACATACACGAATCCCGCGCACCACGGAGCCTGACCCGGTTTCCCGGACAGTTTCAGTGTGGTGATCATGCCGCGTCCTGGCCGACGGCTGGGCCTACTCCTCACGGGCGCACCGGGCCCTGCTGCGCGGTCGGGGAATCACCGCCGTGATCGCCGAGCCGGCTGACCAGCAGGCGCACCGGAAGCGTCGCGGATCTCGTGGCGGACGGCCGCCGCACACCGACCCGACGAAGTACGCCAAGCGCCACGTGATCGAGAACAGCTTCCAACGGTTCAAGCAGTGGCGTGGCCTGGCCACCCGGTACGACAAACTCGCCTCGACCTACCGCGCCGCGGTGCTCCTACGCGCGATCCTGCTCTGGCTCCCTGCCCTGGCCCAGGGGTCGTAGACGCCGCCGGAGGGCGCGCGTGACAGCTCGCTCATGCCGATGATCGGACGTCTCGATCGGCCTGGTCGCGTCCTTTCGCCCAGTAGGACCCACAGGGATTTCGCTCGGTGCGGGACGCAAAGCGGTCCCTGCAGGCTGAGCTGGATGAGTTAGCCCGCGGCGGATTCCTGTTGCTGGCAGGAGGGCGCGCGGGCTTCCTCGGAGGCGGGGCGCTCCCGGTCCGGTTGCGGCGCTGAGGTCGTCCGCCCGCCGACGTGGAGGCGCTCCGCGTGTCGAGCCAGAGCAAGCCGATGGCGCCCCATAGACGGCGCCTCGGCCTGTGTGATCCGAGACCCTAAGTCGTCCGGTTGACACCCTCATTCGCGCAAGCGCGTTGCAGAACGTGCAGGTAGCCGTCGCAGAAAGCGGGGTGCGCCGTTGCAGGGTGTGATGGGGTAAGGGCATGCGTATTGCGTCCGGGCTGCTGACCGTCGATGACTACCAGAGCGCTCTCGTCGACGAGTTCTTCGCCACGCGACGCCTGATTCCGGACGATGCTGCCATTTCCGGGTTGTTCCTCCACGAGAGCGCAGGTGAGTGGGCTCAACGCCGGTGTGCAGGCGAGTTTGCTCCCATCCCCGGTCAGATCGTGACCGTCAGGAAGAGTGGACATGGGGTGCGTCCCATTGCCGAACTGTCGGTGCGCGATCGCGTGCTGTACCGCGCGCTCGTGTCGCGGTGGAAGACCGAACTGCCGTATCCAGACCGGTCTTCCAAGGCTTACGAGACGTTCCTCGAAGCGCCGCTGGCGTCGAAGGCTGCACCGACCTACGTCGTGTCTTCTGACGTCACCGCTTGCTATGAGTACGTGGATCACGGATTGCTGGGTCGCGAGGTCTTGGCCAGGACCGGTGACTCCGACGGCGTCGAAGCACTAACAGACCTCCTGGCGGGTTTGATGGGCCGCTCCTACGGGCTGCCGCAGCAGTCCGGCACGTCTGACGTCCTGGCGGAGGCATACCTATCTGTTGTCGAGCGACGCCTACTCAGGCAAGGCCTCACGGTGTGGCGCTACAACGACGACTTCCGCGTTGCCGTCGACGGCTGGAGCGACGCGCTCAATGCGGTGGATGCTCTTGAGCGCGAGTGTCGCTCAATGGGACTCGCGCCGAACGACCTGAAGACGGTCATTCGCAAGGGTGAGACCTACAAGCAAGTCCTGGGCCGTCGGGCCGAAGTCATGCAGGAGATCTCTGGAGAGGTGGAAGTCGACCTCACCGACATTGTGATGGGCCCATACGACGACGATGTTCAGGTCGTCAAGCCGGAGAAGAACGACGTGGAGGTGGGCGCCGCGCGCCAAATCGTTGCCGAGTGGGCCACGCTGCAGGACAAGATGCTGGCACCTGACCCGGAGGTGGGCCTGACCTCGGAGGAAAAAGACAAGCGCGCCGCATTGACCGACCTTCTCCGTTGGGCTTTACCAACTTTGGAATTGGAAGCAACCGATGGCGGCGTTCTCGAAGCCTGCTCACAGATTCTGCGGACCGAGCAAACGCTGACTCCCTACGTCGCGAGGTACGTAGAGAAGTCGAGAGACGCCGGCAAAACGGTTGCGTGGTTCGAGACATTCCTCGCAGGAAACCCCTACCTAACACCGTGGCAGGCGTGGTGGATCGCGCCATCCCTTCGTGCATTAATGGGGTCGTACGCGGCGGGCTCAAGGCAGCGCGACTGGCTGCAGTTGGTATGGCAAGACCCAGCCTGTCCTGAGCCGGTCAAGGCCGGGATTGCGTTCACCGTCGCGCAGAAAGGCATGTCCCACGTCAGCGACCTCTTGAAAGTCTATGAGGCCATGACGGACACAGGTCGTCCGTTCATCGCCCGCGCAGTCGGTGCCATCGCCACGACGACCGATGCTGGGGCAGCGACTCTCCTGGACGAGGACGAGTGGGTGAAGTGGGCGTTCCAAGCGGGGCAAGCCGATGCCTGATCCGCTGCGCAACCTCACCAAGTTCGCCGAGGACGCGGTCGGCGACATTCGACTCATCGTCCACGACTACCGGGCCGCTCGCGCATCAACCGGGCGCATCTCTGTTGGACGGTTCGGGTCAGCCGACCAAGGCTTTGGCGACCGCGCCACCCAGTTCGCTGTGGCCAACATCGTCGCGGTAGTCGAGCACTACGCCGAACAGATCCTCTTGGACGCAGGCAGCGACCCAAAGACTGTGAGGACCTGGCCCAGCAAGGTGAAGGTGTGGCAGGCGGTGTTCGGCCCCGACATCGAGGACCCGAGCATCTGTCCATCGTTTGTGCCCATGAGAGGTTACTACGAGGTGCGCAATGCGATCATGCACCGCCGCGGCGAACTCACCGATTCGCAACGGAGGGACGAGATCTATGCGCGGCTGGAGGCCGCCAGCGTTGAGCTGGTCGGGTTCAACGTCGTGGTCTCGCGGAACACGGTCTCCACCTGCGCTGACGTGTGTGTGCGCTGCGTGGAGGAACTCGACGCCACCGTGTAGGGGGCGCCGAGGCGGACAAGGGGGTTGCGAGAGCCGTCACATCGGGCGAGGGCCATGGTCTGCCTGCAGGGTCACCCGCCATACCGCCGCAACCTGACGCACTCATCTAGAAGCCGCTGCTGGTGAGTGGGCGGCGATCGGCGGACAGCATGGGCTGGGCGGGCCGACAGCCGGGGTCAGGTATGGAACACGCGCTCGAGTGCGGCCACGGGGACGAGTTTGGCCGCTGCCGCCGCCAAGTCCGCGTCGATTGTCATCGGGGCGGCGGCCTGGAGCCTGACCAGCGCGATGCACTCGGCGTTACCGATCGTGTCCCAGCCCTGCTGCCTCGCGATGTCCCAGGCCGTGCGCCGGCTTACCCGGTCGTTGAGGAGCCGGAGTTTGGTCTCGGTGAGTTGCTCGTGCACTGCGAGCGCCTCCTGCTCCGGCAGGTCACCGTGTTGAACCTTCTGCAGCAGCAGGTCCATGACCTGTGACCGGATCGAGGCGGGCGCCACCAGCTGATGGGCGGGCGGAACGGTCCTGCCGCTCTCCAGGACGCGCAACAGGGTCCTCGCATCGACCACGAACCTGGTCATTGACCGACTCTAGGCTTCCAAGCCAAGGATCGTCACGGCCCCGCTGGGCATGCACCCTCCTGCCGCCCCTCGCGAGGTCGTCGGGCAGCGTCGGCTCGGCTATCGACCTCTCCGGATCCGCGTGAGGCATCGGACTGCCAAGCCGACGACTAGCCAACCGGCGCGCGCGTGATGAGGAAGGGCGGATAGTGTCGCCCGCCGAGTGGGAGTCATGGTCGAACATGCAGAGAAAGACGACCCTCGCCACGGCTGTCGGCCCGACTAACGCGATTGGCAACACCCGCCGCAGGAGCACCCGCGGGTCACTAAGCCGGCCAACGTGTCCAGCACGGCGATGACAGTGCTCGTGTTCACCCTGGCCAAATCATTCCGACACCGCTCCGCTCCCCAAACGTGCCCTTGGCAGCGACGACCGAGCATCGCTCCGTGTGCGTCAGGCGCGCACCTGCGTGACTCCGGCGCGAGCCACGCGGAACCCCTCCTCAGTCGTCACGTGAACGCAGGTCACGCCGTTCTCAGCACTGACGCAGTAAACCCGAGGGGCAGCCAAAGTCCAGCCATAAGGCAACGTCACCATGCCGTTCACGAGGCTGAAATTGTGGCCGTCCGCCCATCGGGTTTCTGGCCTGTTTGGCGGTGCCCCAATTGCCCCCACATCCCCGCAGTGGAAGTTGACGCCCGTCGGGGACACCTCGACGGAACCGACGGGGCCACTGTCGGGCGCGCACACCTCCGTCGCGGGCGGAATGCCGGAACGGTCCATCCCGTCCGGGAAGGTGCACCAAGCCCGGTTACGCGTCATTCCGCAAAAGATCCGTCCAGACGGGCTAACGAACTCGGAGTACTCCTCCAGGGTCTCGATGGATGTGTCGATGGGGGCTGGCACGGGCGTGTGAGTCCTCGCGCTGGTTTGCGAAGGGGCGGCAGGGGACGAAGGAGACTCCGAAGGGGATGAGGTCACGCTGCTCACAACCGTGGGCGTGATCGTCATCGCGGGCTGTGATGCAGCAGTTCGTGTGGGTACCTCGATGTTCAACGTGCAGCCGGTGACTAACGCCGCGACGGAGCCAACTACCAGCACCCACACGATGGGATATCGCCGCACTAGAATCACCCCCTCCACGAACGGTACCGCCATAAGCGCATCCAACTCATCCGTCCCGAAAGTCGGGCACCACTTAAAGACTTCGGCCCCATGTAACTGATTCGAATAGTTGTCGTCGTCGCGAAGGGGCTGAGCCGGAACACCCGCTTGGCTCGCTTCGCTACGCAGCCAGGAGGTAGCACTAGGTGGTGCCCATCGCCCCGTCCCAGCCTGCGGCCTCTAAGCCAACCCACAGCGACGAGCAGAACATCCGGACATGCCGCCGTCCGGAAGTGCCGATGGGCTGACGTTGACGCACAGCGACCGACCGTTGCGGTGCGCCTATGGTGTACCGCATGCGGCTGGCCCCTGACCTGCGGATCGTTCTCAAGAGTGGCTGAGAAACCAGAGGTCACGACTGTCACCCGCCGGGTCTCGTTGCCCCCAGGGTCGCCGCCGCTGTCCACCCTCATGCCGCCATGGCTCGGTCATGATGGTTCATACGTGCTCGCTGAGCTCGACGTAGACGCTCCTCGCGGCCCGTGGGCGATGATCGATCTCGACTCCGGCCGGGCGGGTGTCGGGCGCCGGATGCCGCAGATCTGGGGGGCACTTCTGGACGGTCAGGGACCCGCACTGCTCGGCACCTCTGGCGGCGTCATCGAGGTCGACCTGAGCGGCCCCAGCACGGTGCGTGAACTGCATCAGGGGGTTGGCCACGGCCGCGACGGTGCGGAGACGGAGTTCCTCCGCCTGGACCATCGCCACGTCCTGGCTGCAGCGCTCGGACAACAGAGAGCCAAGGTCATCGATCTGGACCGCTGGGCCGTCGTGAACTCACAAGTCGAAATCACTTCGCCGTGGGTAGCGCTTGGCGACACCCCCACGCGAATCTGGTCGCTACCAAGAGGAGAAGTCGCCTCCCTGAACGCCTCGCACGAGGTGACGCACCGGACAACTGCCCCTGCCGCGCTGGCCGCAGCTCGCTCGCCGCGCGCGCTGTATGCACTCGTCGGCGAGCTGCGGCCGCGTCGCGGCACCGCCTGGTGGCATGCAATTGGCCGGGACCTACTTCCCACCGGTCTCCAGCAGTATCTGGACAGCCCGCTGGACGAGGTTGAGCTCTGCAAGCTGGACCCTCAAACCCTCGAAGTCAAGGCCGCCCGTCGCCTCGGCTCCCTCGCGCAGGTGCTGGAGGAAGCGCTCGCCACCACCCTTGCCGATGATGAGGAGTGGAGCACCGGCCTGCTGCACCGCTGCCTCAGCACCGATGCTGCCGGAAGGCCCGCCCTCGTGGCCGGCAGTCGTGTCGTCGTCCTCGATGACAACACGCTAAGGCCGGTCACGGATACACGACTCCCCAATACCGGGTCGTCCACCTGGGCATCTCAAAACGGCCAATCCCGAGCTGTTGCTACCAGTTCCGACCGGGTATACATCGCTGACTGGTGATGTCCCAGCAGCGTCCTGTCAGGCCGCAGGTCGCGACTACCTCGTGGGGAGGTTTGAGCGAGAATTCACCCCATGAGGTACTGCGCGCAGATGGCCGCCACGGAGGTGGTCCAGATCATCGCGTGGCTTGAGGCCGCCGGTGTGATCTATCAGATCAACGGTGGATGGGGCGTCGACGGACTGGTGGGCCGACAGACCCGCCCGCACCAAGATCTAGACGTGTTCATCGATGCACATCACGAGGCCAACTTCTTGACCTGGCTGACCTCTCGCGGTTACCGGGTCACGCAGGATTGGCGCCCGGTCCGCGTCGAACTCTCGAGCCCCGGAGGGCGAGTGGATGCTCACCCGATGCGAATGGATGCGGCCGGCAATGGGGTGCAAGAGGGCCTCGACGGCGAGGTGTATGTCCACGCCGCTGAGCATCGAGTCAACGGTCACATCGACGGGCACGCGGTCGTCGTAGCCAGCGCCCAGCGGGCGCGGGCGCTTCGCAGTGGCTACCCTCCGCGCGAGGTCGACCTACACGATCTCGCCCTGCTCGACGACCTGTAAGGCATCCTGTTCTGCCGCCGCCAGTGCGTTGGGCGGTCAGCTGCCAAGGGATTCAAGGTAGCTGCGGTCGTCCGTCTCCAGCGAGGCCAGCCACGCGCGCTCATCGCCTGCCTCGGGCAGGACGTGCCCGTACTCGACCATGTTCGTCGGGGG
>RRZU011605564.1_pt1 | contig 16623 bp, 13 predicted proteins | sample 2165561 | NCBI WGS metagenome assembly RRZU01 (sample SAMN10456909, study PRJNA506462) | wastewater metagenome | isolation source: wastewater sludge | place: USA: Moscow, Idaho
AGCAAAGGAAGGCGTTTGGTATCCACATGCATCAGCTCACCGGGATAGGATTTGTTATAACGCTTGGCTTCTCGTTTTAAGCGAGCCTGAATCTCTGCCTCTACTTTGGCTAGGCGTTTCAAGCCGAACTGAATCGTTTTATAACGATTATTGGTGCTATTACTGGGTGTAAATTGCTGAAGCCTTGCCTTTTTAAGGACATTGTAGATAGTAGGCCGACTGACTCGGTAGTGTTGAGCCAAAATGGTTACTTTCCACTGACGGGTTTGGTATAAACGCCAAATTTCTTTTCGATCTAATGGCGTGAGGCGGATACGTTTATGCATATTCATGCCAGTATTCTCTCAAAAATACTATAAATAACCCGTGAACTTCCTACAAGTAAGTTGAGGTTGATAAGACAGCGGCAGTAAACAACGTAACTGACAAACGCCCTGCCGTAACAGAATATCAAACACATGATCTAGGCTACGGTAAAAAGAATAGTGTTAAATGCCGTCATACATCGAGCATGACAGCCATGAATCATACAGATTTACTGGTTATAAGCGCTGCTAAGAATCTTGAATGCTATAAACACGTCTCAATATCGCAGATATTATGTTTAAATAAAATCCCAATATGGATCGACTTTTAGGTATTATTAAGCAAAGCGGTAGCTTAGGAGCGCAAAACTCTACGTCCACTTCAAATGATTGTTTTTAGATATACTCAACCATATAACCCATGTTTTATTGGTACTGTTTTATAATTTAAATAATATAAATCGGGGGTCTGCTATATGCGAAAAATTTCTTTTTCCCCAAGCAAAAAACGTTCAACAAAAATCAGATTGCGTAAACCTTTTAATACTCACCCCCGCACGGACACACTACTGCGAAGCGTTTATAGGGCACTTGATGGTGCAGAACCAATCTCTGATGAAGTTTTCTTACTTGTTGACGCTGTTATTGAAAAATATTTAACAGGCTGCACTCAACATGATGACCTACTTATTCAAAAAAAATTACAAACAGAAATAATTGAAAAAGAGGAAATTCAATTTTTAAAAAATTTCTTGCTTGCATTTGCCCTAAAAACAAAACATACCGGGCATTTTTTGAAAACAATAGCAGCACTTTCTAAATTAAAAGATAAGCAGCTTTTACCTTTCTATCAAACCTGGTTAAGTGAACATGTTGGAAAAGTATTTTCACATCGAGCAGTTTCATTAGCCTTGGTTGCTGCATTAGAAGGATGTGGAGAACAGGTAAATTCATACCAATGGGATTACACTCAACCCAATAAAGATCTGGATGGCGCGCGAGCTTACTTGTTTATGAAATTAGGTCTTCTTGTATAGCGTTGTTTATACAGCAAAGTGGCATTAAAACTTTTGTTTTTAGGGTAAATTTAACATTTACAGTATGATGGTGCTTGGTATCTTCATTCAAAGAAAGCGAGTTTGAATATGGCCTCACAAGATACAAATTCCATGGTGCAGGCTTATAAAAAATGGCTTGATGCGGCGGCTAAACAAGCACCTCAGGGAGATTTAAACGCGCTCAACTGGATAACACCAGAGGGCTTAAGGGTCAAACCCCTTTACACTGCAGAAGATATTGCGGGTCTCGCTTACACCAACACGCTGCCGGGCTTTGAACCCTTTATCCGGGGTCCACAGCCCACCATGTATGCGGCCCGGCCTTGGACGATTCGACAATATGCCGGGTTTTCAACCGCAGAGGCTTCTAACGAATTTTATCGTAAGGCGCTCGCTGCCGGGGGTCAGGGCGTTTCTGTTGCATTTGATTTAGCTACACACCGGGGGTATGACTCCGATAATCCTCGCGTAGAAGGCGATGTGGGCAAAGCGGGCGTTGCGATTGATTCCGTGGAAGATATGAAAATATTGTTCGATGGGATTGACTTAGGCAAAGTGTCCGTGTCCATGACCATGAATGGCGCTGTTTTACCCGTATTGGCCGGTTACATTGTAGCAGCAGAAGAGGCCGGGGTTGAGCAAGCTGCGCTGTCGGGCACGATTCAAAATGATATTCTTAAAGAATTCATGGTGCGTAATACTTATATTTACCCACCCGCCCCTTCCATGAAAATTATTGCCGATATTATTGAATATACGGCAAACCATATGCCGAAATTTAATTCCATTTCAATTTCTGGCTACCATATTCAAGAAGCCGGGGCGAGTCAAGCCACAGAATTGGCGTTTACCTTGGCAGATGGTATGGAGTACGTGCGCACCGCCATGAAAGGCGGCATGGATATTGACGTTTTTGCCGGGCGCTTGTCCTTTTTCTTTGGCATTGGCATGAATTTTTATCTTGAAATTGCCAAGCTGCGTGCGGCACGTCTGCTGTGGTGGCGCATTATGAAAGACTTTGGTGCCAAAAGCCCCAAATCGATGATGCTACGCACGCATTGCCAAACCTCGGGTTGGAGTCTGACGGAGCAAGACCCTTACAACAACGTTATTCGCACCACGCTGGAAGCCATGGCGGCTGTTTTTGGTGGCACGCAGTCTTTGCACACCAATGCGTTGGATGAAGCCATTGCCTTACCCACCGAATTTTCTGCACGTATTGCGCGCAATACGCAGTTAATCATCCAAGAAGAAAGCCACATCTGCAAAGTGATTGATCCTTGGGCCGGCTCCTACATGATGGAATCACTCACGCAAGAAATGGCAGACAAAGCCTGGGCGATTATAGAAGAGGTCGAAGCCATGGGCGGTATGACGCAAGCCGTGGATTCCGGCTGGGCAAAATTGCAAATTGAAGCCAGCGCCGCTGAAAAACAAGCGCGTATTGATGCCGGGCACGACGTGATTGTGGGCGTCAATAAGTACAAACTCGCCCAAGAAGAAAAAATAGATATTCTAGATATCGATAATGTGGCCGTGCGGACCAGCCAAGTAACACGTTTAGCCCAAATTCGTGCCACGCGCGATGCCATTGCCGTACAAAATGCGCTAGATGCATTGAGTGCCTGTGCGCAAACCGGGCAAGGTAACTTACTGAATTTAGCCATTACCGCCATGCGAGCACGTGCCACAGTGGGTGAAATCTCTGATGCGCTTGAAAAGATCTGGGGGCGTTATCGCGCTCAAGCTCAAGCCGTTTCTGGCGTGTATGGCGCCGTAGCAGAGCAGCAAGCCAATTGGCAAGATCTCAAACAAAAAATAGAGACTTTTGCTCAGCAAGCCGGGCGGCGCCCCCGCATCATGGTTGCCAAACTCGGGCAAGACGGGCACGACCGGGGCGCAAAAGTCATTGCCTCCTCCTTTGCTGACTTAGGGTTTGACGTGGACATTGGCCCGCTCTTCCAAACCCCGGCAGAAGCCGCCCGACATGCGGTGGAAAATGACGTACACGCCATTGGCGTTTCTTCATTAGCTGCCGGGCACAAAACCTTAATCCCGCAACTGATTGCGGCATTAAAAGCGCTGGAGGCTGAAGATATTGCGGTATTTGTTGGCGGCGTCGTCCCCGCGCAAGATTATGAAGCACTTACTGCCGCAGGCGTAAAAGGCATTTTCGGCCCGGGCACCCCGGTACCCGTATGCGCTCATAAAGTTTTAGAGGTTATTCAGAGCAATTTGAAACCTTGAGTCGCTGATGCTCTTTTTTCGTGCAGCGGTCCATAATCACCGTGAGCCCGGCGGCCTGCCCTTGTGCAGCGGCGGCTTCATGCACCACGCCTTCCTGCAGCCATAGTACTGAAGCACCTATGGCTAAAGTGTCCGCCAATATTTGAGGCACTTCGTCTGATTTTCGAAAGACATCCACCATGTCAATCGGATCGGGAATGTCGCTTAAATTGGCGTAAGCTTTTTGCCCTAATACGCTATTGATAGCAGGATTGACCGGGTAGATCGTATAACCCGCTGCTTGCAAATAAGCAGCTACACGGTAACTTGGGCGCTCGGGTTTGTCAGATAAACCTACAATGGCAATGCGTTTGCAAGTTTGTAATAACGTTTTAAGTGTTGCGTCATTTGGCATCATAAATAAAAACCCTTTTGGATAAAATTCAAAATAAAAACTCCTTGGGTGCGCAAATAGCACGCTGCCGGGGCACTTTAGCCAATTGCCAATGTGTAAGCGCCCAGGCAAGAATGTCTTTTGGCAAAGCATGATCGTATTCCTCAGGGATATCATGCCCTAAAAAGCGCAGACTTTTACACAGTAAGCGCCCGGCAGGCTCATTCAGCGCAGGGCGAGCCAAAGTTTGCTTTGAGAGTTTTTGCCCCAAAGCATTTAATGCGATCGGCAAATGCGCATAAGCCGGCGTTTTGACGCCTAAACAGCGCTGTAAATGAATTTGCCGGCAAGTTGAATCGAGTAAATCAGCCCCACGAACAACCTCTGTAATACCCGCTTGGGCATCATCAACCACGACCGCTAATTGATAAGCAAAAAGCCCATCAGCCCTGCGGAGCACAATATCGCCCACCTCCTTGGCCAGCGATTCTGTTTGTAGGCCCTGAATCGCATCCGTAAAACCAATAGGCGTCGAATCAGTACGCAAACGCCAAGCCCGGGCTTGAGTGCCTGGGGGCAGACCCTGACGACACGTACCGAGGTAGCGCGCGGCGCCATCTTTTGCTCTGGGTGCGTTTTCTAGCTGACGCCGGGTACAGGCACATGGATAAGCCCAATTGCGCATCACCAAGTCATTTAAAACTTGTTCATAAATAGTGGTGCGTTCACTCTGCCAAACAACGGCGCCATCCCACTCAAGCCCCAATATTTCAAGATCTCGCAAAATAGCATCCGCCGCCCCCGGCACGGTACGAGGCACATCCACATCTTCAATACGAAGCAGCCATTGCCCTTTTTGCACTTTGGCATTTAAGTAGCTACCCAATGCAGCCACCACCGAGCCAAAATGCAAAACCCCCGTGGGTGAAGGCGCAAAACGCCCGCGAATTGGTTCAGTGGCAGATAAAAGTTGGGGTGGCATATTCATTGGTAAAAAATATACGCATTGAATGCTATGGCAAAACCTCTAGTCCGTTGAATTTCTATAATCATCACTTTGAAGACTAGGGTATGTTCGCCATAAGTTAATGTAAATACAAACTAAGTTCAAGAAAGCATTTAATCTGTAGGCGAGTTTATCGTACCGAGTAGCCATACGGCGAAATTGCTCGATTCAATTGAAAAACATTTCACCCAATAGCGAATCTTATAATGATACTAATATTGTTAGCTCAGTGAATCTAGTTACGTTCTGCGATACTTAAATGCTTGTAAGTTTTTTTATAGTCACATTTTTAAGGTGTTGCACTTTAAACTTGAAACCGCCAATCCATTCTTTGAATTTCTGAATTAGCAGCACAGAAAGCCAATCAAGCGCAACATTGGCCAGCAACCCCTAAAGACTGATCTATCTAAATTGATCTTTTTTGAAGTCGATCAATTTTATTCCTCACATTCAAGCCGGAAAAATCCCCGTAGACAGATAACGATCACCCCGGTCACAGGCGATGCTGACAATCGTAGCGTTTTCGACTTGCTCGGCAATGCGCAGAGCCACACATAAAGCGCCGCCAGAAGAAATGCCGGTAAAAATCCCTTCTTCACGCGCCAAGCGCCGGGCCATGGCCTCGGCTTGTGCTTGCCCCACATACTCAACGCTATCCACAACCCCTTCTGGCCGATAAATCACGGGTAAATAAGCCGTTGGCCACTTTCGAATACCGGGAATTTGTGACCCCTCTTCCGGTTGGCAACCAATCACCTTGATAGCATTATTTTGCGATTTTAAAAATCGCCCGCACCCCATAATGGTCCCTGTTGTACCCATACTGGAGATAAAGTGCGTGATTTTGCCTTGCGTTTGTGCCCAGATTTCGGGGCCTGTGCTTTCAAAATGCGCAAGGGGATTATCTTCATTGGCAAACTGATTCAAGATGGTGCCTTTGCCATCATGTTGCATGCGTTCAGCAACATCTCGCGCCATTTCCATGCCACCAGTGCTCGGCGTTAAAACCATCTCTGCACCGTAGGCGCGCATGGTTTGGCAGCGTTCAATGCTTTGATTATCGGGCATCACTAATATCATTCGAAAGCCCCTCGCAGCCGCAACCATGGCCAAGGCAATGCCCGTATTGCCGCTGGTGGCTTCGATCAGCGTGTCGCCCGGGCGAATCTGCCCCCGGGCTTGGGCGCGTGCCACCATGCTTAAAGCAGCGCGATCTTTAACCGAGCCGGCCGGGTTGTTTCCTTCTAGCTTCAGGTAAATAACATTCCCTTTGCCAACCTGGATGCGCTGCAAGGCTACTAATGGCGTGTTGCCAACGGTCTGCTCTAAAAACATACATCTATCCTGCCAATAAAGGTTGTCCGGGCAAGCCTCAGTACAATCCAATCTGTTTTATAAAATACGCCATTCGTAAAAAACAGAGAGGTTATTTCGCTTGGGTAAGGTTGAAAATTTACATGCGTTCCCGCAAGGCCTGTGCAAACTGAAAGACCGACATTGCGTAAAAAGTACTGCGGTTATAACGGGTGATGACATAAAAATTTTGAAATCCCAACCAATACTCGCTTTTACTGCGCGGATTGGGTAATTCCAAAAGCGCTGCCGTATAAAGCGGCGGAATGTCTTCTTGCGTGCTGACCCCGGCATTGGATAGCTCATCTAAGTGCCAAACAGGTTGAATGTCTGCCGCCAAAAATGGCGTTAATGCTGCCTCAGACTCAACGCGTGCGGGCACTGCAACGGGTTGCCCCGTTTGCCAACCATGTTGTTTTAAAAAATTAGCCACACTGCCAATCGCATCGACCGGGCTCGCATTCAAATCAATTTGACCAGAACCGTCAAAATCCACGGCATAGGTGCGAATGCTACTAGGCAAAAACTGCGGATAACCTATTGCACCGGCAAAAGAGCCTCTAAAGCTGCTAATCGGCTCTTTTTGCTCTCGCGCAAGCAAAAATAAATTCTCAAGCTCCCGGGTAAACAAGGCACTACGTGCAGGATAATCAAATGCCAATGTTGCTAAAGCAGCGCGCGTTTCAAATTTACCGGTTTGACGACCGTAAATCGTTTCAATGCCAATAATGGCAACAATAATCTCTTCTGGCACCCCCATTTGCCGACTAGCCCGACGAACGTCATCTGCGTACTCTCGCCAAAAGGCCAGCCCGGCCTTTAAACGAACAGGCTCCACATAACGTTTACGATAAGCGGGCCAAGAACGGGCACCTTCCGTGGTGGCCGGTTGAATAAAACGCAAAACGGTCTGATTGGGCTCGACTGGCGCCAACGCCTCTAACACCTCTTGTGGATCAAAACCATATTGGGTTTGCATTCTTTTGGCGAAAGCCGCGACCTCTGGTCGGGATTCATCGTAAGCCAAGGCCGCACCAGCAGCCAGCATACTCAAGCCTAAACAAGCTAAGCAGCGCATATAAAAAGAGCATTTTCTAATCATAATATCTAAGCTTTCACATTAAAATCCGAAACAGCGCGCTGCAATGCAGCAAGCTGAGCCTGTGCCGGGGCTCGACTGTAACGCAAACGAGCGTATATCGAAACAATATGGTTTATCTGCGCCGCCCGCTCGGGGTGCACGCCAACCAAGCGCTTGCCATAGTCAAAAGGCCCTTCCCAAGCTTGACGTGCCAAACCTACTCTTTGCATTTTTTTGCAAAACTGATACCAAACGGTATCAATGGCATCTCGCTTTACACGATGCCGATATGCCCACCATAAAAGCCCCAGCATCATGCCAATCACAAAAACGGAAAGTGCGCCAACTAAAGTCCGCCAATCCGGTGTCTGAAACCCTAAGCGCTTGAGCAGTTCCCGTTGGCGATCATTGTCATACCCCAACACCCATTGATTCCAAACATTCGCCGCCCCTTCCCAATGCGAGCGCAACTGGCGCAGCCATGCCAATTCTGGGCGCATTATGAGAGGGAGTGCATCGGGTCGACTTTGTGCGGCAGCCATCCCTTGACTAACACGTGAAGGCGCACTTAAAGCCGTCGGATCAACACGTACCCAACCTTGCCCCTCCAACCACACTTCCGCCCAAGCATGCGCATCGGCTTGGCGAATGACCATGGTTTTACCGAAAGCATCAAACTCCCCGCCTAAATAACCTGTCACCACTCGCGCCGGTAAACCGGCTGCGCGCGCAAGCACCACAAACGCAGACGAAAAGTGCTCACAAAAACCTTCTTTGGTTTCAAATAAAAAATCATCTACGGCATGAACGCCAACCGCAGCAGGCTCTAACGTGTAGGTGTATTTTGTTCTTTGAAAGTGCGCAATAATCCGGTCCAAAGCCTCTTGTGCGGGCGTGCCTGGGGGCACAAGCGTGCGTGCCAAATCCTGCGCACGCGGGTTAGACTCAGAAGGTAAACGTGTATTGCGACGCAAGTTCTGCGCATCCTCTTCCAAACCCGGTTTGGAGTCGGGATAAGCAATTAAATCCAATCGAGTACGCTCTGTCACCAAGCGCATACTTTGCAAAGCAAACGTTCGGCTATAACGCGTTACATCATTCGTCGCGCCCACACTAAAATCTAAACCTAAGAGCCAAGGCCGGTTATGCGCTTCCAAGGTGAGAACATAAGGCAAGGCCGTACCTTCTGGCTTGAAAAAGGGACGCTCCTTGGGGAAACCTTCCAGCGAAGTAGACCACTCCTGCCCATCAAAATTTTCCAAAACCGGGCCACGCCAATAACGCTGCGTCGACTCGGGGTAGTCTTTTAAAAATTCTGCACGAAAGGCAATCTCATCCGACAAACTCAGCTTTTGTACATCGCCCAGCTTCATTGTTTCAGACAACCCGGTTTTGCCTTGTCGTTCCAATGAATTCTGACCCCATAACGGCTCTGAAATACGCGGGAAAAGCACAAAGAAAACGAGCATAAATGGCAAGGCCTGTAGCAACAAAAGGCCGGCAGTTTTAAGCTGCGCCAGAGGTTTGGCCTGTGTGTCATATGCGCAGACCAAAGCCGTGGTGGCCGCCCAGGCCGCTAAGATGGCCTCCAATGCAGAAAACGCGTCTTGTACATTAAAAAACAAACCCAGCTGCAGAAAAAATACTAAAAACAAGGCAATACGCACATCTCGCCCGGCAGTGCCTTCGTGCAACTTTAAGGCCAATAGCAAGGTCAAATAAGCGATGCCGGGAATGATGCCAAAAAAACGTCGGTCAAATTGAAAATAAACCGCCACGGCAAAACCCAACACCAGCGGCACAAAGACCCACTTAAGATTAAGCTTGATATCCTTATAAAGCGTATAAACGCGCAGCCCCAAAATTGCCAGTGCTGTACCGCATATCCACATATACTGATAGCTAAAATGCGGCAAGGTTGTCAATATGGCTGCCGTTAACAACCACGCTAACTGCCCCCGGCTGGCATTTGCTTTCATCATATCCATTTGCATGTTCATCGCCCTTCCTTTAAACCAAAAGTAGCGATGAGCGTCATGCATTTTTTAAAATGCTCAGGTCCTTGACCGATCGGCACCTGCACAGAAGGCATATGAAGTGCATAACTCAAACCTTGTGCATGAGCTTCCAGCACCCAGGCGGTGAGGCGAGACAAACGGGCCTCAACATTACCTAAGACCTCTGTTTGTGCCCAATCCACGGTTGCTTCCCCGGCCTGCGCCCCTTCAAACTGTTTAGTTAGCATTGCGCCACCACGAGCCAAAGCCTTCCAGGCGATATGACGAGGCGAATCAGCCGGTCGGTGTGCTCGCAAACCAGCAAAATCGTCTTGCCCATCTGCCCCCGCGCGGTATCCTCGCCCATACCCGCCGGCTATTGGTAAAGGAGGGGGATCTTCTTCTGGTTTGGGATAAACCAAGCACATAATATCTGGACGAACCACGGCCAACGTGCGCACTAACCCCAGTGGAAAATGCGTTTCAAGCACCACCCGCCCTAAAAGCTGCCAACCCCGGCGTGGCGCGCGGCAAGTTAATACCTGCACCGTGCTGGACTGGGCGTCCAAATCAAAACGCACGCCACCGTCTGAAGTATAAAGCCGCAAATCCGGGCGGCGACCACGCGGATTTTCTATACGAAGGGAATACGCAGCAAAATCCCCGGCATACACGGGATCTGCTTTCACGGGCGAAATCGACAGGCCTAATAAATTACGATAACCATGAAACAAGCTCACAAATCCCAACCCGGCCAATAAAAACGTAAAACCATAACCCAGGCTCAAGTTGTAATTCATGGAGGTGAGCAGCATTGCCAACAACGTGCCCACAAAAAGCACGCCAGATCCTGTCGGGGGCACATAAATACGTCGATGCACAATGAGAATAGGCCCCGGCTCCGCCGGACGAGGGCGTTCAATATAAGCTCGAATAGCAGCTTGAATACGCCCCAAGGGCGTATGCTTTAACATCCAGTTTTGCATGCTTAAACAGCGACCTCGCGCAGGAGGGCCAACACGGCGCTTTCAATAGCCTCTTGCGTATGCGTCCCTGCACGCAGGCGATGAACCGCAACATGCGGAAAAACAGCCTGCACATCTTCGGGCACCACAAAATCACGTTCAGAAATTAAAGCCCAAGCGCGGGCCGCCGCCAAAAGCCCCAAACCCGCACGCGGGCTTAACCCTACAGAAAACTCTGCCCGATTTCGACTGGCGGAAAGCAAAGCCTGCACGTAACTCACCAAAGATTCACTCACTTGTACAGACCGGGCAGCCGCTTGTAAATCCAAAAGATCCGCCGGTGAAGCTACCGGCTCAATATTCGCCAATAAATGTCGCCGCTCCTCCCCTAATAACAAGACTTTTTCAGCTTCTGCGCTGGGGTAACCCATGGAAATACGGATTAAAAAGCGATCTAATTGGCTCTCGGGTAAAGGGAAAGTGCCAATTTGGTGAGAAGGGTTTTGCGTGCCGATAACAAAGAAGGGCTCCTCTAACTTCAGCGTTTGCCCTTCGGCAGTCACCTGACGTTCTTCCATAGCCTCTAGTAAAGCACTTTGCGTTTTCGGTGTGGCACGATTAATTTCATCGGCCAAAATAAGCTGAGAAAAAACAGGGCCGGGATGAAAACGAAAGGCACTGGATTCTCGGTCGAAAATCGAAACGCCCACAATATCGGCCGGCAACAAATCACTGGTAAATTGAATCCGTTGAAAATTAAGCCCACACAAACGGCCTAAAGCATGCGCCAGCGTTGTTTTGCCCACCCCGGGTACATCTTCTACCAACAAATGGCCACGCGCGATCATGCAGGCCAAAGCCAAACGTGTGACATTTTTTTTACCTAAAATAATTTTATCTAAAGCTTCTAAAATACGGGCAATTAACGCTTGATCCATCATTAAAAAAATCTTTCAAATTTAAAAAAGCATAAGAGGTGGGATTTTGCCATTAAAAACTGCATAATACCGTTGCAGTCATGCCTTAAGACACACATTGGCGCAAACAAAACCGCTCAAAGCGAGCAGAAGCATGTTTGACTTTGTGCACATAAAAAATGCAGGAGACAATACAAACATGGGCTTAACCGCTTTCATCACACATAAATCTTGCTGGCTTCATAATGTGGGCGCACATCATCCAGAAAGTGCGGAACGCTTATCTGCGATCAATGACCGCCTGATTGCCTCCGGGCTAGATATGTATATTGGCTTTTATGATGCACCTCAAGCCACAGAAGCACAACTGGCCAGAGTACATCCAATAGACTATATTCACGAACTTAGCCAAAAAGTTCCTCAAACCGGCATCTTTCACATAGACCCGGACACCGCCATGTGTCCACAAACCTTCACCGCCGCCCTCCACGCAGCCGGGGCCGGCATTTTAGCTACCGACTTGGTGATGCATGGCGAAATTGAAAACGCCTTTTGCGCCGTGCGCCCGCCCGGCCACCACGCAGAACGCGCACAAGCCATGGGATTTTGTTTTTTCAATAACATTGCCGTTGCCGCCGCGCATGCCCTAGAAGCCCATGGTCTGCAACGCGTCGCCATTGTCGATTTTGATGTACACCACGGCAATGGCACGGAAAATATTTTTGCCAATGACCCACGCATCCTCATGACGGGCATCTATCAGCACCCTTTTTACCCCTACAAAGAGAGCAGCAAAGACGCGCCCAACATGCTCAACGTCCCTGTAGCGGCCGGAATGCGCGGCGATGGCTTTCGGCAGATTGTGACGGAACAATGGTTACCCGCACTCCAAACCTTTCAGCCAGAAGCCATTTTCATCTCCGCCGGGTTTGATGCGCACTATGAAGATGACATGGGCTCATTAGGCTTGGTCGAAGCCGACTACGTTTGGGTGACAGAACAATTGCGCACGCTAGCGCAATCCTGTGGACACACCCGTATCATTTCAATACTCGAAGGCGGCTACGTTTTAAGTGCCTTAGGGCGCTCAGCGGTCGCACACATTAAAGCCTTGGCCGATATATAAAGCCCGGTCAAACGCGAAAGAAAAAACCTCCAATCTCAAACCCGGCTTGGGTTTGAGGTTGGAGGTTTGTTTTTTGACAGAGCTTGGATCGCTTCACACCGCTTTTTTTGAGGCTGCCCACAACAACTCTCGCTGCACCGCGAACGAGTGACTTATATATCGACAGACAGCAAACTTTGACCAAGCGCTTGCGCCACGCGAATACCGTCAATCCCGGCCGATAAAATGCCCCCGGCGTACCCGGCCCCTTCCCCTGCCGGGAAGAGCCCACGCACATTCAAACTTTGAAAGTCATCGCCCCGCGTGATTCGCAAAGGTGAAGATGTGCGCGTTTCCACCCCGGTGAGCACCGCATCTTCAAGGTAGTAGCCCTTAATCTGACGATCAAAAGCAGGCAAGGCTTCGCGTATGGCTTCAATGGCAAACCCGGGCAGTGCATTGGATAAACTGCCCAAGCGCACCCCGGGCTTGTAAGAAGGCTGCACCTGCCCCAGCGCGGTAGAGGGCACATCTCGCACAAAATCGCCCACCAACTGGGCCGGGGCGCAGTAATCTTCGCCGCCTAATTCAAAGGCCCGGCTCTCCCAAAAGCGTTGAAAGGCGATCCCGGCCAAAGCAGGTGGCACGCCCGGCGTGTTTGAGTAATCTTCAGGCTTAATATTAACGACAATCCCAGAATTGGCATTGCGCTCGGCCCGGGAATATTGGCTCATGCCGTTGGTCACCACCCGGCCCGGCTCGGACGTTGCGGCCACCACCGTACCGCCGGGGCACATGCAAAAACTATAAACCGCCCGGCCATTTTTGGCGTGATGAACCAGCTTGTAATCTGCCGCGCCCAAAAGCGGATGCCCGGCATATTTGCCAAAACGCGCCCGGTCGATCAACGATTGGGGGTGCTCAATCCGAAAACCCACCGCAAAGGGTTTGGGCTCCATAAATACCCCTTGGTCGCAGAGCTGCTCAAACGTGTCCCGCGCGCTGTGCCCCAGTGCCAGCACAACATGTTCAGATTCAATAAGCTCGCCATCTTGCAGCAGCACGCCTTTGATCTGCCCCTTTTCTATCACCAGCTTTTCAACCCGGGCGCCAAAGCGAATTTCCGCCCCCAGCGACAACATTTCTGCCCGCATTTTTTCGACCATGCTCACCAAGCGAAAGGTGCCGATGTGTGGCCGGCTGACGTATAAAATCTCTTCCGGCGCACCGGCTTTTACAAACTCCTCTAGCACTTTGCGACCATAGAAATGCGGGTCTTTGACTTGGCTGTAAAGCTTGCCATCCGAAAAAGTACCGGCCCCGCCTTCGCCGAATTGCACGTTAGATTCCGGGTGCAGCGTTTTTTTACGCCACAAATCCCACGTATCTTGCGTGCGCTGGCGTACAGATTGGCCACGCTCCAGCACTAAAGGCCGCAAGCCCATTTGCGACAAAATAAGCGCTGCAAAAATACCGCAAGGCCCAAAGCCCACCACCACTGGGCGCTTTTTTTGCGCAGAAATCGCATTGGCGTGGCCGACAAAGTGATAACGCATATCCGGCGTTGGGCTAATTTGCTTATTGCCCGCAAAATGCGCCAGCGCGGCCGCCCGGTCTGTGACCACCACATCCACAATATAGCTAAATAAAATTTGGGAAGACTTGCCCCGGGCATCGTAGCTACGTCTAAAAACCGTGTAATTCAAAGGTTGGGCTGCAAAACGCCCCAGCATGGCGGCAATGGCCTCGGGCAGCGCTTCGGGCGGGTGTTCAAGTGGTAAACGCAATTCGGTGATACGGATGCAATGTGTATGAGGCATGGCTTTTAAAAAACTTAATATCAAACAATGATTGTACGGACTTCCTAAAACCGCTTAAAGCGGCTCACTTTAAGCGCAAATACGCCGTGACCTCTTCCCGGTCATGGTAAAGGTGCTTGATACGCAAGTCGAAAGCGCCAATGCTTTTCAAGCGCTTGGCAATAATGGCCTCGCAATTGCGTACCGCTTCCAAACGGCGCTTCATGGGTAATTTCAGATTGAACAAGGCGTGGCGGCACCGGCCAAACCCCACCCAATCTGCCGCCAATGCGGCAATGCGCGTGGGCTGTTCGACCATGTCACACACCATCCAATCCACCGGGCGCGCAGGCTTATACGTAAAACCGTCGGTTTTAAAATGTTCCACCATCTCGGTCGCCATAATCTCTGCAGACATCGGGCCATTATCAATGGCGGTGACGCGCAACCCACGCTGCACCAATTGCCACGTCCAACCGCCCGGGGCTGCACCAATATCCACCGCCCGGGCACCGGGGCGAATCGACTGGCTCAACTCCTGTTCAGACAACATGCACATAAACGCTTCTGCCAGCTTTAAAGTGGAACGACTCGGCGCTTGACGGGGCATACGCAAACGCGGCACCCCCATCGGCCAAGGGTTAGCCCGCCCCGGCAAACACCAGCCCAACCAAGCGCTATCTTCTGAATCAAACAGAATATGCAGCACCGGTGCATCTTTTTGTTGCGGGCGGAGTAAACGAGCCTCCGTGAGCAAGGCTTCAAACGGCCCTTGAAAACGTCGACAAAAGCCGGAAAGCTGCTTGCCTTCGTTGGTGTCCGGTGTTTCCAACACCACCTCACCAAACCTTTGCGCCGCCAGTTTCACCGCCTCCAGCAGCACCTCGCCCCGCTTGCGCTCGGGCAACTGTGTGACGCGCGCAAACGTAAAATAAAGCTGCCGGGCAAAAATCAAATCATTAAAGTCGATACTCTCGGCCAAGGTCTCCGGCCTCACGGGCACCACGCATTCGTACACCACCCAAGCATTCATCGCTTTTGCGCGCGCAAAGCCCGCAAACCCGCGTGTTTGCATTTCATCGTCGAGTTCCCCGGCCAAGTCGCCTTCAAAGCCGGCCCGGCAATAAGCCATTAAGCCTTGATGCGGGGAGATAGTTGAATTAGGGGTGCCCATGCCAATCTTCCGTAAAATTAAACGCACGGGCATGATACGTGAACAGCCGCCCGGCGAGATATTTAATTTAGAAGTCGTCGCATTAGAGAATAAAAAAAGTGTAGATTTTGCAGGTATACTTCACAATCACTTTATCGACAAAACGCTTGGTATGAGCCTGGAAAAAACACCTGCAACGTCAATTTCTTTACTGTACGCACCCATTGCGCAGGATATGCAGGCGGTCGATGAAATCATTCGAAAGAGCTTACATTCAGATATCGTATTAATCCGCCAGGTGGCTGAATACATCATCCACAGCGGCGGTAAACGTTTGCGCCCGGCCTTGTTGTTGATGTGCGCTCGCGCCGCAGGTTATGAAGGTACAGCACACCACCAGTTAGCGGCAGTCATCGAGTTTATTCACACCGCGACGTTGTTACACGATGATGTGGTGGATGAATCCGCGCTGCGCCGGGGTCAGTCTACCGCCAACGCTTTGTTTGGGAATGCAGCCTCCGTTTTGGTTGGTGATTTTTTATATTCCCGCGCATTTCAAATGATGGTAAATGTCGGCAGCGTAGACGCCATGCGCATTTTGGCGGACGCGACCAATATCATTTCCGAAGGCGAAGTTTTGCAGCTTTTGAATGTAGGCAATACAGATGCGACAGAAGAAGATTATCTGCGCGTCATTCGCTACAAAACCGCAAAACTCTTTGAAGCAGCGGCAGAGTTAGGCGCTTTGCTCGGCGGTAAAAATAAAGATGAACAGGCCAGCTTTGCGTGCTACGGCATGCACCTTGGCACCGCGTTTCAATTAATTGATGATGTGTTGGATTACGCCTCCGACGAAGCCAAAACCGGCAAACACGTAGGCGACGATTTAGCCGAAGGCAAACCCACACTTCCCCTTATTCACGTGATTAAACACGGCACCCCGGCCCAGTCCGCTTTGGTAAAAGAAGCCATTGAACAAGGCGGACGCACAGCATTTGCCGCCGTGCTCGAAGCCATTCACGCAACTAACGCCCTAACCGCAACACGCCAGTACGCAATGACAGAAGCCGCCTTAGCAAAAGCCGCATTGGCACATATTGCACCTTCACAATTTGCTCAGGCATTGTTAGAATTGCCACAGTTTGCGGTTTCAAGAGACCATTAAATCTAAATTGCAAATTAACGGGGAATAGCTCAGCCTGGTAGAGCACTGCGTTCGGGACGCAGGGGCCGGAGGTTCGAATCCTCTTTCCCCGACCAGACT
>RRZU011797251.1_pt1 | contig 16613 bp, 19 predicted proteins | sample 2165561 | NCBI WGS metagenome assembly RRZU01 (sample SAMN10456909, study PRJNA506462) | wastewater metagenome | isolation source: wastewater sludge | place: USA: Moscow, Idaho
CGCGGCCTCGACCCGGATATCCGCCGTCTGCACCACCCCGCTGCGACTGCGGTCGGCCCGGCCCTTCACCGATGCCCAGAGACCGTCGAGCGACAGATACCGCTCGTCATCGGGCCGGTTGAACCATTCGGACGACACCCGCCCGTTCCGCTCCCCCCGGCTCACATCCACCTTCCAGCCACCCGCCCGCGCCGGTGCGACCGGATCCAGAACTTCCACAACGCCCATCGGCCATCTCCCGCGACGGGCGCCGGGAGCCACTCTCCCAACCCTCAACCCGTCACCGGAAAACCGGCCCAACTCGGACTCTCTCAAGGAAACGGCACCAAATGGGAAGCGTTCCACGCCCGGAACGCATCGGTGTTGACCTGCACCCGAAAATGGCAGAGGTTGAGAGCGGCCTTTCTCGCAGGCCGGTGTGCCCGCCACGCGAAGCTTTGCAGCGAATTTGATTTCGAAAAACAGACCTCATGCCATCGGTGGGTCTGATTAGCAGCGGGCACCTAGTCAGATCCGGCTTGGACATGGATCATGACACAGAACGATAAGCTTAAGACGCTGAAGCTGCTGGCGAAGCGTTACGCCAGGGCGACCGGTCAACCACAGCACGTAGCGCTCGACCTTGTTGCGGCGCGATTGGACTTTCCCCATTGGAATGCCTTGACGGGTAGCGCCAAAGGAGAGTGGGCGCCTTCCGAGGCACAAGTCACCACGATCAAGGCCTTCGTGGAACGGATCACTTCCTACGAGGGTTCGACCTTCGACCATATCTTCGGGGGCCCCGATGCCGTCACTCGAGGAGAGGTCCGTGGGCATCCATACGCGCTGAAAACAATTCTTGGCGACGTCCATATGGAAGGTGATGGTTGGCGGATCGTCCTGCCAGAAAACCCTTCGACCGCCCCTCGGGTCGAGATCGACATCAAGCATTCCCGGAACAGCCCGATGAACGATCGAATGCTGCGCGAAGAAGCCATCGGGATTGCCAAGGAATTGATGCAGAGCGTCAAGGCGCGACGATTTGCCGATTGGCCACGTCGCGCCACGAAACCGGATGCGGAAGGAAAGGTGCGCCACCCGTTCTTGGAGATGGAGGAATCGAACCTCTGGTACTGCCTCCATTGCGATGCCGAAATCACCGGACGACAGATCGCTGGAAGCCATTGGCATTGCCCGGGCTGCGGCGCATCACCGATCAACATTTTTCCAGAAGCGTTCTGGTTAGGGCCGAACGAGGGAAAGCCAGTACCGGTCCAAGCTCGCGCCGAAGGGCAAGAGGTGGAACCTATCGTCTCCGTCGTCGATCCGCGGCCAAGACTTGATCTCAGGAAGGACCAGGTGACCCATTTGATCCGGGCAGCTCTGTTCGAGGATGCAACCAATGCCAGTGAGCGCATGGGAGCAGGTCTGGCCGAAATCTGGGTGGATGACGATCTCGACGTCGTTATTTCCTTCGAGGATCACTACTGGCCCGACGAAAAGGAGCCGACAGCCGCGATCGACGTGGCTGCAGTGCTCGGGATCGAACTGGAGTTGGAAGTTATGTGGTCGGATCCGCTGTTCGCGTGGCCCGGTTTGGCCACAGTGACCCAGAGCACGGCCGACTATACCCGCATGATGCTTGATGCCTATCGCAGTCACGGCATCGTCGAAGAAAGGCACAAAGACCAGTAGCGCCGGGGCGTTGGACCGCCAACAGTTCGGGCAGTCTCGGTCGAGCAGCTTATTCATCCGGCGGGTCAGACAAACTCCAAGACAACTGATGAGGCCCCGGTTCTAGAATCGGGGTCTCATCCTCGCCTTATGATGAAGCTGGCTAGGCCGCTTCCCAGACTTGGTTCAGGATCCGTGCCGCGATCTCGGATTTGTCCTGTGGCAGAAACCGACCGTAGTGCTGAGCGACCATGTCGGGCGTGTCCTGAATGGCATAACTTGCCTGCTCGTAGGACCCGGTGCGCTTAAGGATGTGGGTTGCCAGAACATCCCGTACGTTATGTGGCCCATGCGGCAGAAGGCCTTCGATGGCCCCGCGCTTGGTCCACGGGTTATAGATGCCGTAGCGTTGTATCGCCGTTCGCCATGCCTCATAGAACGTGTTCTGGCAGTAAGCCGCGTTGGTGCTCGTCATCTTCGCCGTCTTGACGAAGAACGTGCCCGGGTCAGCCGCCTCGCCGATCAGACGCGCGCGATGGCGCTCGATCCAAGCTTCTATCAGTTCGTAAAGCCGCTCGAGGTCCGGAAGGATCAGGCGAAATGGTTTTGAGCCGAAGAACGACGAGTTGGCGTTCTTGAATGCCACCGACGGGATCAGGATTTCCCACCCTTGGTCGCGGCTGCTCCAACGCAGCTCGCCACGTTTCAGGTCCTCCAGCTTGCGCTCCGAGGTCGGCAAGGTCCCTGGCCGGCACAGCATTAGCTCGCGCAAATTCTTCTGCCGCAGCCCCGTGTGAAGACCGATGCGGAGCATGAGGAAAGCGCGGACAGCTTCTGCCGCCGCACGGGCGTTGTGCCGTTCGTCTGGCATCCGCCGCAGGATTTCTTCGGTGATCTTGCGGTACTCGCCGACCGGACTTGGCGCTTCGAGCACCGGCAGGATGGGCTCGAAAGGGTCTCGATGAATGCGGGCAACGCGGTCGATCTCCTTGATCCGACGACGGGCGTGTTTGTACATGCGGTCGCAGGCGGCAGGCCAATCTGACTGAACCGCGTTAACATCGGCCTCGGTGATTAAGCCCTCGATCGGACGAAGGCAGCTCCCCATGCGAGGCGATTGGCGCAGCCAGCCGGTCTCTTCCCGACAAATCGCCGCGGCGATCGAGAGCAGATCGATCTCCCACTTGGTGTAGAAGCCGCGCCGGCGCTCCCGCCAGTGAAGGTACCAATCCCAAACCTGCGGGAAGATCATCATGGCGAAAGTCAGCAGCTTCGGATCGACGCCGAGCCCCTGCACTTCACTCTCTGGTGGCGCGACAAACGCCCCGAACCATAGCCCGAAATGCTCCACCTTCTGGGAGGCGGTTTCCGTCCCCCACACCCCATTCCGTTGCATGCCGAAGGCGGCGAAGGTCGATGTCTTGAAGCGAAGGAGTTCGGCCATCTCGTCATTCAGACGTTTGGGCGCAATGATGATGCCCGACTCTTCCGGCGTCCGTGCGCGAGACGACGTGCGAACCGGCCCCGAGGCACAGCTGAAGCGAACCGCATAGCGCTGGCGAATGGCAGCCGCTTGATACCTGCGATAATCCGTGGACCCGCTGATGATCACCGTGCGGACCCAGTTCAGGATTTCCGCCTTCTCCTGGCTTGGCCTGCGGTTGAAATCTTCGGGCAGGTGCCACGCCAAACGCCGGCGCTCAGACGGCGAGATGTTATCTAGATCAAAATCGCCTGGCGCTCGGTCGGGCAGGCCAGACAAGCTCAGAAAGTAGCCCGCCGGCAGTCGATAGCGCCGCTCGATGCGTCCCAGGATTTCCAGGCTGATCGCGGCGCGCGGGACCTTCTTGCCGCGCCCCCAGCTGATCAGCGTGCTGCGATTGACGCCGTCCTCGGGTCTCACCACCGCGTTGTAAAGGTGGTAGATGGTTTCGCCATGACGGCGGGCATGCAGTTGAAGGGCTTCACCGAACGTCGCAGGGTCATTCCTTGGCGTGTCCAGCGGCTCCGGAAATTCGACGATCGCTCGCGGCCGGACGCCGGGCTTCTTGCGAAGCTTCTCGGTGCTGGTCGTGGGAACGTCAGCATGGTTCGTAGAAGACGCGGTGGCCTGGGAGCGCATTGAGCGGCTCGAAGTGCCAGCCGAGCGCAAGGTCACATTCGAAACTTCCCTTGCCACAGCATCGAAGATCGGCTGCAAGTGCGCACGATGGGCGCGGAGCCGCTCGACATCGATGTCGAGCATGGCAGACAGCGACTGCAGGTCGAGCCCACTGCCCCGATAGGGCGGGTATTCGGCTCGTTCGAGCAGGTCGAGCAAGCAGCCGTAGAGCAAGCGCACCTCACCTTCGGTGAAGATCGGTGTGAACCGGCCCTTGCAGTACTCGGCGATTTTGCGCGGCGTGAGTGCAGAAGACGTTGATTTCATTTTCCATCCTTCGATTTCTGGGGCGGCCCAGCTATCGAAATGACCGATTGGATGGGAGGGACATTCGACGGCCGAGAAGCCCAGAACCCGGCGGGTTTCCCCGCCGGGCCCAAGGGGGAGACCCCGTTCCTCAGAACGGGATCTCGTCGTCGCGGTCGACCAGCTCGGGGGACTCAAACTCAGCCGACTTCGGACGGCTCAGGAAGTCGACCTTCTCGGCGATGATCTCGCAGCCGTAGCGGTCAGTGCCGGTGGCATCGGTCCACTTGGTGTAGTGGATGCGACCGTGGACGAGGACCTTCATGCCCTTTTCGCAGTGCTCCGCGACCGTCTTGCCGAGACCGTTGAAGCAGGTGATGCGGTGCCATTCGGTGTCCATGACCCGGTAGCCGTTCTCGTCGCGCATTACGCGACCTTCCGAGAGGCGCGGCCGCGAGGTGGCCAGGGTGAAGTTGGTGATCTTCGTGCCGCTTTGGGTCGAGCGCACTTCGGGCTTCTGACCGATGTTGCCGGCGAGGATGACGATGTTCTGCATGGTAAGCTCCTGTGTTTCCTGTCCCTGGGATCGTCCCTTCGACAAGACCCGGAAAAAGCCTGTCGGCTGAGGCGTGCACGGGAGACGGAACGTCGACCGGAAACCTCCAGAGGGCCGGGGTGGAGCGGGCAGGTGACGCGATCCTTCAGGATCGCTAGCCAACACGGCCCGGACTGACGCGGGGTTGCGCGCCAGAGGCCGAACAGGCTTAGGGGATTGTCAGTCGAAGGGATGGCGCCGGGGATAGGAGCGACGTGGGGCTCTTGCAGAACTCGGCCTTCCTGGCCAAGGCAACGGGGTTGAAGCTCTTGCGAAAGAATTGACCATGCGGCTCAAGCTAACCTCATCCCCCTGCCCTATCGCGGTGACCTCCGTGTGAGTTGCGATGTTGCAGCCTGACGGCTATCCCGGACGCATCATTCAGGACACGAGGGCCCAATGGCTGATTTCGATCTCGAGGCGATGTCGCTCAAGGCACTGCGGCAATTGCAGAAGGACCTCGCCAAGGCGATTTCCACCTATGAGGACCGGCACAAGGCCGAAGTCCGTGCCAAGCTGGAAGGCATCGCCAAGGAGATGGGCTACTCCCTCGCCGATCTGATCGGCGTCGATGCCAAAGCTATCCGTGCGCCAGCCGTGGCGAAATACCGGCACCCTGAGAACGCCGCTCTCACCTGGTCGGGCCGCGGACGGAAACCGCTATGGTTCGTGGACGCACTGGAGGCGGGTAAGACCCCAGGAGAACTAGCAATCGGTTGAGCGGGCGAGACGACGCATCTGGCCCTGACCGGACCTTCAGCGCTGAGGCCGTGCTGCAGAGCAGCGTATCCAATGCGGTCATTGGGGATTGCGGCTCTAAGAGGTCTCGTGACACTGGGGGCGCCTTTCGCAGTCGCAATGGGCGGGGTGCTGACCCTGATCATCGCGGCCCCACCCAATAGCAGTGCCCTCTGGGTCCGGGTGGTCGACGAGGTGTTTGGTGCGGTTTTCAAGCAGGAGATCACGGCCGATCTGCTTGCCACCACGCAGTCCATGTCGCCAAGGTTGATCATGAACAACGGGGCCTCGGCACCGGCGGTCGCTTGTGACTGTTCGGGGGTGTACCTTGAAACGCATGACTACGTTCGAAACGTGTCCAGCCGATTCTGATCTAAGTCTGCAAACTCAAGCGTGCCTGTTCGTTTTCTTACTGGCTTGCTCGAGACTCCCATCGAAGTGATTCGCGGCTAAATCCCGTGCTAGGTATGGTCTTTTGATGAGATCAACAAATGCTTCCCACCTGTCGATGCCTTTTGCCCGGAGCCTCCGGCTGATCGTCGTCGTCCTCAGTTTGGGCATCCTGTTGGCAGGGTTCGATGTGTGTCCAACTGGTCAGGCCAGTTGCGACATGGCCAGTATGGAAGACGTGCAAAGTGATGGTCCGATCTGCGTTCTGGCTTGTGGCGTTCCCTTGCAGCAATCGGTTTTGGACGCGCGCTTTTCCCCCGGAGAAACATCCATCTCGAGCGTGCAAACGATCATAAGCGTAGCTGGTCTGCGGATGGAGCCGGAAGTGCCACCTCCACGAAAACTTGGTTGAGATGTCGAACCGAAACTTCAATCTCATCGAGGAGAAAAACGATGAAGACGACATTGGCTGCTGCGGCAGTCCTAGTGGCCTTGGGTGGCGCCGCATTCGCGGCATCCGATTGCTGCGGCGATCTGATGGCCTGTTGCGCTGCGATGTTCGAGTGCTGCTTCTGACCTGCACTTGACCAAAAACAGGGAACGCCAGCCTTTCGGGCTGGCGTTTTCTCAAGGATCAGATCCGGGTTCCAGAGTGTCACGCCTGTAGCTTGCAGCCGACCCGAAGTTCAGACTTCCGGATAGGCGCTGAACACTTCCGTCGAGCCATCTCGGCGGATCAGGAACACCTCATAGGCCTCGCGTTCGTCCTCGGGTCCCATGCCGGGCGAGCCATAGGGCATGCCAGGGACGGCCAAACCGATAGCGTCCGGGCGCTCGGCAAGCAGGCGGCGGATGTCGGCGGCCGGAACATGGCCTTCAAGGATGTAGCCCTCTGTCATGCCGGTGTGGCAGGAGATCATCTTCTGCGGGACGCCCACCTCGGTCTTGTACATCATCAAGAGCGTTCCATAGCGCTCCTCGTCGGTGACGGCAAATCCCACATCCCGAAGGTAGGCGACCCATGCGTTGCAACATTCGCAGCCGGTGCCTTTCACCACATGAATGGCCACCCCTTGGGCAAGGAGCGGGTGTGCAATCAAGGTTGTAAGTGCAAGTCCTGACAGCAGTGCGGCGCGACGGGTGATCCTGGTTGGGAGTGCCATGCGTCTTGTCCTCTTCAAAGGTTGCGTGCGCGGATTGGGAAAGCGATGGTCGCCCGTCATCCCAGCACCCTGCGGATCTTCGGCAACGCAAAGCGCCGATCTTCGTGATAGTCGATGATCCCGCCAAAGTTGCCATCGGCGCGGAACAGGAACACGCCCGCCGTGTGGTTCATCGTATAGTCATCGCCCTGCGGCACCTTCTCGAACTTGGCGCGGAATCCTGCGGCTGCACGTTCAATCTCGGCCATCGGCCCTGTCAGGCCCGTGATCCGGGGATCGAAGTTCGCCAGGTAGTCAGCCAGCGTCTCGGGAGTGTCGCGTTCGGGATCGACGCTGATCAGCAGGCAATTCAGCCGATCTGCATCGGGCCCGAGCTCTTCCAGCCAGCCGGAGATATCGCTCAGTGTGGTCGGGCAGACATCAGGGCACCAGGTGAAGCCGAAGAACACAAGCGTCGGGCGCCCGATCCAGTCCGCTGGCCGCACGGTGTTGCCGCGATGGTCGGTCAGGGTGAAAGCCATCTCGGCGATGGGCACGGGCAACAGGTCCGCGCCCGATTGCGCTCGGCCGCGGCTTTGCCACCAGCCAAGACCGAGGGTGAACGCCAATGCGCCTGCCGCCCCGCCGAGCCCAAGGATCACTGCCCGGCGTGTTCGCAATCCGGCCCCTCCGCGCGCAGAGACAAGACCTCGACGGTGACGGTGACCTCGCCTGCCTTCTCAAAGGTCATTGTAACGGGGAAACTGTCGCCTTCCTTCAGCGCGGTGGACAGATCCATTAGCATTCCATGATAGCCGCCCGGTGCAAGTTGGACCGATTGTCCCGCCAGAACGGGGATGGACATGGCGTGCGGCATCGAGGCGATCCCGTCGGCTATCTCAGTCTCATGCAGCATCGGCATCCCCGCCGCGGAGGTTGCTATCCCGACCAGCGCATCGTCGGTGTCACCTGTGTTGGTGATTTCCACATAGAACACCCCCGGTCGCCCGGCACCGATTGTGGCGCGGGACCAGGCGTGTTCGACAGTCAGATCACCGACGGTGAAGGTTTCGCATGCTAAGGCAGCGGGGGCCGACAGGGCCAAGGCCGTGGCAATGATCAACGTTCTCATGTGGCTCACAATCTGAATTGAAGGTCGGCAAGGATGTCGGCGGCGGGGGTGCCATAGGTGAATTGGCGCAGCCAGTCGCCGTCCGGTCCGATCAGGTAAAGAGCGGGGCTGTGCGACATTGCGTAGCCGTCCGGGGCTGAGGGGTCTTCCTCGCGTTCGAAGAATATCTTGAAGCTGTCCGCTGCGGCGCGGGTTTGGGCAGCGTCGCCTGCAAGTGCAAGGATCGAGGGATGGAACGCCGTGGTGAACTCGGCCAGACCAAGCCTGCGGTCACGCTCGGGGTCGATCGAAATGAACAGCGGCTGCACGCGAGCAGCATCATTTCCCAAATCGTCCATGACTTGTGCCACTTCGGACAGGGTCGTCGGGCAGACATCGGGGCAATTCGTGAAGCCGAAGAACACCAGCATATGCTTGCCCGCAAAATCTGCCGGGGTGCGCAGGCGCCCTTCGGCATCGGGCAGCGCAAAGGTCGGCCGGAACGCCGCCTGTGCCACGGATAGCGGTGCACGGTCTGAAAGAACCATAAACGCCCCATAGGCAAGCGTGGCAAGTCCAGCCGCAGCCCAGAGGGTTTTCTGTAGTCCCGTCAAACGCATCCGCTTCGCTCTCCGTTGTGTTCGGGTCTCTAAAGCCTCCAGTAGCTTGAGCTTCAAGCGGCAAATTTCAGGGTCACAGAATGGTGACGGATCAGCCCAGCAGAACGGTCGACAGCAGGTTGACGTTCAGCACGATGATGACGGCCGCGATCAGCCAACACAGCCCGGTCAGCCAGCGCGGGGCCACCAACTCGCCCATCTTGGCGCGGCTGGCGGTGAACATGACCAAAGGCACGATGGCGAACGGCAACTGGAACGACAGCACGACCTGGCTCAGGATCAGAAGCTGCCCCACGCCTTCGCTGCCGTAGAGCAGGATCACGAAGATCGCGGGCACAATCGCAAGGCAGCGGGTGATCAGCCGCCGCGCCCAAGGTGCTATGCGCAGGTTGATGAACCCTTCCATCACGATCTGGCCTGCCATGGTGGCGGTGACGGTGGAATTGAGGCCCGCGCACAACAGCGCCACGCCGAACAGGATCGGCGCCAGGGATGACCCCAGCAGCGGTTCCAGTAGCAGGTGTGCCTTGTCGATCTCGGCCACATCGTTTTCGCCGACGGTGTAGAACGCGGCGGCGGCGAGGATCAGGATCGAGGCGTTGATCGTCAGCGCGAACATCAGGGCGATGGTGCTGTCCCATGTGGCCAGCCGCAGAGCCTCGCGCTTTGATGGCAGGTCAAGCCCGAAGGCACGGGTCTGCACGATACCGGAATGAAGATACAGATTGTGCGGCATCACGGTCGCCCCGATGATTCCAAGTGCCAGATACAGCATGGTCGGGTTGCCCAAAATCTCGCGGCTGGGGGCAAAGCCGGCAATGACCTCGCCCCAGACCGGGTCGGCCTGTGCGATAAGCACAACAAAGCAGGCGGCGATCAATGCCATCAGCGAAATGATCAGCGCCTCGATCCAGCGGAAACCCTTGTTTTGCAACCAGAGGATAAGGAATACGTCGGCGGCGGTGATGAAGATACCGATCTCCAGCGGAATCCCGAACAGGAGGTTCAGGCCGATGGCGGTTCCGATGACCTCGGCCAGGTCCGTGGCGATGATCGCCCCCTCCGCCAACACCCACAGCGGGACCGACATCCATTTCGGGAAAGCGTCGCGGCAGGCCTGCGCCAGATCGCGGCCCGAGGCGACGGCGAGCCGGGCGCACAAGGATTGCAGCAGGATGGCCATGATGTTCGACAACAGCGCCACGAACAAGAGCGTGTAGCCAAAGGCCGCCCCGCCCGCGAGCGAGGTTGCCCAGTTGCCGGGGTCCATGTAGCCCACGGCCACCAGATAGCCGGGGCCGATGAAGGCGAGGAACCGGCGGAACCGGGTGGTGCCGCCATTGCCCACCGCAATGCTGCGGAAGACCTCGGACAGGGACGGCGTCTCACGCTCTTGTCGCCAGGCATTTGAAGGCATGGGTTGATGCTTTCTTTGGTCGCAGGCGCGCGCCAAAGTCTCGGCGCATAAAGTTAGACAGTGCTAACAATCAGTGGCGCGTCTTTACTTGTCAATCCTTCCTGTGCGACACTTTTCCAATGACACAGCACGATCTTGCCCCCCAGACGCTGCCCGCACCCGATGACCGCCCCGCTGATCTGCGGGCAGAAGCGTTTCAGGGCGTGCGCGAGGCGCGCAGCCGGGAACTGGCCGAGGATTATGTCGAGCTGATTGCCGAACTGATCCACGATCAGGGCGAGGCCCGCCCGGTCGACATCGCCGCCCGGCTTGGTGTGAAGGTGCCGACCGTGAGCAAGACCCTCGACCGTCTCGCGCGCGAGGGGCTGATCACCCGCGCCAAGTATCGTTCAGTCTTTCTGACGGATACGGGCCGCGCGCTGGCCAAGGAATGTCGGCGGCGGCACGAGATCGTCTTGCGCTTTCTCATCAGCCTGGGACTGGACGCGGAGACGGCCGAACGTGACGCCGAAGGCATCGAGCATCACGTAAGTGAGCGCACCCTTGCTCTGTTCGCAGCCTTCGCCAACAAGTCCTGAAGGCAGGGCCGTCAGGCGTTTTCGACCGCGAAGCGCACATCGGCAATCAGGCTTTCGGCGCTGAAGTTCTCCAGCCGCCTACCGTTCAGGAAGAAGGTCGGCGTCTGGCGAATTCCCACGGCCTCGACATCGGCCATGTCCTGATTGAGGATGCCGGTGATGCCTGGGAACAGCTTGTCAGTTTCGGCCTTTTCAAGATCAAGACCAGCGGCACCTGCGATTTCCCACGCCACATCCATTTGCGGCGATCCGTGTACCGCCCAGCCCGGCTGCTGTTCCAGAAGTGTGTCCAGCACCGGCTCGAACTTGTCTTGCATCCGCGCGGTCTCTAGGATGCGCACCGCCTCGTCCGAACCTTCGTGGAACACCGTGTAACGCAAGACGACGCGGACCTGATCCGGGAACTGGCGGCGGATTTCCTGGATCACCGGGTGATAGGCGCGGCAGGCCTCACACGAGGGGTCGAAGAATTCGACCAGCGTGACCGGTGCATCGGCTGGGCCAAAGCTGGGGGAGTGCGGGCGGATCAAAAGCGAGGGGTCCACGGCGGGGGTGGCAGCGGCAAGCGCTTCGGCTTTAGCCTGACGCTGGCGGTTCAGGAAGAAGGCACCGCCCCCGAAAGCGACAAGCCCGAGGGCCGAGGCCCCGATCAACAACGTGCGGCGGTTCATGTGCGGGTTCCTTTGGGAAAGATCAGACAGGCAAAAATGGCGGCAAAGGCGGCCAGCGAAAGATAGGGGATGGGCAGGCCAAGGATGATCTGCGCCGGACCAGAGCAAGACGGCCCGTCCTTGGTGCAGGGTGCAACGGCCTCAGGGATAAGGCCGAGATAGAGCCCGGAGTGCCAGCCTGCCAGTGCCAGACCCGCGAACACCAGCGGCAGGGCATAGGGATGCGCCATGCCGTCCCCTCGCCAGAGCGACAGGCCAAGGATCGCCACCAGCGGGAACATCGCGATGCGCTGATACCAGCACAGGGTGCAGGGCATCTGGCCCAGCACCTCGCCGATGAACAGCGCGCCAAGCGTTGCGGCCAGTGCGATCAGAAAGGCGACCGTGAGGGGAAAGTCGTCGCGCGACAGCGACTGAGAATCAGTGTTGCTCAAGAACAGGCTCCTTGCGGCGACGAGACGGGAGAGAAGCTGCAAGGATGCAGACCGCGCCAAGCGTGATGGCAATATCGGCGACGTTGAAGGTGGGCCAGTGCCATTCGCGCCAATACACATCGAGAAAGTCGGTCACGGCACCTTGCCGCAGCCGGTCGATGATGTTGCCAAGCGCCCCACCGACCACAAGCGCAAAGCCCGCGCGTTCAAACGGTTGGCGCGCGCGGAACGCCATGACGGCAAACATCAGGGTCAGTGCTCCGGTCAGTGCGGCCATCAACACAGGCTTGCCTGCCATGATGCCCGACAGCATGCCGAAGCTCGATCCTTCGTTGAAACCCAAAGTGAGGTTGAAGCCGGGCATGATGGCAATCGGCTGGCCAAGAGAGAGCTTTGACAGGGCCGCTGACTTGCTAAGTTGATCGGCCAGCGCCGTAGCCGCGATCAGAGCGACAATCATTTGCGCCTTCATGGCATGGACCTGCGGCGAAGCCCGATCCAGCGCGGGACGGATGCGGCATAACGGTCATAGTCCGATCCGAGGGATTGCCTCAGGGCGGCCTCTTCCGACCGGACCTGCGTAGCGGCGGACCAGAAAAACAGGATCGCCGCAAGGATCGTCGGTACGGCAGGGACGGCAAGGGCGACCCCGGTTAGAAGGGCCAATTGCCCGACAAAGGTCGGGTTGCGGCTGAACTGATACAGCCCGCCCGAGACGAGGCTGCCGGTCTGGCCGGTCACCACACCGACGCGCCAGGAGGTGCCCATCGACATCTGAGCCGCGAAGGCCACCATTGCGCCAAGTCCCGCGATGAAGATGCCTGTCAGGCCAAGCACCATGGCCCGGCCTTCGGTCCAGAACGGATCGACCTTGTGCAGCATGGGCAGCGCGAGCCAAAGGAGCGGCCCGAAGAAGGCCAGCGCGAAGGCCGCGCGAAACCCGTACGCTGCCAGCCGGTCGCGCCCTGTGGCGCGCGCAAACAGCCAGACCGGCCGTCCCGCTGCCTGCGCCGCAATAGCGCAGCCCCAGAAGAACAGCGCGAGATAACCGAACAGAAGGGCCAGCGCGGCCCAGCCGAAACCCGAGATCATCGCATCACGCCTCGCGTTCGGGGTTGAACCGCAACAGGCGCAGCGCGTTCAGCGTGACAAGCACCGTCGCCCCGGTATCGGCAAGGATCGCGATCCAGAGGCCGGTCAGCCCCAGAACAGAAGTCACAAGGAACACCGCCTTCAGCCCAAGCGCGATGGTCACGTTCTGGCGGATGTTCGCCATCGCCGCGCGGGACAGGCGGATCGTGGCGGGGATGTCCGTCACCCGGTCGCGCAGGATCGCCGCATCGGCGGTTTCCAGCGCCACATCGGTGCCCGACCCCATCGCCACGCCAACGCTTGCCTGTTTCAGGGCGGGTGCATCGTTGATGCCATCGCCGATCATCATCACACCGTCCTGACGACCGATCTCGCGGATGTAGGCGAGCTTGTCTTCCGGCATCATGTCGGCTTCGAACTTCAGGCCCAGATCCCCGGCGATGGCCGCTGCGGTGCGCGGATTGTCCCCGGTCAGAATGACCGACGATACACCCATTGTTGTCAGCTGCCGCACGGCCTCTTTTGCATCCGCTCGCGGCTCGTCCCGCATGACGATCAGGCCGAGAGGGGTCTTTGCGCGGAACACGGCGACGGCGGTCTTGCCTGCTTCCTCGAACGTCGTGGCCTGACGCAAGCCGAGGCCATCAAGCCCGCCGTTCTCCATCGCAAAGCGCGGCGAGGCGACCCATGCGGGTGCATCGCCAACGGTTGCCATCACGCCCTTGCCCATCAGCGCCTTGGCATCGCGCGACGGCAGCGCCGCGATGCCCGCTTCCTTTGCCTTGTTCAGGATGGCGATGGCCAGAGGGTGGCTTGACCCGGTCTCGACCCCTGCTGCGACAGCCAGCAGTTCTGCCTCGGAGGTTCCGCCAAAAGTCACGAGATCGGTGACCTGCGGCCGACCGTGGGTCAGCGTGCCGGTCTTGTCGAAGGCAACCCAGCCGACGCGGGCGGCTGCCTCGATCACAGCACCACCCTTCATCAGAAGTCCCTTTCGCGCGCCTGTGGACATCGCCGAGGCGATGGAGGCGGGGACCGAGATGACCAACGCGCAGGGGCAGCCGATCAAGAGCAGCGCCAGCCCGCGATACACCCATGTATCCCATGGCTGACCAAAGGCCAGCGGCGGCACCAGCACCACCAGGGCTGCGACGGCCACGATGGCGGGCATGTACCAGCGGCTGAACCGGTCAATGAACCGCTCGGTCGGCGCGCGCGCTTCCTCGGCCTCTTCGACAAGCCGGATGATGCGGGCGATAGTGTTATCTTCCGGCCCTTTGGTCACTTTGACCCTCAGGACGGCTTCGGTGTTAATCGACCCGGCAAAGACTCCATCCCCCGGCCCGCGCGCCTTGGGCACGCTTTCGCCGGTCACCGGGCTTTCATCCACGCCGGACGTGCCTTCGGAAATCTCGCCATCCGCCGGAATACGGTCACCGGGACGAACAAGGATCATCTGACCCACCGACAGGCTGGCCGCGGGCACCTCTTTCGTGGTGCCGTTCACCTCCAGCAGCGCGGTCTTGGGGACCAGATTGGCCAGTGCGCGGATGCCATCCCTCGCCTTGCCTGCGGCGACCCCTTCCAGAACTTCGCCTACGGCAAACAAAAAGACAACCAGTGCCGCCTCTTCGGCCGCATTGATGAACAGCGCGCCGATGGCCGCGATCGTCATCAGGCTTTCAATGGTGAAGGGCTGACCCATCTGCAGCGCCGCAAAGGCGCGCTTTGCCACCGGCGCAACACCGATGAGGCAAGCCGCAATGAAGGCCCATTTGCCGATCTCGGGCGCCAGGTATTCGATAATCCAGGCGGCCCCCAGCAGGAGGGCGGTGACGATCACCAACTTGCCCTTACCCGTCTGATACCAGCGCTTGCCGCGATCCGCTGGGGCGTCATGCACATGGCCGGGGCTGCCATGCCCGGACTCGTCGCGCTTAGCTGCGGCGTCTGCCTGCGGGCCATGGTCTTGGCCTTCATGATCGTGGTCAGAGTGCGTACCACCGTCTGCCTTCGGGATGTTCGCGCTGGGCAGTACGAACTCTCTCTTCGTGGAATCCGCACGCGGCGCGATTTCATAGCCAAGGGCCCGGACGGTTTTCTCGACCTTGTCCCGCCCGGTCTGCGCTTCGTCCAGCGTCAGGCGCAACCGTTCCGACATGATGCTGACCTCGACGCCGCTGACCCCGGGCATGCGCGTCACGGCATCCCTGATCTTGGCAGCGCAAGACCCGCAATCCATGCCGGACACGGTCCAGTCGCAGGCCGTCTCTTTTGTCGAAGCCATCATCGTCTTCCTCTCTGCCCGGAAACGGGCAGTTGTCATCATCGAATCAGGAAACTAATGTCTCTAGCAACTATAGCTTCAAGGGAAATCTGATGCTGACCATAGGAAAGCTCGGGGCGCAGGCCGGGGTAAAGGTGCCGACCATCCGATACTACGAGCAGATCGGCATCCTGCCCGAGGCCGAGCGCAGTGCCGGAAACCAGCGCCTCTACAGCCGCAAGGCGCTGGAACGGCTCGCCTTCATCCGGCACGCCCGAGATCTGGGCTTTACGCTGGAGGCGATCCGCGACCTTCTCAGCCTGTCGGATAATCCCGACCAATCCTGCGCCGCAGCCGATGCCATCGCCAGGGCGCAATTGGCAGAGGTTGAAAGCCGTCTTGCGCGGCTGACGGCGCTGAAGGCCGAACTGGAACGCATGGTCGTGCAATGCGCGGGCGGGCGGATCGCTGAATGTCGCGTGATCGAAGTGCTCGGCGACCATTCCCTCTGCGCAACCGATCACCGCCACCCGGAAAGCGAGACTGGTGCATGACCGCTCCTGGAAGCCTTGCAATCTATGTGGGAGCGGCGCTGGCCGAAATAGCGGGTTGCTTTGCGGTCTGGACCTGGATGCGTCAGGGCGCGAGTGTCCTGTGGCTTCTCCCAGGTTTGGCCAGTCTCGCGCTCTTTGCCTGGCTCCTGACATTGGCACCGTCAGAATTCGCTGGCCGAGCTTATGCGGCCTATGGCGGCGTTTACATCGCCGCATCCTTGGGTTGGCTTTGGGCTGTCGAGAAACAACGCCCGGACACATGGGATCTGACGGGCGCTGCAATCTGCGTCTTAGGTGCCGCGATCATCCTCTTTGCTCCGAGAACACTCGGAAGTTGAATGACCAGAAGGGCTGAAAACGGCCGTTCAGCGTTTATCGTCCAGAGAAGGTTCGCCGACACTCCCGTTCCCTGCACCAAAGCTTCCGCTCCCGCCCAACGCGAACGTGCCACGATCAGCGCAAGGTCGATGACTGGCGCATAACGCATCGGCATCGCCGGTCACTCGGCCGGCAATAGCGCCGGAGGCGCACCCGCGCTGTGCCCGCGCCTTGGGGAAGTGAGGCCGAAGCCTCACCCGAAGGGATCGTATTCCGAGACGATCACGACCTCGTCTCCGTCGATTTCATCGGCGGGGACGGCGCCGAAGGTTCCATCCCCGGCCTGGAAGACGACGATCGAGACCATGAGCGTGGCGGCGAGGGAGGCTGCGAAGGCGTGAGCATCTTTGCGGGACATCTGTTTGGCTCCTGTCTGGGAGGCGGGGGACCATCCCCCGCGCGACAGGACCCCGCAGGCCCGAAGACTGGCTGACATCACCGGGTGCGTTCGGCTCGCCCGAATCCACACGGCGGCACGGGCTCGCCCATAGTCCGACCCCTCGCGGGTTGATCTCGAAGACGGGATTCGGGGCAAGGAAGGGAATGGCGAGCGGGGGATGGTGCCCC
>RRZU011595678.1_pt1 | contig 16609 bp, 14 predicted proteins | sample 2165561 | NCBI WGS metagenome assembly RRZU01 (sample SAMN10456909, study PRJNA506462) | wastewater metagenome | isolation source: wastewater sludge | place: USA: Moscow, Idaho
AAACCTGCAACCGGGGTCGCCTTTCTTTGCTTACTTTCTTTGGCGAAGCAAAGAAAGTAAGTGGCCGCGCGGCCAGAAAGCGCAAAGTAAAACGATAAGAAATTGTATATAAAAAACAATCTACCTTCCAAAATGGATTGCCCAATCAAGCTCGGTAATGACGGTTTTCCGTTTTCAGGCAGCCTTGATACACCACTGCGCTACTTCAGTTCTATTATTAAAACCTTTTGACTCAATTGATTTATTTTTAGGAACCCACCATGTTTGCCCAAGCCGCCACCCATTTAAGCACCGTGCGCGATGTTTTGCGTTTTGCCGTAAGCCGTTTTAACGAAGCCGAATTGTTTTTCGGTCACGGCAGCGACAATGCCTACGACGAAGCCGCCTATCTGATTTTGCACACCCTGCATTTGCCGCTGGATGAATTGGCGCCGTTTTTGGATGCCAAATTGCTGCCGCAAGAAAAAGCCGAACTGCTGGCCTTAATTGAACGACGCGTACACGAGCGCCTGCCGGTGGCGTATCTTACCAACCAAGCTTGGCAGGGCGATTTTGAATTTTATGTAGACGAGCGGGTGATTGTGCCGCGTTCGTTTATCTACGAGCTGCTGGGCGAGCCGCTGCACCCATGGATTGAATACGACGAGCTGGTGCATCGCGCGCTGGACTTGTGCACCGGCAGCGCCACCTTGGCGATTCAAATGGCACACCACTATCCGGTGGCTCATATCGACGCAGTGGATTTAAGCTTGGATGCGCTGGAAGTGGCCGCCATCAATGTGGAAGCCTACGATTTGGGCGAGCGCATCAGTCTAATCCACACCGATTTGTTTGAAGGGCTGGAAGAGCGCTACGACCTGATTGTATCCAACCCGCCCTATGTGGATGCCGAATCGGTGGCCGACTTGCCGGAAGAATACCTGCACGAGCCCGAGCTGGCCTTGGGCAGTGGTGAAGATGGCCTGGATGCCACCCGCCAAATCATTCAAACCGCGGCCAAATACCTCAACCCCAAAGGCGTACTGCTGGTGGAAATCGGCCACAACCGCGATGTGCTGGAAGCCGCCTTCCCCGAGCTGGCGTTTACCTGGCTGCAAACCAGTGGCGGCGATGGCTTTGTGTTTTTGCTCACCCGTGAACAGTTGTTGGGCGAGCAGCATTAAAAGCTACCTGAAAAGAAAAAAGACAGCTAATTTAGCTGTCTTTTTTGAATTTTTGGTCGGAGTGAAAGGATTCGAACCTTCGACCCCTTGCACCCCATGCAAGTGCGCTACCAGACTGCGCCACACTCCGACTCAAGAGAAGCGGAATTATAGAAGAACACCGTTTATTTGGCAAGTGCGGTTTCGATGTTTCTTAACAATTTTTGCAATTGGTGGCGGGCTTCATCCGCATCGATGGCGGGGTTGCCGTTCTCATCGGTTTGATTGCGGGTAAAGGTGTCCACATACGGGGCAAAGGTGTGGCTAAGCTGGCGCATTTTCAGCACATCGCGGCGGGTGTAGCGGCTGCCGCCGTAGCCCACTACCACGCCGTTTTCGTGTTGCCAAGCGGCAAACTGTGCCGGGCTGATGTCGGCTAAGCGGCACAGCTCGTGCAGGGAAAAATAGCGTTGCGCCGGAATGGGAGGAAGGGCGTTAAGATTGTTGCTTGCCATAGAAATGATCCACCATGCCTTTGAGTTTTTGCGATGCGTGGAAGGTTACCACACGGCGGGCAGAAATGGGCACTTCTTCTCCGGTTTTGGGGTTACGACCGGGGCGTTGCGGTTTGTCGCGCAGCTGGAAGTTGCCGAAGCCGGAAATTTTAATTTCTTCGCCGCGCTCCAAGGTGGTGCGGATTTCTTCAAAAAACAGTTCCACGATTTCTTTGGCATCGTGTTTGGTCATGCCGCCCACTTTGTCTACCAAAATGTCGGCCAATTCGGCTTTGGTTAAAGTCATACCATTACTTTCTTAAAAACAAGGGCGTATTATCGCCAAAATGGTGTTTATATTCAAGCGAATAAAACATAAAAATACAAGTGCTTTTGCTCTAGCCGCGCAATTGTGCGCCAGCGCTGCCAGCAGCCTCAATCAGGGCGGCCACAATGGCGTCGACATCCGCGTCGGTGAGGGTGGCGTCTTGGTCTTGCAGCTGGATGTTGACGGCAATGCTTTTCATGCCTTCAGGCAGCCCGGTGCCACGGTATACATCGAATAGGCTGATTTGGCGGATGCGCGGGTTGTTGACACCGGCCAGTGCATCGAGCAAGGTTTGGGCAGTGGTGGCTTCGGGCAGCACAAAGGCTAAATCGCGGCGCACAGGCTGGAATTTCGATTGCGGCTGGTAGCGCACCTTATCGCGTTGCAATACGGTGTCGAAATTCACTTCAAACAGCAAGGGCGCTTGCGGCAAATCGTATTGCTGCAACCATTTGGGGTGCAATTCGCCGATGATGCCGATGGCTTCATCACCCAACATAATGGCGGCGGTGCGCCCGGGGTGCAGTGCCGGATGTGAGGCTGCCTGAAAGCGCACGGCTTGGCGGCCGAGCAGGGCTTCAATATCGGCTTTAACATCGTAAAAATCAATTTGGCGGCTGCTTTCGCCCCATTGCTCAGGCAGTGCTAAGCCATAGGCCAAGCCGCCGATTTTTTCGGTTTGGCTAAAGCCGGCATCGTTGTTTTTGTGGAACACGCGCGCCACTTCAAACACGCGCACGCGGTTTTGTTTGCGGTTGAGGTTGTTTTGCAACACTTCAACCAGGCCGCCAAACAGGGTGGAGCGCATCACGCTCATGTGGCTGGCAATCGGGTTTTGCAGGCGGATGGGCTGGCTGTTGGCGGCAAAGTCGCGCTCCCACGCTTCGTCAACAAAGGCATAGCTCACCACTTCCTGATAGCCGCGCGCGGCCATTTGGCGGTAGATGTCGAAACGGGTTTGCCGGGTTTCCGGCAGTTTAATCATCGCCAAGCGGCCACTGGTGTGCTGATCGGGGATGTTTTCGTAGCCATACACGCGGCCGATTTCTTCAATCACATCGGCCTCGATGGCGATATCAAAGCGAAAGCTGGGTGCGGTGACATCAAAACCGGCGGCAGTGGCCTGCGGCTGCAAGCCCAGATGGCGCAACATGGTTTCCACCTGTGTGCTTTGCAGTGGCACGCCCAGCAGTTTTTCAGCACGCGCCAAACGCAGCGGTACTTGCTGCACCGAGGGCAAATTGCCCAGTGCTTCTGTTACCGGGCCGCAGCGGCCGCCGCAAATTTGTGCAATCAGCACGCTGGCGCGTTCGATGGCTTGTTGCTGCAAGGCATAATCCACGCCGCGCTCATAGCGGAAAGACGAATCGGAGCCAAAGCCGTATTGGCGTGCCTTGCCGGCGATAATGGCAGGGGCGAACCAAGCGCATTCAAGCACGATATGGCGGGTGGCCTCGTGCACGGCGCTGGCGCTGCCGCCCATCAGCCCGGCCATGCTCAGCGCTTGCACTTCGTCGGCCACCACCAAGGTATCGGCTTGCAGGGTAACGGTTTTTTCGTTCAGGCAGGCCAAGGTTTCGCCCGCCGCGGCGCGGCGCACAATCAGGCTGCCTGAAAGGGTGTCGGCATCAAATACATGCATGGGCTGGCCTAGCTCCAACATCACATAGTTGCCAATGTCGACCAAGGCGGAAATGCTGCGCACGCCGCTGCGGTGCAGGCGCTGCTTCAGCCATGCGGGTGTGGGCGCGGCGGCGTTGACATCGCGAATCACGCGGGTAAGGAAACGACCGCAATCATCGGGTGCATCAATGCGCACCGACTGAATATCGTCTGTTGTTACGCTGGCGCTTTGCTCGGCCACTGGTGTTACCGCGGCTTGCGTTAGCGCACCCACTTCGCGGGCAATGCCTTTAATGCTCAGGCAATCGGCGCGGTTGGGGGTGATTTTGAGGGTGAAAACGGTGTCGTCCAAATCCAGATGGGCGCGGATATCGGCGCCCACTGGGGCGTCTGCGGCCAGAATCAGCAAGCCGTCTACGTATTCAGGCAGCCCCAGCTCTTTGGCCGAACACAACATGCCGTTGGACACCTGACCGCGCATTTTGGTGGGCTTGATTTTGAAATTGCCGGGCAATACCGCGCCAGGCAGGGCGCAGGGCACTTTAATGCCGACCTGCACATTGGGTGCGCCGCAAACGATTTGCAGCCATTCGCCGGTGCCGGCATCCACTTGGGTGATGTTGAGGCGGTCGGCATCGGGGTGTTTTTGTACCGATTTCACTTCGGCCACCACCACGCCGCTAAAGGCGGGCGCGGCAGGCTCGGTTTCTTCCACTTCCAGCCCGGCCATGGTGAGCAGATGGGCTAATTGCTCGGCAGACAAATCGGGATTAACCCAGGTGCTTAACCAGTTGTGCGAAAATTGCATGTTAAATCTCAGTAGGTTGGTTTTTTTATTTGGATTGTGTTTTTGCTTACTTTATTTTGGCTTGTTTAATCGCAGTAAAGCCGCTTCACGTTGTTGCGCCAGTGCCGTTTGCAGTTCGCTCTCGCTGGGCAAATAAGGCAGGTATTTCAGTGCAAAAAGCTGTTTTTGATCGGATAGCACGGAGTATCGGGCTACCGCATCGCTTTTTTCACTGCACAGCACCAAGCCGATGGTGGGATTGTCGTCCGCCGCTTTGTGTTTTTCGTTGTACAGGCGTACATAGGTATCCATTTGGCCGACATCTTGGTGTTTGAGTTTGCCGAGTTTTAAATCCACCAACACTAAACATTTTAATTTGTAGTGGTAAAACACCAAATCAATATAAAAATCTTCGTCGGCAAAGCGGATGCGTTGCTGTCGTTCGATAAAGGCAAAGCCTTTGCCCATCTCCAGTAAAAAAGCCTGCAAGTTATCTATAATGGCTTGTTCTAAATCGCTTTCTTGATAAGTTTTGTCTTGCAAATTCAAAAAATCAAGAATATAGGGGTCGCGCAGGTAATGGTGGATGTTGTCGGCCAATACATGGGTTTGCTCGGCAGCCTCTGCAGTTACAAGAGCCTTGTTTTGGCTGGCCAACAAGCGCTCGTAGTAGAGTTTGCTGATTTGGCGGTCTAGTGCGCGCACGCTCCAATTTTGCATCAATGTTTCTTGTACATACCATTGCCTTGCTTCAGGGTTGGCAATGCGGCTTAAACGGTTGTAATGAGACCAACTCAATTCGAGAGACACTGTCTCTCGAATGGGGAAGGCCAAATAAAAGCTGCGCATATTGCGCAAATTGGTCACATCAAACCCTTTGCCCAAGCGTGCGCTTAATTGGGTGGAGATGTGTTGCAATTGCGCTTTGCCATAAGCGGCCCGTTTTTCACCTTGCTGCTCATGCTCCACAATCAGACGGCCGATTTCCCAATAGCTCTGCACCATGGCACTGTTGACACTTTGGCGCACATGGTGGCGTGCCTGTTCGATAATCGATGTGATGGTGTCGATCAATACTTCAGGAATTGCAGTGCCATTGCTGCCGGATACGCCATTCATATTGATTTAATTAAACTGCTTCAAAAAGTTCAAATCATTGTCAAAAAACAGGCGCAAATCATTGACGCCGTAGCGCAACATGGCAAAGCGGTCTAAGCCGATGCCAAAGGCGAAGCCGGTGTATTTTTCGGGATCGATATTCACGTTTTGCAGCACATTGGGGTGTACCATGCCGCAGCCGCCCACTTCCAGCCATTTGCCGTTGTCGCCCAGAATGTCGATTTCGGCGGAAGGTTCGGTAAAGGGGAAGAATGAGGGGCGGAAGCGCACTTGCAAATCATCGCGCTCAAAAAAGCGGCGGATAAAGTCGGTAAACACGGCTTTTAAGTCGGCCAGGCTCACGCCTTCTTCCACCCACAGCCCTTCGGCCTGGTGGAACATGGGCGAATGGGTGGCATCGGAATCGACGCGGTACACGCGCCCGGGCGCAATAATGCGGATGGGCGGATTTTTTTTATCCAGCATATAGCGGATTTGAATCGGCGAGGTGTGGGTGCGCAATACGTCGCCGTTTTCCACGTAAAAGGTGTCTTGCATAGCGCGCGCCGGATGGTTGGCGGGAATATTCAGCGCTTGGAAATTGTAAAAATCGTTTTCGATTTCCGGGCCGTCGGCCACTTCAAAGCCCATGCCGTGAAACAGCTCGACAATGCGTTGCAAGGTAAGGGTAACCGGATGCAGGCCGCCGCTGCCTTGGCCGCGGCCGGGCAGGGTAACGTCTAACGCTTCGGCGGCCAATTGGGCTTGCAGCTTGGCTTCGTTAAGCGCATCGCGGCGGCTGTTGAAGGCTGCCTGAAACTGATTTTTGCATTCATTGATGTGGGCGCCCACGGTTTTGCGCTCGTCTGGGCTCATTTGGCCCAGGGTTTTCAGCAGCGCGTTCAGTTCGCCGGTTTTGCCCAAGTAGCGGGCTTTAATCAGCTCCAGTGCGTTTAAATCAGCAGCACTGTTTACGGCGGCAATGCCTTCGGCAACAATGCGGTTGGCGTTTTCCATCATGGTGTTGGTCTTTGAAGATTGGTATTGGGGTGATGTGGCGGCAGGCGCAAAGCGGCTGGGCACAAAGGGTTTATTTTAACGCGAATAGGGGCGGAAAAACAGTGTTTTGTGCGCTGCAAAGGCGGGCGTGCTTTCAGGCAGCCTATAGGCTGCCTGAAATAAAAAAAGGAAACCGAAGTTTCCTTTTTTGGTTACTTAAGCCCGGTTTAAGCCAGTGCGGCTTTGGCTTTTTCGGCCAGTTGGGTAAAGGTAGATTTGTCGAATACAGCCATATCGGCCAATACTTTGCGGTCGATTTCGATGGCGGCGCGCTTCAGGCCGTTCATGCATTTGCTGTAAGACAAGCCGTTTTCACGGGCGGCGGCGTTGATGCGCACAATCCACAATTGACGGAATTGGCGTTTGCGCTGGCGGCGGTCGCGGTAGGCATATTGGCCTGCTTTCATTACCGCCTGTTTGGCAACGCGGTAGACGTTTTTACGACGACCACGATAGCCTTTGGCCAGGGCTAATACTTTTTTATGACGGGCACGTGCGGTTACACCGCGTTTTACGCGTGGCATGGTTTAACTCCTTAAGCGTAGGGCAACATTTTGGAAACGGAAGCCATGTCGCGTTCGTTCACCATAGAGGTGCCGCGCAATTGGCGTTTGTTTTTGGTGGTTTTTTTGGTCAAGATATGACGCTTGAACGCATGAGCGCGTTTCACACCACCATTGCCCAACACTTTAAAGCGCTTTTTGGCGCTCGATTTGGTTTTCATTTTTGGCATGGGATTACTCCATCGTTTTGGGATAAGGTGAGGGGTGATTGGCTAAGCAATACTTGTTTTCAGAAAACAGACCCGTACACCACGGTTTTATTGCCGTTGTTGTGCTTCGTTCGGCACGGCAATCCGAGCGAAGCTGAGCATTATAGCCGTAAGCCGGCGATAATACAAGTTTTGCGGTGCCGATATGATGCGGGTGATGCAAAACGTGGTTTTCCGCGGGGGAATAGGTTTCAGGCAGCCTATTTAGAAGGCTGCCTGAAATGCCTGCGCATCGATTCGGCAAGGCTTATTGGTGCTTATTTTTTCTTCGGCGCAATCATCATCACCATTTGGCGGCCTTCCATTTTCGGAAACTGCTCTACGGTGCCTACTTCGGCCAAATCGGCTTCCACGCGTTTGAGCAGTTGCGCGCCCAGCTCTTGGTGCGCCATTTCACGGCCACGGAAGCGCAAGGTTACTTTTACCTTGTCGCCGTCTTCCAAAAAGCGGTTGATGTTGCGCATTTTGATGTTGTAGTCGCCGTCATCGGTGCCGGGGCGGAATTTGATTTCCTTGATTTGCACCTGCTTTTGTTTCTTTTTGGCTTCATCGCGTTTTTTGGCTTGTTCGTATTTGAATTTGCCAAAATCCATCAATTTGCACACGGGTGGCTTGGCGGTGGGGGAGATTTCCACCAAGTCCACATCTTGTTCTGCGGCCATGTCCATGGCTTCGCGCGTGGAAACCACGCCCAGTTGTTCGCCGGTTTGGCTGATTAAACGCACTTCTTTGGCGGTGATTTCACCGTTGATGCGTGCTTCACGTTCTTGAGCGATGACAGTACTCCTTCTTCAGATTAATGTTGTAATACTAAATCTAAAAATAACCTAACTGCGTTGGCTCGCCTGGTCGTACGTGTTGTACTGCCTGCGGCTCGCCGCCTTGTTATCTTAATTTTAGATTCAGTATGTCAAGGCGATTTCTTGTTTGAGATGGGCGATAAAATCTTCTATCGGCATCTGTCCTAAGTCTTCACCGCCGCGACGGCGCACGGCAACCTTGTTTTCCTGTTTTTCTTTATCGCCCACCACCAATTGGTAGGGCAGGCGTTGCAAGCTGTGCTCGCGGATTTTGTAGCCGATTTTTTCATTGCGCAAATCCAAATCCACGCGGAAACCGGCGGCGGTGAGGCGCTCGGCCAAGTCGCGGCAGTAGTCGGCCTGGTTTTCGGTGATGTTCATAATCACCATTTGCACCGGTGCCAGCCATAAAGGGAAAGAGCCGGCATGGTTTTCAATTAAGATGCCGATAAAGCGCTCCATCGAGCCTAAAATGGCGCGGTGCAGCATTACGGGGCGGGCGCGGCCGTTGTCTTCGGTAACGTATTCGGCGCCGAGGCGTTCAGGCAGCACAAAATCGAGCTGTAAAGTACCGCATTGCCATGAGCGACCCAGCGCGTCTTTAATATGGTATTCCACTTTGGGGCCGTAAAACGCACCTTCACCGGGCAATTCTTCCCAGTGCACGCCGCAGGCAGCCAAGGCATCGCGTAAGCCTTGCTCGGCTTTGTCCCAAGTTTCATCGCTACCGGCGCGTTTTTCCGGGCGCAGCGACAATTTTACCGCCACGTCATGGAATTCAAATTGTTGATAGATGCGCATCACCAATTGATTAAACGCTTTGGATTCTTCAACAATTTGCGCTTCGGTACAGAAAATATGCGCATCGTCCTGCACAAAGCCGCGCACGCGCATTAGGCCGTGCAGGGCGCCGGAAGGTTCGTTGCGGTGACAGGAGCCGAATTCGGCCAGGCGCATGGGCAGGTCGCGGTAGGAGCGCAGGCCTTGGTTGAACACTTGCACGTGGCCGGGGCAGTTCATCGGTTTTACCGCATAAGTGCGTTTTTCCGACTCGGTGATAAACATGTTTTCGTGGTAGTTTTCCCAGTGGCCGGATTTTTCCCACAGGCTGCGATCCATAATCATCGGGGTTTTGATTTCCTGATAACCGGCGGCGGTGAGCTCGCGGCGCATGTGCTGCTCGATGTTTTGCCACAACTGCCAGCCTTTGGGGTGCCAAAACACCATGCCCGGCGCTTCGTCTTGCAAGTGGAATAAATCCAATTGCTTGCCGAGCTTACGGTGGTCGCGCTTTTCGGCTTCTTCCAGGCGGTAGAGGTAGTCTTTTAAATCCTCTTTGTTGACCCACGCGGTGCCGTAAATGCGTTGCAGCATTTCGTTGTTGCTGTCGCCGCGCCAATAGGCACCGGCCACTTTCATCAGCTTGAATACTTTTAATTTGCCGGTAGAGGGCACATGCGGGCCGCGGCACAGGTCGGTAAAATCGCCTTCGCGGTAGAGCGACAGCACTTCATCGGCCGGAATGCTCTGGATGATTTCGGCTTTGTATTTTTCGCCCAAATCCAAGAAGTATTTCACTGCATCGTCGCGGCTTAATTCAAAGCGCTCCACCGGGATATCGCGCTTTACCAGCTCGGTCATCTTGGCTTCGATGGCGGCGAGATCTTCCGGTGTAAACGGGCGCTCGTAGGCGAAATCGTAGTAAAAGCCGTCTTCGATGGTGGGGCCGATGGTGACTTGTGCGCCGGGGAATAATTCCTGCACGGCATAGGCCATAAGGTGGGCGGTGGAGTGGCGGATGATGTCCAAGCTTTCGGCATCTTTGCCGGTGATGATGGCCAAATCGGCATCGGCATCCAGCACATAGGAAGTGTCTACCAGTTTGCCGTTTACCTTGCCTGCCAGCGCGGCTTTGGCCAAGCCCGTGCCGATAGAAGCCGCCACGTCGTGTACGCTGAGGGGGGCTTCGAACGAACGGACGGAGCCGTCGGGCAGGGTGATGTGTAACATGCAAACTCCAAATAAATCCAAAAACGGGCAAACAGGCTGCCTGAACAGCAAAAACAACAAAAGCTGCGATTGCACCGCATGCTTTTGTTGTTTAAACAAAGGTGGTAGGCATAATTGGATTCGAACCAACGACCCCCACCATGTCAAGGTGGTGCTCTAACCAACTGAGCTATATGCCTGCGCAAAGGCGGTATTTTAGCCGATGCGCCGGTATCTTGGCAAGCAGGCGGCGCGGCAGCAGCGGGGTTCAGGCAGCCAAAAACGGCGCTTTGGGCTATAATCGCGCCCTGCAAGCCATAAATGAAAAATAACGCTGCAGACAACAAGGATACCTACCCGCGCACGCCAACTTGAATTCATAACTATAGTGGATTAAATTTGAATCAAGACAAGGCGGAGAGCCGCAGACAGTACAAATAGTACGGCAAGGCGAGCCAACGCGGTATTGGTTCAAATTTAATTCACTATAAATAAACACTGAAAACACCCACTGTATTATGCTCAAATTTACCCTACACAACACCGACGGCCACGCCCGCCGCGGCACGCTGGAACTTAACCACGGCAGTATTGAAACGCCGGTATTTATGCCGGTGGGCACCTACGGCTCAGTAAAGGCGATGACGCCGCAAAACCTGCACGATATTCAGGCGCAGATTATTTTGGGCAATACCTTTCATTTATGGCTGCGCCCCGGCTTGGATGTGGTGGCCGCATTTGGCGGTTTGCATGATTTTATCGGCTGGGATAAGCCGATTCTCACCGATTCGGGCGGTTTTCAGGTGTTTTCGCTGGCACAAATGCGCAAGCTCACCGAGGCGGGTTGTACGTTTCAAAGCCCGCTCAATGGCGACAAATTATTTTTATCGCCGGAAATTTCGATGCAAATCCAAACTGTGCTCAATTCCGATATTGTGATGCAGCTAGACGAATGCCCACCCGGCGATGTCAGCCATGCTCAGGCGCGCCAGTCTTTGCAGATGAGCCTGCGCTGGGCCGAGCGCTCCCGCGCCGAATTTGCGCGCTTGGGCAACCGCAATGCCTTATTCGGCATTGTGCAGGGCGCCATGTATGAAGATTTGCGCGAAGAATCGCTGCGCGGCTTGGAAGCGCTGGACTTTCCGGGGCTGGCCATCGGCGGTTTGTCGGTGGGTGAGCCCAAGCCGGAAATGTACCGTATGTTGCGCGCGGTGGGGCCGATGATGCCGGCACACAAACCGCATTATTTAATGGGCGTGGGCACGCCGGAAGACTTGGTGTATGGCGTGGCGCACGGGGTGGATATGTTCGATTGCGTGATGCCCACCCGCAATGCACGCAACGGCTGGCTGTTTACCCGCTTTGGCGATTTGAAAATCAAAAACGCCGTACACAAGCACGACACCCGAGCGCTAGACGAAAGCTGCAGCTGCTACACCTGCCAAAATTTCAGCCGCGCTTATCTGCACCATTTGCACCGCACTGGCGAGATTTTGGGCGCTCAGCTCAACACCATCCACAATTTGCATTATTATCAAACCTTAATGGCCGAAATGCGCACCGCCATTGAAGCCGGTCGTTTTGTCGACTTTCAGGCAGCCTTTCACGAAAACCGCGCCCGTGGCGTGGCATAGGAGCAAGCATCATGGCGTTTACTATTCTGGGTTTGGATCATGTGCTGCTGCGCATTGAAGACAAACCAACCATGCTTGATTTTTACCTCAAAGTGCTGGGCTGCACCCAAGAGCGGGAGCTGGGCCATTTGGGCTTGATTCAATTGCGTGCGGGCGCATCGTTGATTGACTTGGTGCCGACCACTTCACCGCTGGGGCAAAACGGCCGTGGCGTGCCGCTGCAACAGCACGCCAATTTGGATCATCTGTGCCTGCGCATCGAACCTTTTGATGAAGCCGCCATCCGCGCCCATTTTGCCGAGCACGGCTATGATATCGAAGCACCGGCGGTGCGCTACGGTGCCGATGGTTTCGGGCCGTCGATTTATGTGTACGACCCGGAAGGCAATACCGTGGAGCTGAAAGGCCCGCCTTCGGCGCAGCAAGCAGAGTGATGCTGGCAAGGTATACAAGGTATATTTGAAATTATGTGCTGATTTGCGCAAGGCTGCCTGAAAGATAAAACAAAAAGCCCTTCAGGCAGCCTTAGAGCCTGTTCACGATCTTTTTTGTAGCGGATTCTCATGCCAAATCAGCTACAGAAACGGGTGCAGGCAAGGCAAAAAGCACAGCCAAAGCAAGCTTTGGCGCGCATTTTTAACGCCGCATGCGCCTGTTTCTGCGCTGAAAGCAGCACAATAAAAGATTGTGAACAGGCTCTTATATCCCATTGGCCATTCCATCCAATACGAATAAAGGAACTTATTGATGAACAACAAAACCTGGTCCGGCCGTTTTAACGAACCGGTAAGCGAATTGGTGAAGCAATACACCGGCTCGATTGATTTCGACCAAAGGCTGGCCAAGTGGGACATTCAAGGCTCGCTGGCACATGCGCAGATGCTGCACGAAGCCGGTTTGTTGAGCGCCGAAGATGTGGCGGCGATTAAGCAGGGCATGGCCGAGATTGAGGCCGAAATCAAAGCCGGGCAAATGGCGTGGTCGCTGGATTTGGAAGATGTGCACATGAACATCGAGCGGCGGCTCACCGACAAAATCGGCGACGCGGGCAAACGCCTGCACACCGGCCGCAGCCGCAACGACCAAGTGGCCACCGACATCCGCCTGTGGCTGCGCGATGAAATCAGCACTATTCAAAACCTGATTCAGGCGCTTCAGGCAGCCTTGGTGGACTTGGCCGACGAAAACGCCGATGTGGTGATGCCCGGCTTTACCCACCTTCAGGTAGCCCAGCCGGTGAGCTTTGGCCACCATATGCTGGCTTATGTGGAAATGCTGGGGCGCGATTTCGAGCGCATGGCCGACTGCCGCGGCCGCGTAAACCGCATGCCTTTGGGGGCGGCGGCATTGGCGGGCACCACCTATCCGATTCAGCGCGAAACCACCGCCCGCCTGCTGGGTTTTGAAGCCATTTGCCAAAATTCGCTCGATGCTGTGTCTGACCGCGACTTTGCCATCGAATTTACCGCCGCCGCCAGTTTGGTGATGCTGCACCTGTCGCGTTTATCGGAAGAATTGATTGTGTGGATGAGCCCGCGTTTCGGTTTTATCGACATTGCCGACCGCTTTTGCACCGGCTCATCCATCATGCCGCAAAAGAAAAACCCCGATGTGCCTGAGCTTGTGCGCGGCAAATCCGGCCGCGTTATCGGCCATTTAATGGGTTTGATTACCTTAATGAAATCGCAGCCTTTGGCCTACAACAAAGACAACCAAGAAGACAAAGAGCCGCTGTTTGATACTGTGGACACCTTAATCGACACCTTGCGCATTTATGCCGACATGATGCGCGGGGTTACCGTGAAGCCGGAAAACATGCGCGCCGCCGTGCTGCAAGGCTTTGCCACCGCCACCGATTTGGCCGATTACTTGGTTAAAAAAGGCCTGCCGTTTCGCGACAGCCACGAAGTGGTGGCCTTGGCGGTGCGCCATGCCGACAGCTTGAATGCAGACTTAAGCGACTTGCCGCTGCAAGCCCTGCAAACCTTTTCCGGCCTGATTGATGCCGATGTGTACGAAGTGCTCACCCCCGAAGGCAGCTTGAATGCGCGCAACCATTTGGGCGGCACCGCGCCGGCGCAAGTGCGGGCGCAAGTGGCGCGTTGGCGTGGGTTATTGCAGGGGTAATAACACAGGCAAAGGCTGCCTGAAACAGTATTAAAATGTTTTCAGGCAGCCTTTGGTTGTGTTTTGCAATGATTTTGTTATAGTGTGTTGGTGTTTTTATTCTAATTCTTAGCTGAAGTTACGCACTTGATGGTAAAAATTGCCTAAAACCATCAAATTTGTCATTGCCGAATCGAATTCGGTAAAACAGTTTTACCGTTTAGGCAGCTTTAACTTAATAGTGCGTCGCACCTGCGTAGGCAGATGCCCAGTCTGAAGCAGCGCTTCAGTTTTACAGCGTACGGTATTGACTATTTTTAAATCAAGCATAAATCGGCTTTAACAGGCATTTCGGCGTAACAGAATCAAAGCAAGGCTTTGAACTGGGCACCTGCCTGCGCAGGTGCGACGGACGCGGTAGTACAAAGACTTTCAAGCAGCCCATACCCAGCTGCGTAACTTTAATTCTTAACATAAAATTCTTAACATAAAAAGGGAGCAGCCGTGAAAACCTCTATTCGACTACTGGCCGTGGCCACCTCAGCCTTGGCGCTGGGTGCATGCAGCAGCATCGGCAATAAAAGTGCCGATGAGATGGTGCGCTACGCCGTGCAGCACAATCTTACCCGTGATAATCAATACAACTTTGAAGGTAAGATGTTTGTGCAGGAAGTGGAAATGCCTGAGCCACAAGCTGATTTGGTAGCGGTCGCTGCAGCAGATGAGGCTGAATATGCAGCCGAAGCAGCAGTATATACAGCCGAAGCAGCAGGGGAAGCAGCCGCTGCCGCTGCTGAAGCAGCAAAATACTCGGATGATGACGTTATCGCCGCCGCCGCAGTGGCGGCAGAGGCTGCTGAAGACCCAGAATTGATCGAAGCCGAAGCATGGGCATCGCCGCTGACTTTGGAAACGGAAGCAGAACACGCACAGTGGATGCGCCACTGGATGCGCAGTATATCGGTGCCGTATACCGGCGCAGTGGATTTGCCCGCAGGCAAAATCGAGATGATTCCTGAGCTGCGTTACGATACGCGCAATGCCATGGCGTCGATGAAATTTCCGGTACAAATCAACATCAACGATTTATCCTTGTTGGCCGATCCGGCCGCGGTGGCACCGTTTGTGGATATGTTTGCTTCCGGCTCCAGTATGCAGCCCTTGGGCGATAAGCTGGTGCGGGTAGGGCTGCCTGAAGAGTGGCGCAAGCACATTCCGATGCAAAGCATTTTGGCCGCCATTCCCAAAGCCATAGACGACGGCTATGCTGCTTTGGATAAACAGGCTTATCAAAAGCTGGATATGGATGAAGATGGTCGTAAAGTGGGCGCCCGTTACCGTGTCGGCCTGAACACCACACTGCAACAAAGCAATCAATTGACCGCTGCCATGATGGAAAGTCTGCGCAGCCAATTGGCCGAAACCGCCAAAAACAACCCGCAAGCCGGCATCAGCGCTGAGGATTATGAATACACCATCGAAGCCATCGCTTGGTTTGCCAAACTGTATGCCAACCCAGGCTCTTTGGGCGGCGATACCGAAATGGAACAGATATTGGGTGCCATGAAAACCCATACCGACTTCTATCTGGATGGCCGTGGCCGCATTGTGGCCATGCGCCAAAACATGACTTTCCCACCATTACTCAGTGTGCTGATGGGCAGTGAGAAAAATTATCAAGTGATTAGCTGGTGGCGCCTGAACTATACCGGCAAACCCACGTTTACCTTGCAGTCCACGCCGCAAAATACACAAGATTTGACGCAGATTTTTCCGTATTTAGGCACTTTAATGGGTGTAGAACACAAGCCCGCTGCGCCCTCGGCACAGGTGCAGGCCTTGCAAGATTTGGAATATGAATTGGAAGGGGTAACGGTAACGGTGGAATAAACCGATTTGCCGACTGTTTTTAACCCACAAGCCCCGCTTTTAGCGGGGCTTTGTTATTGGCTTTTCAGGCAGAGACTTTTGCAAAATACCATTTGTGCTCTCCCAATCGCACCATCTCGTCATTAGCTACGCAAGTTCACTACGTTACCCCGGCGCAGGCCGGAATCCATATTTTATACCAATTCTAAAAAAATAACCTTATACCTTATATAAGCCTTACGGCTTATTGCCCTCTCCCCAACCCTCCCCCACGGGGGAGGGAGCGGGTAACTGAAGTAATAAACAGTTTAAATTATCAACAATGTACTCCCTCCCCCGTGGGGGAGGGTTGGGGAGAGGGCAAGAAAACCGCAGGTTCTCCGACGCTTTTATGCACTACTCTTAAATAATAAGAGCTGCGTTTAAATATCGTTTAATTTTTAGATTTGGTATTAAATCATAAGAAATTGATTTTAAATTATCTATAGGATAATCAATGGATTCCGGCTTGCGCCGGGGTAACGTAGTGAACTTGCGTAGCTAATGACAAGGTGGAAGCATTTTGCAAAAATCTCAGACAGCCAAAATACTAAATATGCCGTGCCGAGGCCGGGCGCAGTTCTTTAATAATGTTGCGTTGCGGGGTAAGTGTGGCGCTGAGCGGCAGGTGGTCGGACAAATGCTGCCACGGTGCGCCGCGATGGCTGCGGGTGGTCACAATATCCAAGTGGCGGGTGTAGATGCGGTCAAGGCTGAGCACCGGCAGGCGAGCCGGAAAGGTTTTCGGGCGGCTGCCTTGGCTGGCGAATACTTCGTTTAAGCCCAAGTTTTCGCCCAGATTTTCGCACGAGCGGTGGCGCCAGTCGTTAAAATCGCCGGCCAGAATCAGTGGGCTGTCGGGGTGGATG
>RRZU011318013.1_pt1 | contig 16599 bp, 10 predicted proteins | sample 2165561 | NCBI WGS metagenome assembly RRZU01 (sample SAMN10456909, study PRJNA506462) | wastewater metagenome | isolation source: wastewater sludge | place: USA: Moscow, Idaho
ATCCAGAACCAGGGGCTCGCGATCTTGCCGCCCGTTCCGCATGCGATCACGACTGCATAGACCACCGCCCATCCGAGCGCGCCACGGCGGATCCGAGCGTTGGAGCCCACCGCGATCGCTCCCCAGCGCCGCGACCACACCACGCTTGCCAGGACGACGGCACCCCACACCACCATCGCCACAATCACCCACGTTCTGCCAAGCAAGCCAATGCACAGGACAAGCGCGGCGGAGCCAATCGCCCATCCGCCCAGATAGATCTGGGTTCGCCGTACGCTGGCGGCCTGGACCCTCGATGTCACGTCATTTGCGCGGGCCAGCTGTTCAGCAGCCCAGTCTTGATCCTTGTTGGCATCCATACTCCATGATGGCATACACTTTCCATTACGGCAAGTAGATGCTCGTGGCGCTATTTGGGGGGGGGCAAGCTGGCAGTTGAGATTTCAGGTGGCAGTTGAGGCTCCAGATTGCGGTAGCCAGGATGGGAACCATCAATTCACACCGTCAGCCTGGCGCTCTTCCGCCAAACCACCGGTACCTTCTACCATGTCAACGCCGCGCTTCTCGATCTGTGACACCGCGCTTCTCGATTCGGGCCCTCGCGATCTTCGATCCGTGACACCGCGCCTCTCGATTCGGGCCCTCGCGATCTTCGATCTGTGACACCGCAGGCGATGCGTGACGCCGATGACACGGCCCGGACCGTCACTCGCTTCGCGCGCCGTTCCGTGGTGCCCCACTCGGGCGGAACAGCCTCTCGAGAGTTGTCCGTCCATGATGGTAGCGTGGCGGGCTCCAACAGAATCCTGTTGATACCCCATGAAATGCAACGTTTGGCCGCGAAGTCGCAGTTGTACGAACGACCTCACGACCAAACGTTGGATCTCGCGGTTTGATTCGCCCGCCGTCCGTACTTGGGCATCGCAGCCGGGGCGCAGCACAAAGAAGTTCCCCGCCGGGTCCGCGATCGTACTCACCGGGTCAATGGTCAGACCGAGATCCGAAGTCAAAGCCGATCTGATTGACCATGGATACGTGATTGGCAAGGCAGTCACCAAGAAGACCGCGATGGTGATCACCGCGGACAAAAAGTCTCAGCCGGGCAAGGTCAAGCGGGCGCTCGGGCTCGGGGCCGCCGAGCTCGAGAAGCTCCATTAAGACCATCTCGACGGCGTGATCGATGACGCTTGGAGTGACGGTTTCGAACTCCTCGGTATCAGCCTCTTGCCGGGCAGTTCAGGAATGGATTGAGGTCCCTCAGAATTTCTTGATGGCTACACAGCGTTGACGTACGCCCTATTTGGCACATCTCAACGCTGGGTAACCACTTGCTGAGCGAAAGCCACACCCAGCGCCGCCACGATGAATCATCTACGCTGGAACCAGAGATGCGGGCACCTTCGAAAGCGAGGCATCATCATGGGACAGGTCTTCGGCGCAGTCGCTTCGGCGATCATCGTGTTGGCGGTGACCTTCGTGGCCGCACGCTTGCGCCCGAAGCCCAACCCGATACGGGGCACCGCGCGGCTACGGCTGCCCAAAATGATCCTCTACGTGGGCATCCTGCTCATTGCCATCGGAACCCTGATGATCCTCATTGCGTTCATGGATCCGCCGCAGGGCGACGCAGTTGCGATGCGGCTTACGTCCATCGCCATGCTTGTGGCCGGTGGCCTCTTCATGGTCGGATACTTCATGTATTTCATGGAGATCGCGGGCGGCCGAGTTGTCACCAGAGGCCTCAGTGGCACGATCAAGACGGTTCCCTTCGACCGCATCGCCCGCTACCAGATGACGAAGGACTCCAACGGGAAGGACGTCCTCAGGCTGGAGGGCGTGGACGGCACGAAGATCAACATCCATGTCTCGATGTTCGATGCCAGCCCTCTCCTCAACTACTTGGAAAGGCGAGAAGCCCGGGCGGCTTGGGGTGCTCCGGCCCAAGGCCGTCCACCCATGGGCTATCGCGAATCTTCGCCGCCCGGACCAACAGGGTTCGGCACAGGCGGACTGTCGCAAGGTAGTCCCTCGATGGGAGGCACACAATCCGGCACGGGGCCGCGTGGCAACAATTCACGTGGTAATTCCCCGAGAGGCAGCGCAACGCCGTGGCAGGGGACGTCGGCATGGGGCGACGGCAAGGACAGCTCGAACAACGGACCGTTCCACAAGCGATAGGGTACCGCCACGCCGCGGTTCGGCGAGAAATCACTCCCACTGCCGCTCCCTCTGCTCTATCAAGTGGGCACGCACAGCAACACAGCCACCCGCAGTCGCGGCGCCGAGCAGCCGGGCCGCCGAGTAGCTACGCAACCCACACGCGGCCGCGCCGCCACACAGACACACAGACACACAGACACACAGACAATTCGAGTTCCCGCTCCGTCAACTCCGCTTACGTTTCCGCAGCTCCGCGACGCACTACCGCCCATCAGCGGGTCACCCGGGCCTTTCGTCCGCCCTGCTGCCGGAATCGATGAGCCTAGGCTTTGGTCATCGTATCGTCCTTGGCTCTTGCCACTGCACGGCACAAAACGGTCACAACGCGGTGGCCACGGCAAACCCGAGGGACTCTCATGAAGAAGCACTGGTTGTGGCTTGCTCTGGCGCTGGCGGCATTTATCCTCATCACCTACGTGGTGGCGCCCTCGCAGGACCTCGGCCCGGAGGCGCTGGCAGCTCTCGGCGTGGCCGTCTTCGCGATCGTCGTCTGGATGACCCAGGCGGTCTCCTCCGCACTCTCCGGCTTCATGATCGTCTTCCTGCTGGCGGTCTCGGGTGCCACGGACCTGACCGGGGCGCTGACCGGCTATTCGAACAACTCCTTGTGGCTGATCGTCATCGGATTCATCATGGCTGCGGCGATGGAGAAGTCGCAGCTGAGCAAGCGGATCGCGCTGTCGCTGGTACGCGCCGCGGGAGGATCCCCCATGCGCATCTACTGGGCCGTGGCGGCGGTCCTCGCCGTACTCACCTTCCTCGTCCCCTCAATCACGGCGCGCACGCTGCTCATGATGCCGATCGTATTGGGCATCGGAGAGGCCTTCCAGGCCACGGCTGGCAAGAGCAACATCGTCAAGGCACTCATCTTCATCGTGGCGATGAGCGGCACCATGATGAGCATCGGCGTGCTCACCGGGCACGTCGGCAATCCCATCACCGCCGGGCTCATCGAGGAGGCGACGGGCGAGGCGGTCTCCTGGTCCGAATGGCTCGTAGTGGGCGGCCCACCGGCTTTCATCCTCGCGTTCATCTCGGTGTTCGTCATCCAGAAGATGTGGAAGCCGGAGTTTCCCGCGCTCGAATCCGCCGGGGAGTATGTGGGCCGTGAACTTGCCGCGCTGGGCAGAATGAGCCGCAATGAGAAGTACACACTCGCGGTCTTCCTCATGACCCTGGCGCTGTGGGCCACCGACTCCATTCACGGGTTCCCTGTGGCCGTGGTCGGATTCTTCTCGGTCATCGCCCTGCTGCTACCAGACGTTGGGGCCATGACGTGGAAGGAAGCCCAACCGCGAGTGCCATGGGACGTGTTCGTGCTGTACGGCGCGGGCCTGTCCATGGGAACGGCGCTCACCACGTCCGGCGCAGCAAAGTGGCTGGCCAGTACTCTCTTCAGCCCGTTGAACGGGCTCTCGGTCCCGATGCAGATGATCATCATGATCTGGGCCGTGACGCTGCTGCAGGTGTTCTTCACCGGCGGCGGACCCAAGACCACGGCGCTCACACCGATCGTCATCGCCCACGCCTCGATGATCGGCGCGGACCCGCGCGCCTTCGCCATGGTGCTCGGCATGAACATGCATCACCAGTACCTGCTGCCAGTCTCCAACATGCCCAACGCGGTGGCAATGGGCACCGGGGAGATCACCTCCCGCGAACTGAACAGGACGGGCGCGGTGATGAGCGTGCTCGCCGCGGCGTTCATGAGCCTGGCCGTTGTCACCTACTGGTCGTGGATCGGGCTGGTCGGCTGACCTTGTCACCGCAGACCCTTTGCACCGCCCGAACCGTCGTACATCCGCACTCCCGCACCCTCGTGCGTCAACGACGGCGCTACCCGAGTTCGGCCTCCAAGCACTGCTCCGCCCACGCCCAATCGACACGTTCCTGCTCCAGACGGATGGCCGGCCCGTATCGATTGCTCACCAAGTCCCCGTACAGGGACGCTTCGTCGCGTGTCAATCCCGAGAGAAGGGCAGAACTGGGCCGTGGTTCGCTGCCCCATCGATCCTCGTGGAGAAGTAGGGTTGCCCGATCCATGAGTACCGAACGGGCGTGGCGAACGTGCGCCCGCAGCCGGTTGAGAATCGCAAATCCGTGTGTGTCCAGATCGCCCCAGTAGACGACAGCGGCATCCTGCATCCAGGACACCGATGCGGCCCGCCCCACATCGTATCCCCTGCCCCACACCACGACGCCGCGAAAAGGAACGGGGAGGCTGAGGAACGTCACCTCATTCTCCACGATGAGCACCCGCTCAACCTGCGCCGCAAGAGAATTCAACTCATCCACCCGAAGCTCCGCCTCGCTCAGCTGCCGCGGAAACCCGAAGGCCCCGGCATCAAAACGCAGGCGCACGGTGCCCGGCTTGGAGGCCAGGCCGAGCGCGGATTCGAACCCCGACCGCGAGGCGGGCACACCCAACATCTGCGAGAGCGGACCAAGGTGGCTCTCAACAAACTTGGAATCCACACCCCGCGCGGTGATCTGGCGCAAGTGGGCGCCGGAGCCGCGATTGGCTTCGAGCCACTGCCACGCCGCAAGAATCCGTGTCCACTGCTCCGCCAACTCCAACGCCTTGATGGGGTGGCTCCGGGCCCATCCGAGAACGGGATTCGAATCCTCAGGCCTGATCGTCCCTGCCCCCGCCCACCCGGCCGTCTCAGCGAGCAATTCTCCGTACGCGGCCACGGACTTCCGGACACCCAGAAGCGTCCAGACCTGTTCGTAGGAGGAGAGAACGGCTCGCTTCGGCACCTCGGTCCGCCCGACGCCTCGCCCGCCGATGGACCCGTTTACAATCACGTAGGCCCCACCGCGCTGGGAGGCCTCCTCGATCTGGCGGGCCCAAGCCCGCGCGAAGGCGTAGTGCTCACCCAGATCGGCACTGCCGGGCCCGCGCAGCGGGATGTCAAAGGGCTCGAGATCCTCGCCCGCCGCAAAGTCACGCAACAACGCTCCGCTGCTCCAGCGCCGCAGGACCTTGCTCTTGATCTGCGCGGGCGTTGTCCACAGCGCCGGATCACTCACTGGCGTCACCAGCTCCCATGCCCAGCTGCCGCTTCTCCCGGTACTCCTCCACGCTCATCATGTGAACCCTTGACCTCGCCCCGGTGGGATTGTCCACCAACCCGATCGAATGTACGAAATGCTCTATCACGTGCACCTTGGTCAATGGCGTGATGATGAGGAGCTGGAGCCCGAGCTTCTCGAAGAGCTCCAGCGCATATCGCGTGGACGAATCCGAGCCCCTGCCGAACGCCTCATCAATCATCGCGAACCGGAAGTCGCGCGACTTCTCCACTCCCCACTCCAATTTGAACTGATAGGCGAGTGAGGCTGCGAGAATCGTGTAGGCCAGCTTCTCCTTCTGGCCGCCCGATTTCCCGTCCGAATCCGTGTAGTGCTCGTATTCCTCGCCGGTGGCCTTGTCCTGTTCCGAGGCCGCGAAGGAATACCAGTTGCGCACGTCGGTCACGCGTTCGCGCCACGCACGGTCGGCATCGGCAGAATCGGTTCGGCCACGGAATCGTTCGATGATCGCCCGGACCCGCTCGAACTGCGGCTCCAACTCGGCGTCGTCAATGTCCAGAACGTTGGAGGTGGCTTCGCGCATGTCGTGTTTGAATTGCCGAATCTCCTGATTGACGGTGTCCTCCGTCTCCAGAATGATCCGCCGGCCCGGGCTGTAGTCGATGGCCCCCAGCGCCACGTTGATGGTGTCAATCCGCCCGCGGATCTCAGCGGCGTTGTTGCGCAGCTTGAGGTTGAAGGACACCAGCTCCCGCACCGCGTTGGTGCGCAACTGCTCCTTGAAATCCGATTCAAAGCGCGGGAGATCGTCGCGGCGCACCCGCTCGCGCATCGCACGAAACTCTGCCGCCGCCTCGATGTTCGGCGTCAATTCCTGGTGGAGCTCGGGCCATTGATGGATGACCTCGTTCATGCGTTGCAGGACGCGCTCGGTCAGCCGAGTTGCCCTGTTCGCAAACCTCACCATGTGCCGGTCAAGGTCCAGGCCGAGCCTCGTAGCAAGGCGCTCGTCATCGTCAATGGTGGCCGCCGCCCACTCTTCGCCTTCCGAGATGGCTCGGGCCCGTTCAACCAACAGCGGGTACTGCCCCCGCGCCTTGTCCAGGTCCGCTTGGACCATCCCCCCGATCTCCTGGTCCGCGGACGTACGACGGCGGACCAGCGCGGCCAGTTCCGAGTTGATTCCGCCGATCTTCTCACTGACGCTCTCCAACGATGCGGAGACGGTGGACCCCTCCTCGTCCAGACCCACAAGGCGCCGGTTGATCTCCTGCAGCTCGGAGGATCCGGTCACGAGGCGGCGTTGCTCCTCCTCGAAGCTGGCCAGGCGGGACCGCGAGGTCCCCACATCCATCTTCGCCCAGGCCTCGAAGCCGGCGAGGACCTTGACTGCGGTGCTCTTGGCCGTGAAGGCACTCTCCTCCGCGTCGAGTTGGGCGACGATCCCGGCATTGACCTTCTCCTCGCGATTCAGCGCGGCGAGATCCTCCTCCAGTGCCTGCAGCTTCTTCTCACTCGCCCGGCCCAGCACCCACGTTCGAGGATCTCCCGCCCGGCGCCTGTCATCCTTTTCATGCCGGTTGCCCGAGCGCAGGAGGCCCTCGCGGGTCACAGCGTAGCTCTCGCGCCGCAGCTCCTCCACCGAATCCACCAAACGGTAGGAGAATCTCCGCTCGAGTTCACCGTTCAGGTATTCCTCGAATCCGCCCGGTTCCACCTCCAGGACGTCACGGAGCATCATCCCCGCGCCGCCACGCAGGGGCTCATTCCTCACACGGCGTTCGGCAACGCGCTCGTAGACGAGGCGGGTTCCCAGATGGTGGGAATTGATCCACAGCGAGACGTCAAGATACAGCCGTTCGGGAACCAACATGGAGAGCGCAAGACCTCGCAGCGTGCGCTCGGCGGCGGTCCTCCAGTCCTCGTGCTCGGCCATCACATCAATGAGTTCCCCGGCGAAGGCAACCTGCCCCGCAGAAATCCGCAGCTCCCGGCACATCGACTCACGCAGCCTGATGAGGTCCACGGGCAGATTGTTGGGCCGCTCGGTCAGCCCCCGGATGTCCTCTTCCAGTTCCTTCTTCTCACCCGCGATCTCGCGGTGGCGCTGCAACGCCGGGTACAGCCGCTCCCGGAGGCCGGAACGCTCCGCTACGAGGTTCTCATCGAGGCGCGCCACTTCCCGCGAGCGCTGCTGGAATTCCTCCCCGTTCGTGACCTCTGCAAGGCCCGCCTGAGCAAGCTCGCTCTGGTATCGCCGGTTGGTCTCCACGCGCTCGGCCAACTCACGATTGCTGTTGGCGATGTCCGCAGCCAGTTCGGCCAGGCGATTGCCGCCCGCCTGGGCGCGCCTGACAATCAACCGTTCGCGTTGCTCGGCCAGTACCTTCTTCTCCCGTTCCAGCCCCTCCTTGGTGGCCGCGAGCCGAGCCAACTTCTCCTCGCCGGCGACCATCTCCGAACCCGCTGCATCGATCAATCGTTCGAGGATGTAGGGGCGGACCGCCTGCTTCTGATCCGCCAGTCGCCGGTGATTGCCCACAGCGGCATCATATTCGTCGAGAGCCGCTGCAAGCGGGTCGAGGATCTCCAGCTGCTGTGTGGCGCGGCGAACGGCACGATGGGCCTCAGTGAGATTCTCGAAGTGCCCCACCACATTCTCCATCGCCTTGGTGACGGAGGCCCGTTCGAGCATGTGGCTGCGCACGAATTCATTGAGGTTTCCCACCGACTTCATCGAGACCGTCTGCAGGAAGAGCTCCATGGCCTGTTCGGAATGGATGCCGAGCAGACGCCACATTCTCCTGCCGTACTCCGGGTAGGAGTCCACCACGAGCGCTCCCGCCTTGCGCAGCCGCGCCCGCAAGGTTTTGAAATCGGAGCCAAAATCGGCGAATTCGCCAGCAATGGACATCTCGGACGAGGCCGCCACGAAGAAGCGAGCCGGCTGGCCCACCTCTTCGCGCTGATGAAACACCTGCGCGAGCGTAACGGATTCGCCGTAGCCCTCATTCCTGAACGTACCCAGAATCACCGAGTAGGAGTGAGTATCACGCAGACCCACCGGTTTCGAAGCGCCCGTCTTCTCACTGCGCTCGGACCGGTAGTGACCCTCCACGTAACTGCGAAGGGAACGCTCCTTGCTCTGCGCACCCGCGGCCTTGTTGTAGGAGATGCGGTGCGCGGGCATGAGGAGGGTGGTGATGGCATCGACCAAGGTGGACTTTCCTGATCCGATGTCTCCTGTGAGCAGCATGGTGTCGCGAGCGGGCGTGATCCGCCAGATCTGGCCGTCGAACGTGCCCCAGTTGTACACCTCGACGGCGTGCAGCCGGTATCCGGCACGGTTTCCCGCATTCGGGGCAACATCCAGTACGCAGAACAGCGAGTCAGACATCCTGTTCACCCCATTCGGACGCGTAGGAGGCCAGCTTCTGTTCGAAATCCTCCAGCACCTGCGCATCCACGTAGGCCTTGATGATGCGCCGGACCTCCCAGGCCCCCGGCTGCTTCGGCAGCTCCCGCAGGAATCCCTGCTGGTTGATCCGGCTCACCGTGCGCTGCGTCAAGGTTCGCAGCTTCGCCTCGTCCATGCCCGCAGGTTGAAACACCTGCAGGATCTCCACGATCTGTTCCAGCGTGAGGACCAGCTGACCCTCGCCTCCCCCGCTCTCGAACTCCAGCAGGCGCTTTCGCAGCGCCACCAGCAGGATGGACTGCACCAGCGGGAGCTTGCGCCGTTGGATGAGGCGTGGCAGCCGCGGTTCATCCTCCAGCGGCTCCCGGGAGCGCAGGTAGGCGAAGCCCTCCATCTCATCGATGACCACATCGATCCCGATCTGCGCGAAGTGGTCACGCACGGCCGGGGTGTAGCGGCGAAGATTCTGCCACGTCTTCTCGTGGATCTCGCGGTAGATCACCTCGTTCATCAGCGAGATGATGACCCCGCTCACCGCGGAGGATTCGGATTCGTTCACGTACGCACCACCTTGACACGAGGCATCGTCACGATGCGCCGACCCTCAGCAGAATCGTCCGCAACCACGACGGCGACACGGGCGTCGTCGTCGAACTCCATGATCACGTCCTCCTCGTTCAAGGTGAGGTAACCGAGCAACTCGGCCACGCCATCCTCAAGCGGATGTTCGGCGATGATGTCCGCCAACTCCGCGCTGGAATGGCGGCGGACCTCTGAACGGATGGTGTCCACCAGGCGGCTGACGTCCACGTAGCGCTGACCGAGCAGGATGTCCAGATCGATCTTTTCCTCGTGCACCGGTTGTATGAGGCTGTTGACTTCGGTGTTCCGGCGCAGAGCGTGGAGCGGCCGCTCCATCGGGAGCGCGATGTCCAGCCCGATCTCGTCCAGTTCCAGGCCGATCCCCTCCGCATCGCCGGCGAGCGCCTCGCGCAGCTGCACGGCCCTTGCTTCGATGCTGCGCGCCAGATCGAGGATGCGCCGATTCTCCAGCCACACGCGCTCCTCGAGGAAACGGCGTAGTTGCTCCGAGAGGTCGCGGACAGTCTGCTGGGTCCTGTCCGCTGCGAGCGCCCACTCATGATGAACCGTGCGCGTGCGGCGATCCGCGCCCAGCTCCGGCATTGCCTGGACGGCTTCCAAGAGGCGCGTGATCTCCTCCTGACGTTCCTCCGACACCAGGAAGTCATAGAAGGCGTTGAAATTCCTGCCCTGGTCCGAGGAGGAGATGTCGCTGCGCGTGGACACGAGCTGCTCCACGAGTTCGCCCTTCCCTCCACTCCACACCGCGATCTTCTCGCGCGCCGAACGGTCAAGGCCGCGGAAGTTCTCCTCAACCTGGCGGAAATCGGCCATGAGATCGCGGGCGCCCATGACGAACTGTTGGTAACGATCCCGCAGTGCGGTTTCATCCAGGATGGTCAGCTGGTTGTTCTCGGCTCGCTCGATTTCCTGGTCAAGGGCCTGCCGGCGCCGCTTGAGCTCCTTGATCCGTTCCTCCGGGTTGGTCTCGGAGCCGTGCACGATCTGCCGCAGCAACTCCACCAGAATCTGCATGCGCGACTCCGAGCCGATGAAAGTTCGCTCCTGCAATCCCTCCACCCAGCGATGGGCCGTCTCAAGGGCCGGCGTGATGTCCAGATGGACCTCATCCGATCCTTGCGGATAGAACCGGCGCAGCCACCCGTGTTCCGAGGAGGCCCAGTCCTCGATGTAGCTGTGGGCACTCGCCGCGTAGCTGTCCGGATCCTGTTGGTGCAGCGCGAAGAGGTAGTCATCGAGCTCCGAGATCAGCTCGGTGGCGGGCACCTCCCCACGGTTGCGTTCGATGAACGCCTCTCCCAGAAACGCCAGTATCAGGGGCGCGTTGGTGGCACGCAGCAGCTTCCATGCGGGGTGCCGCTCGCGATATCGCGCAATGCTCTCGATGTCCATCGGTTCCATCCTAGAGGGAGGCTCCGACATCTCGCGCGCCGCGCCGGCCCACGGCCAAAGCCCCTAGCGCGGCACCCACCCGGTGATCGTGCCGTCCATGACGCTCACCAACAGCTCGGACCGAGCGATGACAACTCCCCCGCCCAACCGGTGCCGCCACAGCACGTCGCCCGTGCCCACCTCGATGAGCACGTAATGCACCTCGGCCTCCGTGGCGGCGGGGGTCACCAGCGCCGCAACAACGTTGCCGTCCGGCGAGGCCGCGACCAAGGCGGTCGGGGTGTCGCACCCGTCCTCGGTACCGCCCGGCGTCAAGTGCACACGCGCGCCGTCGAGCCTGAAGATGCAGGTCTCCCAACTGAACTCGCCGAGGATCTGATTCTTGGCCGGCTCCTCGGTCAGCTCATACTTCAGTCTGAAGTCGGCTGCCGTTGGCCCGCCGCCGGGTGTGATGGCGATCTGCTGGACGTCCCGGGTGGTGGGATTGGGTGCCAATGCGCTCACGGTGCCGTCGAGCATGATCAGGGTGGGTTGGAATTCGCGATAGGTCACCCACGCGTCGCGCAACGGAATCATCGATTGAACCATGTCCAGCCTGCCCCGCAGTGGTGCCGTCTCACCAGTTCGGAGGTTGATCACCTGCGCCTGCGAATCGGAGGTGTTGCGCCAGTACATGAGGGAGTAGTACTCGCCGCCGGCCTCCACGCTCGCGGCGATGTCCGTTCCCTCGAACGGTATCGACCACAGTTCCTTCAGGTTCAGATCGTAACCAGTGCATTGCCCGCCCGGTACGCAGGCGATCGAATAGGGACCACCGGGCGTGGCCGTGACGGAGGCTCGCTCATCCCACGGCGCAGTGACCGGGTCACCCGTGTCGGCGTCGATGATCTGCCCCGCGTAGACGAGATACCGGCCCCAGAGCTGGAGCGGAACCTCGAAATCAATGTCCACTGTGATGGTCCGTTCCCAGATCTGGCGCGCGCTGGCGCCCGAGATGTCGTATCCGGTGAGGACCCGGCCGGCGGCGTCATCTTCCTGCGCGGTCATGACCACCATCCGATCATCGGAGGCCACCAACGGTTGCCCCGGCGATTCCGGGACCCCGGCGAGCTCCCAGGATTGCGTTGCTCCTCGTGCCCAGGTGCCGGACAGCAGGGGAACGCCTGCCGCGGCCTCCTTCTCTGCCCCGGCCAGTTTCGCCACGGCAATCGTGATTCCGGCGGCCAGCAGGACGACGACGGCGAGGCCCACCGCCGCCATCGCGACCTTCCGTCGGCTCATGGGTTGGCGGTGTAACTCTCGTGGAGCAAGTCCGCGACCGTCGCGGGAGGGGCGTGGGCTCCGGGTTGCATGTGGCTCGTTGTGGGAGGGAGGCGTTGGCATGGGACTCCTTCGGCAAGGCGCCGCGGCGGGCGCGAGAGCTTTCGTCCACCGTACTGGGCAGCATTGCGCGGGGACCAGAGCCAGGCAGCAGGTGGGGACTTCTCTCGGCTAGCGGCGCCTTGTGAACCTCGATGCTCCAACAAGTGGCTACACAGCGTTGAGCTACGCCTATATAGGCACAGCTCAACGCTGCGTAGCCACGAAGGAAAACTATCGGCTATCCGCGCCGGCTGGCTTGCCCCCGCCCAGATGAAGCGGACTCGTCAATTTGTAGAAATCGGCCCCGGGCCTTCGCCGCCGGCCGTGACCCGCTTCGCCCGGCGAGAACGCCACACGATCGCCACAACGCCCGCGACGGCTCCGGCAACCACCGCGAGCACCACATACAACACCGTGTTCGCGGCGCGAGTCGAGATGTCCACGGCCGTACCCAGGGCCTCGACGTCAACGGAGTCGCGCGGCGTGGACTCACCCACCACCACAACGGAGATCTCCTGCCCTTCCACGATCTGAACTGGGATGTGCGCCTCGCCGTTCGCGTTGAATGAGACTTTGATGGAGCCGCCCAGAGGGGATTGCTCGGAGGCCGCCATCAGGCGAATCGACGGCTCGCTCACCACCGCATACAGCGGATCGGTCCCCAGCTTGTCGCGCATGTTCTTCGGAACGGTCAGTGTCACGTCGGCTTCCACCAGTTGCTTGCCGCTCGCCTTGTCCTTGCCCACAGCCTTGATATCGGCCGCCGCAGCCTCAACCGGCAGATAGTACGTGTAGTCCGCGATCGGTACGAAGCTGCCGTACGCCCACACGGAAATGGGGACCGTCCCCGGCGAGTGTGGCGGCGCCTCGAAGGTGACCACGCCGTCGTCGTCCACTTCGATGGGCACGTCGACGCCGTCCACGCTCAGCCGGTCCGCCGACGTGAGGCCCACCGGCGAGGGAACCATCCGGAGGTTCCACGCGCGATCCGTGTTCCCGTTCATCCAACCGGACGTGCCCCAGGAGAAGATCTCACCGCTTTCTGACAGCGCGATCGCGTCCGTCCCGATGGCAAGTTCCGCAATGGAATCGCCCGCGAGTACGGACTCCCCCATGTCAAATTTCTCGAAGCGCGCCTCGCTGCCGGAGGTTGCCGGGGCGACGAGGTACAACTCGCCCTCGGTCGTTTGCAGGTAGCCTGCCTCTTGCTTTCGTTGCTCGGTGAACCAGCCGCTCTCGAACGTGGCGGGGACGTCCACGGGCGTGCTGATGCCGGACGTGGCGTCGACGTCGTGCAACGTGCCGTCCTCGGCAACCGCATACACGCCCGTCTGCTGCGGGTTGGGCACGATCGCCTTCCACCGGGTCTGCGGGGCGAGCGCGTCCTGATGCCAGGAGCCCTGCGAATCGGCGCCCGGGGTGAGGTGGAGAATCGTTCCCTCGTCCGTGAGCGCGACGGCGCCCTTTTCTGCTGGCCGCGAGTTGTCAAACATGACGACGGCGGTGACCGCCACCCCGTCCAGCGTGGGCATGGAGGAGTCCGAGAGCGCGTTGTCCGCTTCGGGCCAGAGCTCGCAGAGGGCGCCGTTCCGATCCTGTACGAGATTGCCGACGAATCCGAGATACGGCTGCTCGCAATCCTTGATGTTCGCGTCTCCGGTGCCTCGCAGTGAGTGCTGCGGGGTCAGATTGCCGGCGAGCGTGCCGGAACCCTCAACCTCGCGTTCCAGATGGACGAATTGGAGCTGGCCGTCCGAATCGAGCAGCACGGCCTGATTCTGGAACACTGCGACGTCCACCGCCGTGGTGTTTGCGGCAAGCTCGATTTCCACCGGCACCGGAAGTTGACTTCCGCCAAGGCCCGTTCCGGTGGGCTGGCCCCACATGTACAGGCGTCCCTCGGCAGTGAGCGCCGCGGCGGTGCCCTCGGACGCGGCAATCTCCGCGAATCCCGAATTGGCCCAGATGGTTGCGGTGCCACCGCCAGTCGCCGGGCCCTCACCTATCCCGGGGGCGTAGCCGTCCGTGTTCGGTGGCGTGGCCTGTGGGGCTGGGGTTGAGGGTGGGGCGGGAGTTGCACGTGTGACGGGTGTCGAAAGTGAGGTGGGTGTGGTTGCAGGGGCTGTTGCTGTTGCGATAATGGGGGCCTGCCCGGCGGGCCTGGTCTGCGCGACGGACCTGGCCTGCGCGGTTGCGGCGAGCGGAGCCCGTGCGGCCGGAACGGCGCCCACAGGAACCGCGCCCGCTGCGGCACCCACTGGAACCGCGCCCAACCCCATCATCAGAGCGGAGAGCAGGATCGCAAGCAGAATACCGGAAGGACCATGGCCGGGGCGCATCACCATTCGCATGAAACGCAGGCTACCGCTCGGCGGTTGGAGGAGATGCGATTTCGGCGCCGTTGAACAGATGCTGAGACAAGCGCAGGGGCCTGATGAGCGTTCAAATTTCCTTGATGGCTACACAGCGTTGACTTGCGCCTCTATTGGCACAGTTCAACGCTGTGTAGCCACGTGGCCAGAGAACCCCGCCATCCTCGAAATCAATCATCTAGAATTTCGGGATGACGATTCCCGAGTCCGCCCCAATTTCGCCCACGCCGCTGCTCAACGAAGCGTTGATCGCGCGCCTGCGCGATGACCTCGCTGCAGCCGGTTGGACTGTGACGGGTGTGGAAGCGCTCCTCTCCCCCATGGCGCTTGCGGCGATGAGACGCGATCAGTTCACTCCCGCCGCGATGGAGCTGGAGTCCGAGGCTTCTGCGGCCGCCGTGTTGACCCGCCTGTTCATGCTGGCCGAACCGGTCGCGGCCGAGGCAGTGGAGCGCGCACTTCCGTCTCTGGGAGTCGCTGGCGCAAGCGAGTTGGGGCTGGTCAGGGACGTGCCGGCCGCGGTTGGCGCCGATTCGCAGAGCACGGCAACCCTCTCGGCAACCCTGGATCTGCGCCCGTACGCGGGTTCCTGGGAGCCGGCCGGCGCGGGCCCCGAAGGTGTGCGCGCCGATGGAGAGCTTCACGAGGCCAATTTTCCCCACTGGTGGGTAGCTTCTGATCTCTCACAGGCGCAGACCGGCGAGCCGCCGCGCGAGGACTACGTGCTGGGAATTGCGGCGGCGTCGAACAATCTGGCACGCCTGACGCTGCGGGATCCGGTTGATTCGGCGCTGGACCTCGGATGCGGTTGCGGAATCTTGGCGTTGCAGCTGGCGAGCCACGTCAAGCGCGTCGTCGCCACGGACATCTCGGAGCGCGCCTGCGCCTTCACGCGATTCAACGCGCTGCTGAACCGCGTGACCATCGATGTGCGGCAGGGCAGCTTCTTCGAGCCTGTCGAGGGCGAGCGCTTCGACCTCATCACGTCGAACCCGCCATTCGTCATCACGCCGCAGGCGGTTCGCGTGGACTCGAATCTGGAATATCGCGACGGCGGCATGGAACGCGATCAGCTCATCCCGATGATCATCCGTCAGGCAATCGCGCACCTGGCTCCCCACGGCACCTCGCACATGCTGGCGAACTGGGAGGTGAAGGGCAACGAGTTCGAGTGGGCCACACGCCCGCGGCAGTGGATCGAGCGGGCTGCCGATGCAGCGCTGGCCGCCGGACAATCCGTTGACGCGTGGCTGGTTCAGCGCGACCTTCTGGACATTGCGCAGTATGCCGAGTGGTGGATTCGCGACGGTTTGGGGGCGCGCGTGACGCCCACGCGGTGGCGGGCCGAATACCGAACGTGGCTCGGCGACTTCAGCTCGGCCGGCACAACGTTCGTCGGGTTGGGTTCGCTCGCGCTGCGGGTTGGTGCGCAGCGAGCCGTCGCGACGGGAGATGCTGGCGACCTCAACGTGGTCTGCGAGTATCTGCCGGAAGGCCCACCCGTTGACGGCCCCGCGGTCAGAACGGCGCTCGGCAACCTCTCCCTCCCGCCCGAGTGGGAGACCATTCCGCTCGTGTGTGCCCCGGATGTTCGCGAGGCGCGCTACTTCGTTCCGGGAAGTACGAACCCGGAACTCATCCACGTGACGCAGGGCCGCGCGGGCGGCCGAGAACGCGCAGTCACCTCCGCCGTCGCGGCACTGATCGGCGTGTCGGATGGTGAACTCGCCCCGGCGCAGGTGATCCCGGCCATCGCCATGCTGCTGGAGCAGGACGAGGGCCAGGTCAGGGCCGAGATCAAGGCCGCGCTCCCCGAACTCCTGCGTGCCGGGGTGGTGCAGTTCTTGCCGGCGAGCGAGTAGCGCCGTTTCGAACGACGACGACGAAGCGGACCTCCTCCACCCCCACCGGTTCGCGTCAACAAGCACGCCGCCCCACCCAGCTCTCTCCACGTGATCCAACCGGTACCAACTCGATTCGCGAAACCCCGTAATGCCTCATGTCAATGTGCCCGCGAAAACTGGTTCCGTGCCTCACATGTTTTTGCCCGGGAAGGTTTGGGTTAGCTGGCGTGTTTGATTCCTTGGGTGGCGGGTAGGAGGGGTGTTGTGCGGTCGATGAGTTTGAGGGTGGTGGTTTTGGCTATGCCTTCGAGTTGGGTTTGGATGGTGGCGATGTTACGGGCCAGTTGTGCGG
>RRZU011155742.1_pt1 | contig 16592 bp, 19 predicted proteins | sample 2165561 | NCBI WGS metagenome assembly RRZU01 (sample SAMN10456909, study PRJNA506462) | wastewater metagenome | isolation source: wastewater sludge | place: USA: Moscow, Idaho
CATGTGCTCCGTGGCCAACGGCAACCGCGGCTCGTTCATGCACAGCCGGGAGGGGATCGCAGCGATCAGGGCCCGCGAGGCGGCGGCGTCGGCCGAGCTGCTCGGCGCGCGGTACGTCACGCTCGGCGTGGGGGACACCGAGCTCAACGCGGCCGACGAGACCCAGCGCCTCGCCGTCACCGAACTGATCCGCAGCGTGGACCCGGACGTGGTGATCACGCACTACAACCAGGACTACATGCCCGACCACAACGAGGTCTCCAACCTGGTGGAGGCCGCGATCTTCTTTGCAACGGTGCCCTTGTACGAGACGGACTCGGCGCCCACCGTGGCCGTCGCCCCCCTGTACTTCATGGACACCCTCGGAGGCGTGGGATTCGTCCCGACGGAGTACGTCGACATCTCCGACGTGCACCAGACGAAGCTCGATGCGCTCGGGTGCCACGAGAGTCAGGTCGGATGGCTGTTGGAGCACGACGGTACCGACACCCTCGGCAACACGCGGATCTCGGATCTGTACCGGGGCAACCAGTGCGGGGTGAAGGCTGCAGAGGGGTTCAGGCAGAGTCTGAGGTACCTGCGACTGCGGACGTCGCGGCTGCTGCCCTGAACACGAAGGCTCCCGCCGTCCGTGCGTTGGTAGCTTTGGCACGTGATGAACAGCCGATCGGTCGGTGATCGCGCCCCCGGCGGCATCCGCATCAACCCTGTGGTGCTCGTGCTGATCGCGATCGCCTCGGTGCAGTTCGGGGCCGCCCTGGCCAAGGGCATCTTCGATCAGGCCTCGCCCCTGACGCTCGCCTTCCTGAGGGTGCTCATCGCGACCGCCATCTTCCTGCTCATCGCCAGACCGCGGGTGACCGGGCGTTCCGCGCGCGACTGGCTCGTCGTCACCGCCTACGGCCTCTGCCTCTCCGGCATGAACGCGGCGATCTACTTCAGCTTCGCGAGGATCCCCATCGGGGTCGCCGTGACGCTCGAGTTCATCGGGCCACTCGCCCTGGCCGTCATCGGCTCGAGGCGGCTCGTCGACCTGATCTGGGTCGCGCTGGCGGCGACCGGAGTCGTCCTGCTCGGGGCCCTGCCGAGCGACATCGACCTTGTGGGCGCGCTTCTCGCACTGCTCGCCGGCGCCATGTGGGCCTCCTACATCGCGCTGGCTGGGCCGGTCGGCCGCCGGTGGGACGGAATGTCCGGGCTGACGATGGGCAGCCTGATCGGATGCCTCGCGTTGGCCGGGCCCGCGCTCGTCCTTTCCGACGGCGCCTTCGGCCAGCCGAAGGTGTGGGCGGTCATGGCGCTGGTCGCGCTGCTCAGCACCGTCATTCCCTACGGCCTCGAGTTGCAGGCGAGACGCACGATCAAGGCCTCCACGTTCGGGATCCTGATGAGCCTCGAGCCGGCTGCGGCGGCCATCTTCGCCTGGATCGTGCTCGGCGAACTCCTCGGCGCGGTCGAGTGGTCAGCCATGGCCTGTGTCGTCATCGCCTCGGTCGGGGCGATCCTGACTGCCCGTCGGCGACGCCCCCTTGGCGAGCCGGCAGTTGAGACGGATCCTCGCCCGCCCGCATGACAGGGGCTCCGGGGGAGAGCCGGGAACCCCTGTCATGGGCCTCTGGGCATGCGTGCGGAGAGGCCAGACATCCCCGGTTTCCCCTGGTGGGCCCTCGTCATCGGTGCCGGTATCCTCGCCTATGTCCTGCCGATCATGCTCACCGGTTTCGGCGCGTCACGTCGCCAACGGGCGACGGCGCGACACCATGGGGCTGTCACCGATGAGGGAGGAGGCGGAGATGGCTTCGCGCAAGGCGGGCACGCCAGCCCTGCAGGCCCTGCTGCGGGCGGGGGTGGCGCACACCGTCCACGAGTACGAGCATGATCCGCGGGTCGCGAGCTTCGGGTTGGAGGCCGCCAACGCCCTCGGGTACCCGGTGGAGCGGGTGTTCAAGACCCTCATCGCCGCAGACGAGAGGTACCTGGCTGTCGGGATCGTGCCGGTGGACGTCAACCTCGACCTGAAGGCCCTCGCCACCGCCCTCGGGAGGAAGAAGCTGACGATGGCCGACCCGACGCTCGCGGAGCGAACCACGGGCATGATCGTCGGAGGGATCAGCCCCATCGGACAGAAGCGGCCCCTTCCGACGGTGGTCGACTCATCTGCGCTGGACCACGAGACGATCCTCGTCTCGGGCGGAAGGCGCGGCCTCGACGTCGAGCTTGCGCCCTCGGCGCTGATCGAGCTGACCGGGGCGGCCACCGCACCGATCGCCGCCCGCCGGTGACCCTGCGCCACTAGCATCGGGGCATGGCAGACGACATCACCACCGCACACAACGCATCCGAGAACCGCTACGAGATCCACGTCGGCGACGAGTTGGCGGGGGGCATCGACTACCGCGACCGTGACGGGGTGCTCGACATGTACCACACCGGCGTGGAAAAGCAGTTCGGTGGGCGGGGCCTCGGCACGCGGCTCGTCGAGTTCGCGCTCACCGATGCCAGGGACTCGGGCCACACGGTGATCCCCACGTGCCCGTTCATCGCGAGCTTCATCGATGAACATCCGGACTTCGCCGATGTGAGGGCCTGAGCTTCAGTCGAGGAAGATGTCGGGAAACAGCGCCTCGTCAGGGGTGCCGGGAACGGCCGCGTAACCCGACAGGTCCGTCACACCTGCAGCCTCCAGCACATCCTCGACGATGAGCGTCTGGCCGGTCAGTTGACGCGACGGCGTGGTCAGCACCGCATAGGCGGCGTCCGCGTAGATCTGTGGTGTCCTCGACACGGCCATGATCCGGTCCCCGCCGAGCAGGTTCTGGACGGCGGCGGTCGCGATGGTCGTGCGCGGCCACAGCGTGTTCGCCGCGATCCCGGCCTCGCCGAACTCGGCGGCCAGGCCGAGCGTGGTCATCGTCATGCCGTACTTGGCCAGCGTGTAGCCGGTGTGCGCGCCCAGCCATTTCGGAGAGAGGTTCAGCGGCGGTGAGAGCGACAGGATGTGCGGATTTGTCGACTCCTGCAGGGCGGGGACGGCCGCGCGGGAGAGCATGAAGGTGCCCCGCACGTTGACGTCCTGCATCAGGTCGTACTTCTTCGCTGCGAGGTCCAGCGTGCCCGCCAGGTCGATCACGCTCGCGTTGTTGAGCACCACGTCGATGCCTCCGAAGGCCTCGAGCGTCTGAGCTACCGCGGCGGCGATGTCGTCGTCGTTGCGGACATCCCCGACGATGGGAAGCGCGTTGCCTCCCGCCTCCCGGATGCGTTCCGCGGCGGTGTGCACCGTTCCCTCCATCCGGGGATGCGGCGTGTCGGTCTTGGCAAGCAGAGCGATGTTGGCGCCGTCGGCGGCCGCGCGCAGCGCGATCGCGAGCCCGATGCCCCTGCTGCCGCCCGACATCAGGATCGTGCGTCCCTCGAGCCCGCTCATGCCCGTGCCGCCTTTGCCGCGAACGCCGCGATGCGGGCCTGGGCCTCACCGGTGGTGAGCGCCGCGCCGATCGTGCGGGCCTCCTCAGCCAACTGCTCCTCGAAGGTTCGGGTGGGCTGGGACCGGATGAGGCGCTTGGCCTGTCCGTAGGCCGAGGACGCGCCGTCGGCCACCACCCGCGCGACGGCCTCCGCGCGCGAGCCGACGTCGGCCGGATCGACGACCTCGGCGACCAGCCCCCAGGCGAGTGCCTCGTCAGCGGAGAGGAGGCGGGGGCTGAGAACGAGCTGCAGCGCCCGCCTCTCTCCGACGGCACGGGCGAGCTGCGCAGTGACGGAGAGGTCGGGGGTGAGTCCCATGTCGGCGTAGAGGCTCCCGATGCGGGAGTCGGATCCGACGACGGCGTAATCGGAGGCGAGCAGGATCCCGAGCCCCCCACCGGCGGTTGTGCCGTGGGCCGCGGCGATGACCGGGACGGAGGAGCCGACGAGCACCGAGATGCCCTCGTTGATGACCCCGGCGAGCCGCTCGACTCCGCCCTCGACGGCGTCCCCGCCTGCGGCCATCGCCCGCACGTCGCCTCCTGCGCAGAAGGCACGCCCCTCGCCCCGGATCACGATGACGCGGACCGCGGGATCGTCGACCGCCGCTCGCGTCGCCGCGGTCCACTCCCGGGCCATGGTCGCATCGAAGGCGTTGAGCCGGTCGGGGCGGTTGAGGATGATGCGGGCCACTGCGTCGGAGGTCTCGAGGCGGACGGTCGGATCGTCGGTCATGCGTTCTCCCTTGAACTGATAGTGCGACCCACCCTAGTGGCCCACGGCGAGCTGCCAGGGGAGACGGCGACGCTCGCCGCTGGCTCCCCGCAGCCGGAAGCGGCACAATGGACCCCGGCAATCCAGCCAGCCTGAACACAAGGAGCACCGATGAGTGGAGTCATCACCGTCCGCCGCAACGACGACGCGGAACAGGTGGAGCTGACTACCACGACCACCGGTCTCGACCTGTTCGGCGACGACCGCAGCGTCGTGGCAATGCGCGTCAACGGCGAGTCCCGCGACCTGCAGCGGGAACTGAGCGACGGTGACACCGTCGAGCCGATCCTGATCGACGAGCCCGAGGGCCTCAGCATCGTGCGCCATTCCGCGGCACACGTCACCGCCCAGGCGCTGCAGAACCTCTTCGCCGACGCGAAGCTCGGGATCGGCCCGCCGATCACCGACGGCTTCTACTACGACTTCCAGACCAGCCCGCTCACCCCTGAGGACATGAAGTCCATCGAGAAGCGGATGGGCCAGATCGTCAAGGAGAAGCAGCGCTTCGTGCGTCGGGTCGTCACCGACGACGAGGCCCGCGCCGAGCTCGCGGACGAGCCGTTCAAGCTCGAGCTGATCTCCGACAAGGGCAGCGCCTCGGCAGACGACGGATCCTCCGTCGAGGTCGGCGCCGGCGACCTGACCATCTACGACAACGTCCGGCGCGACGGAAGCGTCGCCTGGAAGGACCTGTGCCGCGGACCTCACGTGCCCAACACCGGCTACCTCGGCAACGGCTGGGCCTTGACCCGTACCTCGGCCGCGTACTGGCGGGGCGACCAGTCAAAGGCCGACCTCCAGCGCGTCTACGGCACGGCATGGCCGACCAAGGACGAGCTCCAGGCCTACAAGACCCGGCTCGAGGAGGCAGCCAAGCGCGACCACCGCAAGCTCGGCACCGAGCTCGACCTCTTCTCCTTCAACGAGCTGGTCGGCTCCGGCCTCCCGCTGTTCCATCCCAAGGGCGGTGTGATCAAGCGCGAGATGGAGGACTACGTACGCGCCCGCCACATCGAGGAGGGCTTCGACTACGTCGGCACCCCGCACATCGCGAAGGAGGAGCTGTTCTACACCTCGGGACACCTTCCCTACTACGCGGACGGCATGTTCCCGGCGCTGCTCGAGGACGTCGAACGCGATGAGCAGGGCAACATCACCAAGGGCGGCCAGGCGTACCGGCTCAAGGCGATGAACTGCCCGATGCACAACCTGATCTTCTCCTCCCGCGGCCGGTCCTACCGCGAGCTCCCGCTGCGGTTCTTCGAGTTCGGCACCGTCTACCGCGACGAGAAGTCCGGCGTCGTGCAGGGCCTCACCCGCGTGCGTTCCATCACCCAGGACGACTCGCACAGCTATGTGATGAAGGAGCAGGCCCCCGACGAGGTCCGCCACCTGCTGAAGTTCGTGCTGTCCCTCCTGACCGACTTCGGCATGACCGACGTCGCGCTCGAGGTCTCGACCCGCGACGAGGACGGCAAGAAGAAGGACAAGTTCATCGGCTCCGATGAGCAGTGGGAGGAGGCGACCGCGATCCTGCAGCAGATCGCAGACGAGTCCGGCCTCCCGGTGGTCGCCGATCCGGGTGGCGCCGCCTACTACGGTCCGAAGATCTCGATCCAGGCACAGGACGCGATCGGCCGCACCTGGCAGATGTCGACCATCCAGTACGACTTCAACCAGCCCGAGCGCTTCGGTCTGGAGTACACCGCCCCCGACGGCTCGCGCCAGCAGCCCGTCATGATCCACTCCGCGAAGTTCGGCTCCATCGAACGGTTCATGGGTGTGCTGATCGAGCACTACGCAGGTGCGTTCCCCGCCTGGCTGTCGCCGGTCCAGGTGACCGCCGTCCCCGTCGCTTCCGAGTTCGACGAGTACCTCGGCGGCGTGGTGGACAAGCTTCGCGCCAAGGGCGTGCGGGTCGAGTTCGACGAGTCCGACGACCGGTTCGCGAAGAAGATCCGCAACGCCTCGAAGCACAAGTCGCCCTTCGTGCTGATCGCCGGGGGAGACGACCGCGACGCGGGCTCTGTTTCGTTCCGTTACCGCGACGGTTCCCAGCGCAACGGCGTTCCGGTCGACCAGGCCGTCGAGGAGATCGTCGCGTTCATCGCGTCCCGCTCGAACGAATCGCCAACGGCCGATGCCTGAGCCCGAGGCCAGCGACACCCTCGCGGGCGTCCCGGACGCGTTCCAGCGTCTGTGGACGCCCCACCGGATGGTCTACATCCACGGGGAGGGCAAGCCGAAGCACGAGGGGGAGTGCCCGTTCTGCGCGGCACCGGAGCGCTCGGACGAGGACGGCCTGATCGTCGCCCGCGGCGAGCACGCCTACGTGGTGATGAACCTCTTTCCCTACTCGCCCGGCCACCTGCTCGTCTGCCCCTACCGTCACGTCGCCGACTACACGGACCTGACACCCGAGGAGACGCGTGAGGTCGCCGAACTCACCCAGCAGGCGATGCGGGTGGTGCGCCGCGTGTCCGGTCCCGATGGATTCAACCTCGGCATGAACCAGGGGGCGGTCGCTGGGGCCGGAATCTCGATGCATCTGCACCAGCACGTCGTGCCGCGCTGGGCCGGGGACATGAACTTCATGCCGGTGATCGGGCAGACGCGCGCAGTGCCGCAGCTGCTCGGCGACGCCCGCGACCTGCTGGCAGCAGCCTGGCAGGACTGACATGGGTGCAACCCGGCTCGCCTGGGCTGTCGGGGGACGCATCCCGCGCCGGCTCGGCGACGCTCTGGCGCGATGCGTCGCGCCCGTGGTGTCCCTCGTGCCGATCCCGAACCTGAAGGCGTGGGCCGACAGCGTCGAGCAGGCCACGGGTACGGCGCCGACGGCTCGGCAGCGGAGGCTGCTGGTCGAGAACTGGATCCGCAACACCCTGTGGTCGCTCAGCCTCGCGCACTGGAGCGACCGCGAGGTCCTGCGCACCGTCGAGATCGACGGGGCCGACGTGGAGAAGCTCCGGACCTCCCTTGCCGGCCCCGGGCTCGTGCTTGCGCTGCCCCACATGGGCTCCTGGGACTTCGCTGGCGCCTGGTGCGCCAGGATCGGGGTCAAGGTCGTCTCGGTCGCCGAACGCCTGCCAGACGGTCTGTTCGAACTCTTCCGCGACGCTCGGGCCGGGATGGGCATGGACATCTACGCCGTCGACGAACCAGACCTCATGCGCAGCCTCGCCGAGGATGTGAGGGCCGGGCGGATGGTGTGCCTGCTCAGCGACAGGGACCTGTCGAGCAGGGGAGTGCGGATCGACTGGCCCGGCACCCCGCTCGTGCTGCCCGTGCCCGCAGGACCCGCGCTGCTCGCGCGCCGCACCGGGGCCGATCTCCGCGTCGCCACCACCCGTTTCGACGGCGACCGGCTCCGGCTCGACGTCAGTGACGTCATCGAAGGCGCCTCACCGGCGGAGCTGATGACCGGGGTCGTCGGACACTTCGCCGACGCCGTCCGCGCCTCGCCGGAGAACTGGCTCATGCTGCGCAGGGCCTTCCTGTGAGGGTGTGTCTGGTCTGCCCCTACTCGCTCGACCATCCGGGCGGAGTCGCCACCCATGTGCTCGGCCTCGCCCGCTGGCTCCGCCGCAACGGGGCGGAGGCCGAGGTACTCGCACCAGGCACCGGCACGGTGCACACCGACGTCCCGCTGAGACTGCTCGGGCGCTCCGTGCCGCTGCCGTTCAACGGCTCGGTCGCCCACCTCGGGCTGAGCCCGGCGCAGGCCGCGAAAGCGAGGGAGATCTCCGCCGGATACGACCTGGTCCATGTGCACGAGCCCCTCACCCCTGGGCTGGCCTATGCCTGCGCGCGGTCGGCGGATCGACTGGTGGTGACCCACCACGCCTCATTCGAGCCGGGTCGCGCGCTGCTGCGGTTGCTGCGTGCCCGCGCGGCGAGGCTCCCGGATCGGGTAACGCTTGCGGTCTCGCCGGCGGCGGCCCGACTCGTCGGAGACATCACTGGTGGCGCCCCCGACCTCGTCCCCAACGCGATCGAGCTTCCCGAGCGGTCCGACGCGCCGGAGACCGGGCCGCCGACGGTCGTGTTCGTCGGGCGGATCAGGGAACCGCGCAAGGGCTACGAGGTGTTCGCGGACGTCGCCCGCCTCGTCCCTGAGGCCAGATTCGTCGCGGTGGGTCAGGGAGGCAGGGGCGCCGGGGGAGTGGAAGAGCTCGGGCTGCTCGACGGCGCGGCACTCGGGCGGGTGCTCGACGGGGCACGGGTGCTGATGGCGCCGAACCTGTACGGCGAGTCGTTCGGCATGGTGCTGATCGAGGGCCTGGCCCACGGCGCGGCGGTCGTCGCGAGCGACCTGGCTGCCTTCCGTGACGTGGTCGAGGATCCGGCCGTGGCGACGTTCTTTCCCGCAGGCGATGCCATGGCGGCTGCTGAGACACTGCGGGCACGGCTCTCAGCTCCGCACGATCGTGGGAAGGCGAGGCGGGTCGCTGAGCGCTACAGCTGGGACATCATCGGCCCACAGGTGCTTGCGGCATACCGTCGCGCGGGTTGAACCACGGAACCGGTTGCCCGATGTCCTAGTCTGGTGATGTGCACGCGCAGCTCGTACCCCAGCAAGAGTATGACACCGACGCTGTACTGACGATCCCCAATGTCGTGTCCTTCGTCCGCCTGCTGGCCATCCCGGCCTTCTGCGTCCTGATCATCCTTCGCCACGATGTCGCAGCGGTCGTGCTGCTGGCCGCGTTCGGTGCCACCGACTGGGTGGACGGCTTCCTTGCCCGGCGTCTGAAGCAGCGCACCGCGCTCGGCGCGAAGCTCGACCCCATCGCCGACCGGCTGTACATCATCGCAGCGGTCGTGAGCCTGCTCGTGCGCGAGATCGTGCCCATCTGGTTCGTCGTCATCCTGTTGGCGCGCGACGTGATGCTGGCCCTGCTGCTCCCGAGGCTGCGTAAGCACGGGATGGTGGCCTTCCCGGTGAACTGGGTCGGAAAGGCCGGTACCTTCCTGCTGCTGTTCTCCCTCCCGCTCATCCTGCTCGGCGCCCCCGACTCCCTCGGCTGGGCATGGGCGCACTGGTCCGGGTGGATCCTCGGAACCCTCGGCGCCGTCTGCTACTGGGCCGCCGGGCTCCTGTACGTCCGCGAGGCTGTGAGGTTGGGGCGTGGCGACCCGACCTGACGCCAGCATGAGCCTGCTCACCGATCTTCAGGAGGGCGCGCTCGAACCCGAATACCTGACCACGCGGCACCGACGCCGTGGCGGGCCGGTGCTGCTCGTCACCGTCCTCCTGCTCACGGTCCTGCTCACCCTCGCGGTGTTGCAGACGACCCGCGGCGCAGGCACGGCCGCCGAACAGCGCCAGGACCTGCTCGACCGGATCGCGGCGGCGCGGGAGAGACAGACGGCGCTGTCGGATCAGGCGGCCGAGCTCGACGCCGAGGTGCGACGGCTCGGCCAGGAGGGCCTCGGGGATCCGGCCCAACGCGAACAGCTCGCCCTGCTCGAGGAGTCGACCGGCGCGGTGGCCGTGTCCGGACCTGGCATCGTCGTCGTCGTCGATGACGCCGAGGATGCGGACGGGACGGCAGGACTCGTGCTTGCGGGGGACATCACCCGCCTGGTCAACGGGCTCTTCGTCGCGGGGGCAGAGGCGATCAGCATCAACGGACGCCGACTCACGACGCTGACCCCCATCCGCTCCGCCGGTGCCGCGATCACCGTCGACTATGTCTCGCTCTCGCCGCCCTACCGGCTGGAGGTGATTGGCGATCCCGGCAGCCTTCAGGCACGATTCAACGAAACCTCGGGTGCCGCGTGGTGGCACTTTCTCACCCAGAACTACGGTGTGAGCATGAACATCACGCAGGCCGAGAACGATCTGAGCGTCCCGGCAGATCCGGGCATGAACCTGCGCCACGCCGAGCAGGGATAGGAGGAAGCTGTGTTCGCGGTACTCGGACTCATCCTCGGCATCGTCGTCGGGGTGGTGCTGCAGCCGACGCTGCCGCCCGTGCTCGCGCCCTACCTGCCGATCGCCATCGTCGCCGCCTTCGACGCCATCCTCGGGGCGACCCGCTCCTATCTGGAGGGTGTCTTCTCCGACCGCGTGTTCCTCGTCTCCTTCCTCTCCAACGTGATCATCGCGGGCCTGATCGTCTTCGTCGGAGACCAGATCGGCGTCGGCTCCCAGCTTTCGACGGGCGTGGTCGTCGTGCTCGGTATCCGCATCTTCACCAACGCGGCAGCGATCCGAAGGGCCCTGCTGCATGCCTGAGCCGCAGGCACACGAGAAGTTCGTCGAGGAGACGCCACAGCCCGTCGACGAGACCCCGGTCGCGCCGGAGGAAGCCTCGCCGCGCAGGGCCGCCGAGACCGCACCCGAAGGCCGGGCACGCCAGGGCGGGCTGTTGCGCGAGTTCTTCCGGCCGAGCCGCGGCCAGTTCGTGGTGGGTATCGCGTTGTTCCTCACCGCCCTCATCGTCGTCATGACGCTTCGGGCGCAGGCGAACCAGCCCGAGTTCTCGAACGTGCGCCAGGCCGACCTGATCCAGCTGCTCGACAACGTGTCCGCTGAGACCAGGCGCCTCGAGGACGAGGTCAACGACCTCGAACAGGCGCGCACCGAGTTGATGAGCGGAGCCGACCGCGACCAGGCCGCCCGCGAGGAGGCGAACCGACGCCTCGTCCAGGCTCAGATCATCGCCGGGACCGTGCCTGCCACCGGACCGGGCGTGCGGATCGAGATCTCCGATCCTGAGTCAAGGGTCACCGCCGAGCTCCTGCTCGACGCCGTCGAGGAGCTGCGCGACGCCGGGGCGGAGGTGATCGAGCTCAACGACTCCGTGCGGCTGGTGATGCGCTCGCACTTCACCACGGACGAGCAGGGCCGCATCGTCGCCGACGGAACCGTGCTCGAGCGCCCGTTGAGCATCGAGGCCATCGGCGATCCCGCGACGCTTGAGGCGGGGGCCCGCTTCCGGGGAGGCCTCGTCAGTGAGGTCGAGGGCGACCGGGTGGCGGGAAGCGTCACGATCCAGCAGGTTCAGGACCTGCGCATCGACTCGACCGTCGAGCCTCAACCCAACCAGTTCGCCCGCCCGCGCTGACCCGGTTGATGGCGGGTGATAGGTTCTCTCAGGTAGCGTTGTACGTACGCGGAACATCGCGATTTCCCAGCCGATGCCGACCAGGAAGTGTCTGACTATGAAGTGCCCCAAATGTGGATCCGAGAGCCCGGCCGAGGCGCGCTTCTGCAGTGTGTGTGGTGCCTCGCTGACGGAGCACACCGGCGACACCACCACGATGATCGCCGTCACCAGCGATGAGCGCGACGAGCACGAGCTCACCGACCAGGAGCTCGCAGCCGTCAAGGAGCTCGCCCCCGGCAACGCGCTCCTCATCGTCAACCGCGGCCCCGGCGACACCAACCGCTTCCTGATCGACTCCGACATCACCAACGTCGGCCGCCACCCGGAGTCGGACATCTTCCTGGACGACATCACCGTCTCCAGGCACCACGCGAAGTTCGTCCGCAGCGGCGGCAAGCTCTACCTGGAGGACCTGGGCAGCCTCAACGGCACCTATGTCAACCGCACCCTGCTCGACGGCCGTACCGTGCTGCGTGAGGGTGACGAGATCCAGATCGGCAAGTACCGCGCAACGATCTCGCTGAGCGAGCCCGGAAGCAACTGATGCCCCCAGCGGCTCGCACGATCGGCCGCGTACTGGAGATGATCCGCCCGGAGTTCCCGGACATCTCGGTGTCGAAGCTGAGGTATCTGGAAGCAGAAGGGCTGATCGCGCCCGACCGCCAGCAACCCTCCGGATACCGCCGTTTCAACCAGGAAGACGTGGACCGTCTTCTGTACGTGCTGCGGGCGCAGCGCGACCGCTACCTTCCGCTGAAGGTCATCCGTGAGGAGCTGGAGGCGCTCGACAGGGGAGAGCAGCCTGCGAGCCTCACCGCGCCCGAGGAGGAGCCGGCTCCCGAACCGAAACAGGCTCCGCGCACCAGCGGCCCGGGCCTGATGACCCGACGGCAGGTGCTCCAGGAGTCCGGCCTGGGTGAGGCGGCGCTGATCCAGCTCGAACGTCTCCGGGTGATCCAGCCCCGGCGCGGGTCGCAGCTCTACGGCCGGGAGGCCGTCGCGCTGGCCGTCTCGGCCAAGAAGCTCGTCGGCTACGGGGTTGATCTCCGCCAGATGCGCGTGCTGCAGCAGGCGGCGACCATGGAGGCCGCCCTCGTCGAGCAGGCCCTCGAACAGTACCGACGCCGCTCCGGGCCGCCGCCCGAGGTGGTCTACGACCTGTACAAGGTCGTCATGCAGGCCCACGCGGCCCTGCTGCACGGGCACATCAGCTGATTCCTGAGCCGACGCCACCCTGGACCGGGGTTGTACGGTTGAGACATGATCGGCCTTGAAGTCGTCGGCATCCGGCTGCTGACCCCGGAGGATCCACCCGTGCTGCTCCTGCGCGAGGAGGACGGGACACGATGCCTCCCCATCTGGATCGGCAACCAGGAGGCTGCCGCCATCGCTTCCGCCCTGGAGGACGAGGTGCCGGAGCGGCCCCTCACCCACGATCTCCTCGCCGCGGTCATGACGCTGCTCGAGCCGGACATGGGAACCGTAATCATCGTCGACATGGAGGACGGTGTGTACTCGGCCGAACTGCATGCCGGTGGGCACGCCATCGACGCGCGACCGAGCGACTGCGTCGCGTTGGCGCTGCGCCTCGACTGGCCGATCCAGTGCCCGCGGGAGCTCATGGATCAAGTCGGGGTTGAGGTTGAGGCGGCCTCCACCGACGAGGTTGAGGCTTTCCGCGCGTTCCTCGACAGCGTCAATGCTGACGACTTCGACAGCGATAACCCGTAGTCAAACGGATTTGGTGCGGATGATGCGGGGACGTGACGCCGCGCCAGGTGGAAATGCGGCCAACGGATTCGAGGTCGGCTTGGGCGTGTCGTTGACCTCGATGCTCGGCGCCGGTTAGTTTCAGGGGGTGCCGGCGACCTGTCGGCGACGTGGACGAAGTGAGGCAACGTGTCCAAGACACCAGCGCTGCAGGAAGTGCTCTTCGACGGTGACTTCGCGCCCGTGCCCAGTGACACCGGCTACCGGGGTCCGATCGCCCACCGCGTCGCAGGCATCACCTACCGCCAGCTCGACTACTGGGCCCGCACCGGGCTCGTCGTGCCGTCGATCCGTAATGCGGAGGGCTCCGGCACGCAGCGGCTCTACTCCTTCCGAGACATCCTCCTGCTGCGCGTGGTGAAGCGATTCCTCGACGTCGGCATCTCGCTGCAGCAGATCCGGGTCGCGATCGAGCATCTGCGGGAGCGTGGGATCGACGATCTCACCGAACTGACGCTCGTCAGCGACGGCTTCAGCGTCTACGAGGTCACCTCGGCCAACGAACTCTTCGACCTCACCCGCGGCGGCCAGGGCATGTTCATGATCTCGGTCAGCAGCGTCTGGCGTGAGCTCGAGGGAACCCTCTCCACCCTTCCGGGCGAACGCACCGCCGAGGAGGCCGCAGAGGCCCATCCCGGCGACGAGCTGGCTGCCCGCCGCCGCGCGCGCGCCGTCTGACCCTCTGATCGCCATAACCCGGTAGGGTCATGGGCGTGAAGGAGTGGATTGACAGGGTCATGAACAAGCCGACCGTGGCTCACGCCATGGCGGCAAACGAACGCTACAACTCGCGGCTGGGGCCGCAGTTCGCGGCGGGCATCACCTACTTCTCGGTCTTGTCGATGATCCCGATCCTCATGTTCGCGTTCTCCGCGCTCGGCATGACACTCACCGTGATCAGGCCCGAGCTGATGGACGACGTCACCAAGATGATCGATGACGTGCTGACCGACAAGTCTCTCTCCGATACGGTCGGAAAGGTCATCAAGCAGGCATTCGAGCAGTGGCCTTCCGTTGGAATCGTCGCGGCTCTGACGGCCGCCTACTCCGGCTCCAACTGGGTCGGCAACCTGAAGCGCGCCGTGCGCGTGATGTGGTCGAAGGAGTTCGAGGACGCCGCCGAGAAGAAGAACTTCGTCGTCGAGCTCGGCCTGAACCTGATCATCTTCCTCGGCCTGCTCCTGTGCATCGGAATCAGCATCGGCATGGCCACCATCGGCGGCTCCTTCAGCCGCGACGTGATCGACTTCCTCGGCTGGTCCCACATCCCAGGCATCGGGCTCTTCTTCGCGCTCCTCACGATCGTGCTGTCCTTCGTCGCCAGCTGGATCCTGATGGCCTTCCTTTTCATCGTCCTGCCGAACCAGCCCGCCTCGCCCAAGGCGTGGCTCGTGGGAACGCTGATCGGCGCGACCGCCCTGACGGTGCTCCAGCAGCTCGCCGGGCGTCTGATGGGGCTCTTCGGCGCGAACAAGGCCGCGAGCGTCTTCGGCACGGTCATCGTCCTGATGCTCCTGTTCAACATCATCGCCACCTGCATTCTGATGGCCGCCGCCTGGGTCGGGTCGGCCGACGAATGGCGCCCGGCCCTTGCAAAGAAGAAGCAGGACAAGGCCGATCAGGAGGAGGCCGAGCGGGCCCTCGCCGCGCAGGGCGAGGCCCCCGAGAAGATCCACGACGAGGCGGCCGAGGCGGCGAGCAGACGCTGGGCGGCCACCAAGCCGCTCGACGACCTGCGCGGGGCCGATCAGACGCTTCCCGAGCTCGACTCGCAGACGAAGGTCAGCCAGAAGGTCGCGGCACGGGGGATGAAGGTGAACCTCGGCATCGGCTACGGCGTCGGAGCCGCAACGGGCATCGGCATCGGCGCCCTGATCGTCGCCGCGGCGAGGAAGCTCTTCTCGCGCAAGTGACCACACGGCAACGGCCGGCCGCCCCGAGGGAGCGGCCGGCCGTCTGTGTCGCTGGCTCAGTGGGCCTCAGCGGCGGCAGGGAACTCCTGGCCGATCGCCTCGAGCATCTCCTTGTACCAGTCCTGTTTGATGTCGAACGGCTTGCCGCCCTTGATCCGGTCGAACGCGATCGCGCTGAGCACGTCACCGTTCTCCTCGTCCTGGCCGATCACGCCCGGCTCACCGCGCAGCGCACAGTCGACGGCGAGGTCGGTGCACTGCTTGATCAGCGCGAGGTCGGCGTCGTTCGCCGCAGCCGAGCGGGAGAAGTAGCCGGACTTCTGGATCATGACCTTCTCGGCCTTGAGCTTCTCGGCGAACTGCGAGCCGAACCAGGCGCCCGGGTTGACCTGATCGAGACGCACGTGGCCGAAGGGGTCGCGGGGGACCTCTTCACCGTTTGCCTCCATCTCGGCGACGATGGCGTCGAGACCGGCGCCCTCCGAGAGGAAGATGGTCACGTTGCCGACCTCGTCCATGATCTTGTTGAGGCGCTCGGCCTCCTTGGCGATGTCGATGACGCCCTCGGGAACGTAGACGCCGTGGATGTCCCAGGCCTCCTTCGAGAGGCCGATCTCCGGCAGCCACTGCTGGTCCTCGACCCACTCGCGGTACTTCTGCGCCGTGGCGGCGGTCAGCCATCCGCAGTGGCGGCCCATGACCTCGTGCACGATCAGCATGCGCGAACCCGAGTTGTGCTCCGCCACGATGTTCTCGGCGAAGATCGCGCCCTGCTCGGCCGCGGTCCAGGCGCCGAGCGACTGACGGATCGGGATCACGTCGTTGTCGATCGTCTTGGGAAGGCCGACGACGGTCAGCCCGTAGTCGTGCTCGGCGAGGTAGGCGGCCAGGTCGGCGGCGGTCGTGTTGGTGTCGTCGCCACCGATGGTGTGCAGGACGTCGACGCCGTCCTCGACGAGGCGGTCGGCCGCGACCTTGAGCGGGTTGTCGCCCTCGGCCACCAGGCCGCGCTTGACGAGGTCCTTTGCGTTGGTCAGCTTGACGCGCGAGTTACCGATGGGCGAGCCACCGAACTTCTCGAGGAGCGCGGCGTTGGCGCGCACGGTGTCGTCGACGACGAGGAAGTCGCCCTTCAGCAGGCCCTGGTACCCGTGGCGGTAGGCAATGATCTCGACTTCCGGGGCGACAGCGGTGTAGCGCTCAATGAGCCCACCGATCGCGGCGGAAAGGCAGGGGGCGAAGCCGCCGGCCGTGAGGATGGCTACCTTCTTAACCATGAGTGTCCTTTCGTGAAACTTCGTAACGCAGACGCGCGTCGTCTCCAGCCTATTGCACGTTGACCTGACAGCGGAGTCTGGGTCGGCCTGCGGCCAGTTGTCCACAGCTTCACCCGTTCCGGGCGTGTCGAGGCCTTGTCCTTGCAAGGATGATCCGATGGACCAGCGGGGGATGAGCGGATCGGTGCAGACGGTCATCGTGCTGCCCGTCGCGCTCGGCCTGTTTCTGCTTCTGCTCCAGTGGTCCCTCGTCGGATGGGCGGACGCGACGG
>RRZU012365380.1_pt1 | contig 16591 bp, 12 predicted proteins | sample 2165561 | NCBI WGS metagenome assembly RRZU01 (sample SAMN10456909, study PRJNA506462) | wastewater metagenome | isolation source: wastewater sludge | place: USA: Moscow, Idaho
GGGGGCGGGCGAAGGCCCAGCTGGGCAGCCACCGGGGGGCGCGGAAGTCCCTGGGCGGGGGAGAGGCCGCGGCCGGCCGCCTGGGGCTTCTTCGCGCCGCCGTACGCGGTGTAGAGGGCCGGGGCAGGCTGCAGGTCACCGGTGACGCGAACGTCGGTGACCGTGACCAGGTCCAGTCGCGGATCCTTCAAACGGGTAGTTACCAACGAGGCGACGATCTCGTGGATCCGCTCAGCCACTTTCGCGGCGCGTGGGTTGGGCATGACTGCCACCTTTCAAATCAAAGGGATCGGCGGGCCACCCCTAGGGTAGCCCGCCGATCAGGTCAATCGCGAGAAATCAATCGCGCGGCTTCTCCTGCATCTCGAAGGTCTCGATGACGTCGCCTTCCTGAAGGTCCCTGTAGCCAAGGGTGATGCCGCACTCGTAGCCCTCACGGACTTCGGTGACGTCATCCTTCTCGCGGCGCAGCGAGGCGATCTCCAGCTCGGGAGCAAGTACCACGCCGTCGCGCACCAAGCGGGCCTTCGTGCCGCGCTTGATGGTTCCGGAACGAACGATCGATCCCGCGATGTTGCCAAACTTGCCGGACCGGAAGACCTGACGGATCTCCGCGGTGCCCAGCTGGACCTCCTCGTAGATCGGCTTGAGCATGCCCTTGAGGGATGCCTCGACCTCTTCGATGGCCTTGTAGATGACGGAGTAGAACCGCATCTCGACGCCCTCGCGGTCCGCGAGGTCCTGGACACGCTCGGCCGGGCGGACGTTGTAGCCGATGATGACGGCGTTGTCCACGGTGGCCAGATTGACGTCGTTCTGCGTGATCGCACCGACACCACGGTGAATGATCTGCAGCTGAACTTCGTCGCTGACATCGAGCTCCAGCAGCGAGGACTCCAGGGCCTCGACGGCGCCGGAGGCGTCGCCCTTGATGATGAGGTTGAGAGTCTGGGCGTTGCCTTCCTTGAGCGCCTCGTTGAGGTTCTCCAGGGAGACCCTCTTGCGACGCTTCGCCAGAGTGGCCGCACGCTTGGCCACCTCGCGCTTGCCGGCGATCTGACGCGCGGTGCGCTCATCCGACGCCACGAGGAAGCTGTCACCGGCGGACGGCACGGTGGACATGCCGAGGATCAGCACCGGACGGGAGGGTCCCGCTTCCATGACGTTGTCGCCATTCTCGTCGAACATCGCACGCACACGTCCGTGAGCGGTGCCCACAACCAACGGATCGCCGATGCGCAACGTGCCCGACTCCACGAGAGCGGTCACCACGGCGCCACGCCCCTGATCGAGCTTGGCCTCGATGGCCACGCCACGAGCAGGCTTGTCCGGGTTGGCCACGGGCTCGATCTCGGCATCCGAGGTGTAGAGCACGGCTTCGAGGAGATCCTCGATACCGATGCGCTGCTTGGCGGAGATGTCCACGAACATGGTGTCGCCGCCGTACTCCTCCGCCACCAGGCCGTATTCGGTCAGCTGACCGCGCACCTTCTCAGGATTCGCGCCATCGACGGCGATCTTGTTGACGGCGACGACGATCTTCACTCCCGCGGACTGGGCGTGGTTCAGTGCCTCAACGGTCTGAGGCATCACGCCGTCGTCCGCTGCGACAACCAGAACCGCGATGTCGGTGACGTTGGCGCCACGGGCTCGCATGTCCGTGAAGGCCTCGTGCCCGGGGGTGTCGATGAACGTGATTGCGCGCTCCTGGCCCTCGTAGGGCAGGCGCACCTGATAGGCACCGATGTGCTGGGTGATGCCGCCGTGCTCGGTCTCGATGACCTGGGCGTGCCGGACGGCATCGAGCAGCTTCGTCTTGCCGTGGTCCACGTGGCCCATGACGGTCACGACGGGCGGGCGCGGCTGCATGTCCGATTCGCTCTCCTCGGCCTCCTCGGCCTCCAGATCGATGTCGAACTGCTCGAGGATCTCGCGATCCTCGTCCTCGGCGGACATGACCTGCACGTCGTAGCCGAGTTCGGCACCCAGCAGCTTGAACGTGTCCGCGTCCAGCGACTGGTTGACGGTTGCCATCTCACCCATGCGGAAGAGCACGGTGATCAGTGCAGCCGGATTTGCGCCAATGCGCTCGGCGAAGTCGGCGAGCGAGGCTCCCTGACGCACGCGGATCACTGTCGATCCATCGCCGTGAGGCAACTCGACGCCCTGCACCATGGGCGAGCTCTGGCTCTCCCATTCTTCCCGCTTGGTCCGCTTCGACTTGCGGCCACGGGAGGGACGGCCTCCCTGACGGCCGAAGGCGCCAGCGGTGGAACCGCCGCGGGACTTTCCGCCCGAACGGGTGAAACCGCCACCCGTGGGACGGGCGCCACCAGCGGCGCCACCGCCACCGGGACGACCACCGCCACCGGAACCGCGACCGCGACCGCCACCGGCGGGGCGGGCGCCGGAGTCCTGGCGCTGCTCCATGTGGCTGGGCATCATGTTCGGGCTGGGACGGGGACCTGTGGGACGAGGGCGTGCACCGCCACCGGCGTTGCCACCGGGACGAGGACCACCCTGGGGGCGCGGGCCGCCGCCCTGACCGCCGCCGGGGCGAGGCATGCCCTGCGAGGTCGCGAACGGGTTGTTGCCCGGGCGCGGTGCGCCGGGCTTTCCGCCGCCGCCGGGGCGAGGCATACCCTGCGAGGTCGCGAACGGGTTGTTGCCCGGGCGCGGATTCCCGCCGCCCTGACGGCCACCACCGCGACGATCTCCGCGCTGCCCCTGGCGTCCACCGCGATCTCCCCGATCTCCACGCCCGCCGCGATCATCATGGCGCGCCGGACGGGCTGTCTTGGGAGTGGGCATGCTGGGCCGCGGACCGGGCTTGACAGCCGATTCGCCGGAGGGTTTCTGGGGTGGAGTCGCGGCGGCCTCCTGGGCCGGCGCGGGGCTCACAGTGGGTTCGACCACCGGGGAGGACGTCGCTGCCGCGGGCTTGGGCCCGGGCTTGACCGCCTCGGGACGCGGCGAAGCAGCGGCCTCGGGAGCATCGGAGAACGCCGGTGCTCCCGACGATGCCTCAGCTGCCGGAGCGGGCGCCTTCGGCGCCTCCTCTTCGGTGACCTTCACGGCAGCGGGCTTGGGCGCGGCTGCCGCAGGCTTGGGAGAAGCGGCCGGCCTGGCGCCGGACCTTCTCCTGTTGGAGAGCTCGGGGTGAGTCTCCATGTACTCGCGTGCCTTGCGCACGACGGGGGCCTCGATCGTTGACGAGGCTGACTTGACGAACTCGCCGGAATCCTTGAGCACTTCGAGCAACTTCTTGCTCGTGATGCCCAGCTCCTTGGCTAGTTCATGGACGCGTAATTTGGCCACAGTTCTCCTTCGTAGGGTCTGCGCACCACGCGTCAGACCCTTATTGCTGGCAGCTCATCGCTGGGTACTCATTGGGTGCCCATCGGGTTCCTACCCGCTTCCTTTTACTCGGGTCAGTTCGAAGGACTTCAGGTCCCCGAACTCGAATAACGTTCCAACCATCGGCTCACCGCGGTGCTGTCAAGCCCCTGCCTGCGCAGCGCACGCTCGAAAGCGCGTGACCGCAGAGCCCGGTTGAGGCAAGCCGGATCACGATGGATCCATGCTCCCCTGCCCGGCAGGCATGCTGCCTCGTCCACTTCAACAGTGCCCGAGGCGGCGATCACCCGCACGAGGTTGTCACGAGCGTCTCTTTGACGGCAGCCCACACAGGTGCGCGGGTTGGTTGTCACAAAGATTCTCCTTTGTCTGAGACGCCCTGAACATCTTAGCCCTTCAGGGCACAAAACACCGCCCGGGGAGCGCAATCTCACGCTCCGGCCCGGAAAACGGCCCGCTGGAGGTTCTAGGACTCGTCCGCATCGTCGGATCCCGCAGCAGAATGTGCCCGCGGATCCTCCGATTCCTTGCGGATGTCGATGGACCAACCCGTGAGTTTGGCGGCGAGGCGCACATTCTGCGCCTCCTTGCCGATGGCAAGCGAGGTCTGATCGTCCGGAACGATTGCCCTGGCCTGGCGCTGATCCTTGCTCAGGATGTCCACGCGCAGCACGCGAGCCGGCGAGAGCGCGGCCGCAACGAAGGCGTCCGGTTCGTCGTCGTAATCCACGATGTCGATCTTCTCGCCGTTCAGCTCCGTGGTGATGGCGCGCACGCGCTGGCCATTGTGACCGATGCAGGCACCCTTGGCATTGATGTCCGGATCCGCGGTCCACACGGCAACCTTCGAGCGATGGCCGGCCTCGCGAGCCAACGCCACGATCTCCACGACGCCGTCCGCAATCTCCGGAACCTCCTGTTCGAAGAGGCAGCGCACGAAGTCCGGATGGGTGCGCGAGAGCCGCACGGTGGCTCCCCGTGTTCCCACCGCAACCTCCAGAACGAGCGCGCGGATGTGATCGCCGTGGCGAAAGCGCTCGGTGGGCACCTGCTCCTCGCCGCGCAGAATCGCCTCGTGTTCGCCCACATCGATCCGCAGATCACGCGACTCGGCGTTGCGGCCGGCATTCTGCTGCACCACACCCGAAACGATCTGCCCCTGCTTGCCTTTGAAGGACCCCAGGACGCGGTCCGCCTCCGCATCTCGCAGGCGCTGGGCGATGATCGACTTGGCGGTGGCCGTGGCAATGCGCCCGAAATCACCGGGGGTGTCATCGAACTCGTCGATTCTGTTGCCCTCTTCGTCCACCTCCGGGGCCCAGACCGTCACCTTGCCGGTGGTCCGGTCCATCTCCACTCGCGCACCTCGGATGGCACCGGGGACTCGCTGGTAGGCGTGCAGCAACGCATCCTCGATGGCCTCGACGAGTACCTCGACACTGATGCCCAATTCGCTCTCGACAATGCGGAGCTCATTCATCTGAATATCCATGGCGTTCTCCTAGCCCTCATTCTCCGAGGCCGCATTGTCCTCTTCCTTCACCAGCTCCACCTGAACTCGCGCGCTGGCGATATCAGACAGCTTAATGCTGCGCGGCCCCTCTGGACTGCGAAGACTGAGAATATCACCGCTGATCCCATCGATCCGCGCATTCAGTGCCGTTCCATCCGACAACCGGAAGGCCACGAGGCGTCCGACCGCGCGACCGAAGTGGCGGGTTTCGGTGAGTTTGCGCTCCGCTCCCGGGGTCGAGACTTCGAGCGTGTAGGCGCCCTCGACCACATCGGCATCGTCCAGCCGTTTGGAGATGGCCCGGGACACCTCGGTGAGCGAGTCCGAATCGACTCCCCCGGGGCCTTCCGGCAGGTCGACGACCACCTTGACCACCATCTGGGTGCCCCCACGTCCCATCTTCACCGATTCGAGATACAGCCCCGCCGCGCTCACGACCGACTCGAGCTCACTGGAAATCTGTTCGACCACCTGCGCGGTCTTGGCCCGTTGGGCCGCGCGGGCTTCCGCCTGCCGCGGGTTCCGCGAGCCCGCCTGACGATCGTTTCGCCCCTTGGGGCGCCTGCGCTGAGAGGACTGTGCCATGGGCACAAGATTACCTTCTGAAGTGGGAATCCCCGCAATGAAGTGCCGCTCTGTTGCGTCTCATTCGCCGTGAGCTTGCCAACCTGAACGGCACGACACCGTGGCGGCGCGCTTGCCTTCCCGGCCCGGCGATCGTGGCAAAATGAAGCCATGCCGGAGAATCCACCCACAGCGCCCGATACCGCCGCCGAACACGGGCAGAACCCGCAGTCCGCGACCCCTTCTTCTGGCAGGCGGACCTCGAAGGCAGTGTCCGGTTGGAGGTTTGCCGGCGGAGCAGTTCTGGGGGTCGCCGCCTTCGCGGGCATCCTCATCGCGCTCGGCGCGCGCCTCGAGAACCCCGATCTCACCCCTCCTGCCGCCTCGGCGGAGGAGCTGGCACGCCAGGATCTTGCCGAACAGGCGGTGCGCATCGAGAACTCGGCCCGGCAGCTGCAGCGGGCAAGTCCGGACAGCGCCGCGCTGGCATCCGTCGCGGAGGCCGCGGCCGTGGACTCCGACACTCGGGGAGGGGTGTGGATTCCGTGGCCCGATGGTGCACCCACGGGCTACACCAATCCCCCGGTCGCCACCGCGCCTCCTCAGGATCTCGACGGTGCCGCCCTGACCGCGCAACTGCTGACGTTCTCCGGCGCCGCGCTCGAACACGCCGAGGCCGCTCCCTCGGAGCAACGGCGCGATCTCGAATCCATGGCGCTGGGATCCCAGTTCCTGGCCATGAACCTCGCGGAGGCCGAGAAGCTCCCCTCGCCGCCGACCTGCGCGGACGTGGACGTGGCGGCCGCAGGGCTCGCCGCCAACAGCCCTGCCATGCTTGAAACGGCCGACGCGGCGCGCCAGTGGCTGGAGACGGACGCGGCCAACCTCGCCCAGGACAAGCGGGCGGACGAGCTGGCGCGCATCGACGCCCTGAGTTCGTTCGAGGAGGCCATTCTCGGTTCCGGCACGGCGGACACGCGCACCGCCTTCGCCGCCTATCCCGAACTCGGCGAGGGAGACACCTACACCTCTCAGGCGCTGCGCATGTTGAACGCGGAGCTGCTCCAGAGCGCCGCGCAAGCTCCAGCCAGCGAACGCGACGCCATCCTCTCCTTCACCTGTTCGCTACACCTGACGGCGGCCGAACGCAGCGCGGCGCTGCCCCTGCCGGGCCTCCTTCAGCCCTAGCGCGAGCCTTCGCCGACCGAAGAGGGCACCCCAGCGTTCTCCGTGCCGTGGACGGCATACGGAACGCTGGGGTGCCCTCTTGGGAATCGATCCCCTAGTGGTTCATGAACTCCCGGAAGCGTTCGACCACCTCGCCCACCGAGACCTGCTCGGACAGCCCCGTGCGGCGATTGCGCAGTTCGACCACGCCGTCCTTGAGGCCGCGGCCCACAACGATGCCGTAGGGAATGCCCAACAGCTCGTAATCAGCGAACTTGACTCCCGCGGAGACCTTGCGGCGATCGTCGAGCAGCACCTTGATGCCTGCATCCTCCAGGTCCTGGCCGATGCGCTCGGCGGTCTCGAAGAGTTCCTCGCCCTTGCCCGTTGCCAGGATCTGCACCGTGGCCGGGGCCAGATTGACGGGCCACACGAGGCCCAACTCGTCACAGTTGTGCTCCGCCAACGCCGCCAGCACGCGCGTCACACCAATGCCGTAGGAGCCCATGGTCACGATCTGGCTCTTGCCATTGTGATCGAGCACCGTCAGGTCCAATGCCGCGGCGTACTTGCGCCCCAGCTGGAAGATGTGGCCGATCTCGATGCCACGCGCGATCTCCAGCGGTCCGGAACCGTCCGGGGCCTCGTCGCCGGCGCGGACCTCGGCGGCCTCAATGGTGCCGTCGGCCTCGAAGTCGCGGCCGTACACCAGGTTGAACACGTGCTTGTTGGCATGGTTCGCACCGGTGATCCAGCGTGAACCCCGCGCAACGTGGGGATCGAGCAGGTAGCGCAGCACCTCGGCATCGTCTCCCGTGCGGCGTCCGGACTGCGGCCCGATGGCCTCGGGGCCGATGTATCCGGGGACCAGTTCGGGGAAGTGCTTGAGATCCTCCGGGGTTGCCATCTCCACCTCGGCGGGGGCAAGCGATGCCTCCACGCGCTTCATGTCCACTGCCCTGTCCCCCGGCAAACCGATGACGAGCAGTTCGCGCGCGCCATCCGGCGCGGTGGCCACCACCACCACGTTCTTCAGGGTGTCACTGGCCCGCCACGGGCGATCCGCGCGCGGGCGAAGGGCGTTGGAGACCTCGACAAGCGCGTCGATCGTGGTGGCATCAGGCGTGTCCACGATCTCCGGCGCGGGAGCATCGGAGAAGTCCTGCTCGGGCAGCCGCGGCGTCGTCACTGCCTCGGTGTTCGCGGTGTAGCCCCCGGCGGAGCGTACGAAGGTGTCCTCGCCGATCTCGCAGGGGAAGAGGAACTCCTCCGAACGCGAGCCCCCCATGGCGCCGGACATCGCCGCGCAGATGACGAAGGGCAGGCCCAACCGATTGAAGATGTTCTGGTAGGCAACGCGCATCACCTTGTAGGAGGCGTCCAGCCCGGCATCGTCGATGTCGAAGGAGTAGGCGTCCTTCATGACGAATTCGCGGCCCCGAATCACTCCGGCACGCGGGCGGGCCTCGTCACGATACTTCGTCTGGATCTGGTAGAGCGTGGTGGGAAGGTCCTTGTAGGAGGAGTACAGATCCTTCACCAGCAGGGTGAACATCTCCTCGTGCGTGGGTGCCAGAAGATAATCGGCGTCCTTGCGGTCCTTCAGCTTGAAGAGCGTGGGGCCGTACTCGTTCCAGCGGCCCGACGCCTCATAGGGTTCACGCGGCAGCAGCGCGGGGAAGTGCACTTCCTGGGCGCCGGCGGCGTTCATCTCCTCGCGGACGACCTCCTCGACCTTGCGCAGCACCTGAAGACCCAGCGGCAGCCAGGTGTAGATTCCGGGCGCGACACGGCGGATGTAGCCGCCTCGCACGAGCAACTTGTGGCTGGCGACCTCGGCGTCGGCGGGATCCTCACGCAGGGTACGGACAAAAAGCGTAGACATCTTGAGCACGGGACAAGTGTACTCAACATGGGCGCTACATGAGCACCGTGGCCCACTCCCCCACAACCTTGAATCCCACGCGCTGGTAGACCTGCACCGCCGAGACGTTGTAATCGTTGACGTACAGCGATATCAGGGGGCTGAAGGTGGCGTGCACCTGGCGCACCACCGAGGCCATGCCAGCGCTGGCCAGGCCACGGCCGCGCATGTCCGGGGCCACCCACACGCCCTGGATCTGGGCAACTCCGCCGGCCAGTGCGCCGACGTCGGCCTTGAAGATGACCCGCTGACCCGCACCGTCCGCGGTGGGTCCCAGCTTGATGTAGGTCATGCCCGCCCGGATCAGTCCGTTCGCGCGGTGCATGTAGGTGTTGCCGAAGGACATCGGATCGTAGCCCACCTCCTCGGTGAACATGGCGATCGAGGCGGGAAGAACCAACGGCAGTTCCTCGAGCCGCGCCGGACGCACGCCCGGATCACCCGCCACCGCAGGAGGGTTCTCGATCGTCATCGAGTACTGGCGTGCGCGAATCTCGCGGGCAGGGCCCCAGTCGAATTCGACCCGCTCCCACAGCCCCAGCACCTGATCCGCCGGGCCCACCAGCGAGGAGCAGATTCGCCCCCGGCCAAGGACGGAATCGGCCAGAAGGTCCAGTCCTTCCTCGTCAAAACCCAGCGGGATGAGATTTCCGGAATCCCAGGCCAGCGCGGTGATCTGATTGACTCTCGAGTCGAAGAGACCAATGGCGCTCGACGCACCCATTCCCATGCGATCAATGCTGGTGCGGGCCAACACGGAGTTCACGGGGTCCTTCGCCAGGAACTCCACGGCCCGGGCCTTGTCGATGCCGTACAGCCGACGTAACGTTGTAGGCGTTTTGCTCAGCCAACGCATAGCTTGTGTACTCCGTTACGTTTGCATTCGGGCCAGACCGGGAATGGCGGCAAGGACGCCCGTCAGAAAGCGACGACGTCGACGCCAGAACCTTCCTCGGCTTCCGCGCCCATTTCCTCTGCCATCTTATTGGCATAACGGAGCAGGGTCTCGACAATCTCGCCCTCCGGAACCGTCTCGACAACCTGGCCGTGCACGAAGATCTGGCCCTTGCCGTTGCCCGAGGCGCATCCGAGATCGGCCTCGCGAGCCTCACCCGGGCCGTTGACGACGCAGCCCATGACGGCCACGCGCAGGGGCGCCGTGATGTCCTTGAGGCCCTCTTCAACCTTTTCGGCCAGCTCCCACACGTCAACCTGTGCGCGGCCGCAGGACGGACAGGAGACGATCTCCATCTTGCGTGGGCGCAGGCCCATGAATTCGAGCACCTTGGATCCGACCTTCACTTCCTCCACCGGCGGGGCGGACAGCGAGACGCGGATGGTGTCTCCAATGCCTTCGGCGAGCAGAGCACCGAAGGCGGCGCAGGACTTGACAGTTCCCTGGAAGGTGGGACCGGCCTCCGTGACGCCCAGATGCAGCGGCCAGTCGCCCTGCTCGGAGAGCATGCGGTAGGCCTGCACCATGGTGACCACGTTGTGATGCTTGACGGAGATCTTGAAGTCGTGGAAACCGTGTTCCTCGAACAGGCCCGCCTCCCACACCGCGGATTCGACGAGAGCCTCCGGGGTGGCCGAACCGTACTTCTTGAGCAGGCGCGGATCAAGGGACCCGGCATTGACGCCGATGCGCAGGGACACCCCGTAGTCCGAGGCGGCCTGGCAGATCTCGCCCACGCGGTCGTCGAACTTGCGGATGTTTCCCGGGTTGACGCGCACCGCACCGCAACCGGCCTTGATCGCCGCGAAAACGTACTTGGGCTGGAAGTGGATGTCCGCAATGACCGGCAGGCGCGACTGCTTGGCGATGATGGGAAGGGCCTCGGCATCCTTGTCCGTTGGACAGGCGACGCGAACGATGTCGCATCCGGCCGCGGTCAATTCGGCGATCTGCTGCAGAGTTGCACCGATGTCGTAGGTCTTCGTCGTCGTCATCGACTGGACCGAAATGGGTGCATCACCCCCCACGGCCATGTCCCCCACTTGGATCTGACGGGTCTTCTTACGCTTCGCGAGCACCTGCGGTTCAGTACGCAGTGCCGGCATTCCAAGGGCAATACTCACACGCCCAAGTATGACACTTCCGTCCCCGTGTGGGGAGTCCACCCTTTGTGAGGTAGCACTAGAAGACCGGATTGACGACGTCGGCGACCACGAGCAGCACCGTCATCCCGATGAAGGCCAACGCCACCGCGTAGCTCAGCGGCATGAGGCGGGCGGTGTCCACCGGCCCCGGATCCGGCCGTCCCCCGAGCGCCGCGGCCCTGCGCCGCACTCCCTCGTAACATGCGGCAAGGATGTGCCCGCCATCCAGCGGCAGCAAGGGAATGAGGTTGAAGATGAACAGGCTGATGTTGAGGGATGCGAGCAGCATGAGCAGGTCACCGGCGCGCGCGACCGTCGAGTACTGCTCCGAATCGGAGCTGGTGATGTTCCCGGCGAGGTCCGCCACCCCAACGATGCCGACGACGCCGCTGGGTGATCTCTCCTCGCCGCTCACCAGGCTGGTCGCGGTGTTCCACAGGTCGACGGGAAGCTTGGCAATGATCTGCGCGGTGCCGCTGGTGAGGCGCCAGAGCTCGCCCGGTACCTCGGTCATGGAGCGGCGCTCCAGCACGTAGGAGGGAGCTATGCCCACGTAGGGAAGATCTTGGGTGAGTGGTGCGCCCTGTTCATCCATCACCGGCTGGCCGGCCTCGTCGAAGAGCGGGCGCGCCGTCATGACGGGAGTGACGACGAAGTTCAGTCGCTGCCCATCGCGCTCGATCTCCACCGGAGTGGGCGTGGCGTCTCCCGTGGCGATCGCGGATTGGATGTCCTCCCAGTTCGCCATCGAGCGGCCATCCCACGTGAGAATGACGTCCCCCGGTATCAACCCCGCGCCGAATCCCGGGGCCTGCGGATCCTCGGGAGCGCACCCGTCCTCATCGCTCACGCACCGGGTCACGGTGGAGAGTTGATTCGAAGCGACTGGGGAACCGATGCCCACCATGACGGTGGTCAGGAGGAGTCCCGCCAGAAGCAGATTCATCGCCGGCCCGCCGAACATCACGATCAATCTCTTGGTTGCCGGGAGCCGCCAGAAGGCCTGCGCCTCCTCCCCGGGGGCAAGTTCTTCGGCGCTGGCCCGGCGCGTCTCCTCCGCGATGGTGAGTCTGCCCTTGCGGCCCACCTGCACGCGATCAGCGCGCCCGGGGCCCACCATGCCCGCCATTCGAACGTACCCGCCCAGAGGGATGGCCTTGATTCCGTACTCGGTGCCGCGAACCACTCGGGACCACAGTGTGGGGCCGAATCCGATGAAGTACTGGGAGACCTTGACGCCGAAACGCTTGGCGGGAACCAGATGCCCTATTTCGTGCAAGCCGACGGACACGAGTATCCCAACGATCAGGAACACAATTCCCGGAATCGATCTCACGAAACGCCATCTCCTTGAAAGGTGTTCGAGCCACGCACCACCACCGCGGCTCCGTGCCGTGCCCGGGTCATCGAAGGGACGAGGCCGGGCCGATACCGTCGAATCAGGCCATGGTGGCCATGACCTCGTGGGCACGCTGGCGCGCCCACAGCTCGGTTCCGAGCACCGTATCGAGATCCAGCGTGCCTCCCGGAGCTGAGAATTCCCCAAGAATCCGCGCGACGACGTCAGTGATGGACAGGTAGGCCAATGCCCCGTCGAGGAAGGCGGCCACACATTCCTCGTTGGCCGCATTGAGCACCGCGGGATGCAGCGGCGAGGCCGCCACCGCGTGGCGAGCCAGATTCACGGCGGGGAAGGTCTCGTGGTCCAGCGGTTCGAAGTTCCAGGAGACTGGCGAGTCCCACGAGCTCGGAACAGTGATGTTGCCGAGCCGCTCGGGCCACGACAGGCCCAGCGCAATCGGCAGGCGCATGTCCGGCGGCGAGGCCTGCGCAATCGTGGCCCCGTCAACGAATTCAACCATCGAGTGAATGATCGACTGGGGATGGACCACGGGAACGATGTCCTGCGGGGCCATCTCGAACAGATGGGCGGCCTCGATCAGCTCCAGCCCCTTGTTCATGAGCGTCGAGGAGTTGATCGTCACCACCGGGCCCATGTTCCATGTGGGATGGTTGAGGGCATCGGCGGCGTTGACGTGCGCCAGCTCCGCCCGCTTCCTACCGCGGAACGGACCGCCCGAGGCCGTGAGAATGATGCGCCGCACCTCGCTGCGCCCGTCCTGATTCTCGCTGGTGAGGCCCCGATGGTGCATTCCGGAGCGGAGTGCTTGGGCGATGGCCGAATGCTCCGAATCCACCGGCACGATCTGCCCCGGGCGCGTCATGGCTTCCTTGATGAGCCCGCCACCCACCACGAGCGACTCCTTGTTGGCGAGCGCGAGCGTGGCGCCAGAACGCAGCGCCGCCAGCGTGGGCTTCAAGCCCACCGAGCCCGTGATTCCGTTGAGGACCACGATGCTGCGCGGGTCCGAGTGATCGGCCGCGGAGATCTCGGACCAGCCGCCTGCCAGTTCGCTCATGGAGTCCGGGCCGCACAGAACCCGGAAGACCCGCCCAGGAGCCCGCTCGGCCAGGATCGCCGCCAGGGGTGTGGCCGCGGCGGCGTCGGCAACGGCCACGACGGGCACGTCGAACTCGACGGCCTGCTGGGCCATCAGCTCGATGTTGGCGCCACCCGCGCCCAGGCCGAGCACCCGGTATGATCCGCGATGCCTGCCAATGACCTCCAGCGCCTGGGTGCCGATGGATCCGGTCGATCCCAGAATGACGACTGCCCGCTCGGGCGGCGCGGTGGCCTCACCGGCAACTGTGGCGGGCGCGGGCAAGGGTGCGTTCATACTGACCTCGGGAGAAGCGGAAGGAGCGACAGGGTGGGCGGATGAGCTACTCGACCGCAACCAGTACGGTGACGGCGCGTTCAAGGTAGACGTCCACGACCGCGGCATCGTAGGCCTTGTCCGCCTTGGCCTGGGTGAACACCACGTGACGAAGCTCGTTCGAGGCCAGCGGCGCCTTGCCGTCGAAATAGGCGGTCAACTTCTCCAGGAGGGCGTCGACGTCCTCCTTGAGGTAACCCCATCCCTCGGCGTCGGCGAAGCGCTGCCCGGACGGGCGCAGCAGCCGCGGGTAGAGACTCTTGGCCTGTTCATAGATCTCGTTGAGCCACGTGCTCTCGCCCTGCGACGTGATGATCTGTGAACGGCGCCGCTGGATGAATGCCGCTTCGAGGCGGTCCATGGCGGCATCGACGACCACCGGATCGTAGCCGCGGCGTACCCGCGAGAAGCCCGCATTGCGGACGGTCGATTCGTCAAAACCTGACGGCACGTTGCTCGAATAGGCCCTCTTGGCCCGGGTCAGGAAGTCGTCCACCTCATGTGGAGCATAGCCCCATGACATGGCACCAACCCGCTCAAAGGTCTCGTGACTCATTCGACCTCTTCCCTTCGTGAACTTCTCCCGACACGGCCGCGATGACGCGCTCCGCGGCGGCGGCGGCCTTCTGAGCGCGAGCCGAGGTGTTGACCACCTCGGCAGCGAGCTGGCCACAAGCGCCGTCGATGTCGGAGCCTCGAGTATCCCTGATGGTGGTGGGAATTCCTGCAGCTTCCAGAGTATCAACGAACGTCTGCTGAACCCGCGGCAGGCTCGCCGTCCAAATCGATCCGGGAGTGGGGTTGAGCGGAATCGGGTTGACGTGAACCCAGCCGCGGCCGCGGCGGTTGAGTTCGTCGGCGAGCAGCTGTGCACGCCATTGATGATCGTTCATGTCCTTGATGAGCGCGTACTCGATCGACACACGACGCCCGGTCCGCACGAAGTAGCGCCGCGCCGAGTCCAGCAACTGACCCACGTTGAAGCGAGCGTTGAGCGGGATGAGCGGATCACGCAGAGCATCGTCCGGCGCGTGAAGCGAGACCGCCAGCGTGACGGGCAGGCCTTCGTCGGCCAGTTTGTCGATCAGCGGGACCATGCCAACGGTGGAGACGGTGACGTTGCGCGCGGACAGCCCCAGCCCGGAGGGGGCCGGTTCAATGATGCGGTGCAGGGCCGCCTGCACCTGGCGCCAGTTGGCCAGAGGTTCGCCCATTCCCATGAACACGATGTTGGTGACCCGCGTGGGCCCCCCGGCGAGGTCCCCCGATTCCGCGGCGACCATCCCGAGGCGCACCTGCTCCACGATCTCTCCGGCCGAGAGGTTGCGGGTGAGCCCACCTTGCCCGGTGGCACAGAACGGACACGCCATGCCGCAGCCCGCCTGAGAGGAGATGCAGAGCGTGGCACGCCCCGGGTACCTCATGAGGACGGTCTCCACCATGGCGCCATCGAACATCTTCCACAGCGACTTGATCGTTTGGCCCCTGTCCGCCGTGAGGTCCCGAACCTTCGTGAGCAGCGGGGGAAGGAACTTCTCCACCATCTGCTCGCGCCCCGTGGCGGGCAAGTCGCTCATCGCCTCGGGATCGGTCTCATGACGCTCGAAATAGTGGCGCGAGAGTTGGTCGGCTCGGAAAGCGGGGTATCCGGCCTCCGTCATGGCTCTCTTGCGCCCGGCCTGATCCAGATCGGCCAGATGCGTGGGTGGCTTGCCCTTGCTGGCCGGCTTCATGGTGAAGACGGGCATCGGGCCGGATTCGACGGCCGGCATGACCTGCTTGGGGGCGCGGGCGGAAGCAGTGGGCGGCGGGGAAGAAGGCTGAGAATTCATAACCTTGCCATTGTCCCATGACCCAAGGCCTTGTGGGGTGTGGTGGTGTGCACGCCAGCGCGCCGGAGTTCGATCAAGCCGCCAGTGGCAGGGACATGATGATGTGGCAGAAGGGCGCCCACATCAGAATCGAATCGACCCGATCCAGCATCCCGCCATGTCCGGGGAAGATGGCGCCCATGTCCTTCACCCCGAGGTAACGCTTGAGCAAGGACACCGAGAGATCCCCGATCGTCGAGCACAACACGGCGACAACCGCCACCACCAGCGCCAGGTACCATGGCCGTCCGAGCCCCAGCGTCACGATCACGAGGGCGACGACGGCGGCGGCCACCATCGACCCGGCGAATCCTTCCCACGACTTCTTGGGGGAAATGCTCGGGCTCATGGGGTGCCTGCCCCACATCACACCGAAGGCCCATCCCCCGGTGTCATTGGCCACCGGCATCATGATGAGCAGGGCGATCATCCAGGCGGGCTGCGCCATCAGCGCCAACCCCACCGCGAAGCAGCCGAGCAGGGAGATCCATGCCAGTGCGAAGACCGCAGCCATGGCATCGCGCGGGGCGTGAGGCAGGCCGTCGAGCACACGCCAGATGAAGACGGTTGCAGCGGCAAGCAGGAAGGCGATCAGGCCACCCGGAAGCCCTCCCATCCAGGTGGCCACCGTCATGGTGATCGTCCCGATCCACAGCGGGACCAGAGGAATCCTGATGCCGCGGGCGAGAAACGCGCCCGCGGCCTCCCACAGGCCCACGCACAGCGCCACGGTGACGAGACCAACGAAGGCCTCCATCCGGAAGGCCACCGAGGCCGCCACCAGACCCAGAAGCACAAGCGCCGTCGGGACGGCGGCCTTGAGATTGCGTCCGGCCCTGGACGTGGAGGCTGCGGGCGGTGAGGGAGGGTGCGGAGCGAGACGGTCGATCAGCGACCGCCGTTCAACGTTGCCGGGCATCGCCCTCAGACCTCGAGAAGGTCCTTCTCCTTGGCCTCAAGGAGCTTGTCAACCTGATCAACGAAACGCTTGGTCAGCTGATCGAGTTCGACCTCGGCCCGCTTGACCTCATCCTCTCCGGCCTCGCCATCCTTCTTGATCTTGTCGAGGGCATCCTTCGTCTTGCGCCGAATCGAGCGCACCGAGATCTTGGCGTCCTCAGCCTTCGTCCGGGCCATCTTCACGTAGTCGCGGCGGCGCTCCTCGGTCAGGGCCGGGAGGTTGCAACGCAACACGGCGCCGTCGTCGGACGGATTGACACCCAGATCGGCCTCGCGAATGGCCCTGTCGATGGCCGGCATGGCCGAGCGATCGAACGGGCTGATGATGACCGTGCGAGCTTCCGGGATCGCGATCGAC
>RRZU012622219.1_pt1 | contig 16591 bp, 19 predicted proteins | sample 2165561 | NCBI WGS metagenome assembly RRZU01 (sample SAMN10456909, study PRJNA506462) | wastewater metagenome | isolation source: wastewater sludge | place: USA: Moscow, Idaho
CGGATGCATACTTTCATTCAGATAATTCATTAATTCAATCGTTAACCTTCCTTCGCTTGTGGAAGCTAACTGAACTATATTTGAATCTTTATAAGCTTCACTAATTGGTGTGGAAGTCAGCGGAGAATCTGCAAATAGATTTTGACTGAGTACAACTGCCGCAATCAGGAGTAGGGCTAATTTCGCTTTCATATTAATAAGGTTTTAATTGATCTTTTTGTACAGCAAAATTGAGATTAATCCATTATATATGTCTGTAAATATCACGCAGAAATTAGCATAAAGCACGCATTAACGTTTAAATAATTAGCACAATTAGTGCATTTGTTTGTGGTATCAGATTGATTATGTGTGTTTTGTATGTGCTAATTGGCTGTTGGCTTTTGGCTTTTAGCTGTTGGCTAATAGCTAAAAGTTAATTGCTAAACATGTATCTTCTGAAATTGCGATGGGGAAATTCCAAATTCTTTTTTGAATATGCGTGAAAAATAATTGGCATCATAAAATCCACATTCATGAGCAACTTCCGACATAGGGAGAGAAGTCTCCTGAAGCATCTTCTTTGCCTTGTTTAGCTTCACATGCAAAATATAAGACAATGTTGACTTGCCCGTTATACCATTCATTTTTCGATTGAGCTGCGATGTGCTTACCGACATTCTCTCAGCAAGATAGGCTGTGTTTAGATCAGGGTTTTGCATTTCAGTAAGAATAATACCTGTTATGACATGTAGATATTTGAGATTTGCTTCACTCTCTGCTCTATTAACAGTGTCGGTTGTTATGTTATTGGCAGACTCCATAAATTTTTCAATCAGCGTTTTGCGACTTTCCAGTATATTATGGATAGTAATGAACAGCTCCTCTGTATCAAACGGTTTCTTAATATATGCCTCGGCACCGCATCTCAAGCCCTTTATACGGTCTTCGTCGCTACTCTTTGCCGTAAGCATAACTATTGGAATATGATTGAGCATAATATTCTGTTTCATTTCGCAGCATAGCTGTGTGCCATCCATCACAGGCATCATCACATCCGTAACCACAAGGTCGGGGATATGCATTTTTGCAAGTTTCAAGCCCTCCTCGCCATTTCGGGCAACTAACACCCTATATTTTTCACTCAGTATTGTTTTAATATATGTGTTGACATCTCTATTGTCCTCAACAATCAAGATAATGTGCTGTTCATTAGTATTTCCTTCTTCATTAATATCAGTATATAAGTTGGTCTCTTTAGTTCCAACCCTTTGTTGGATCTTCGAGAGCGAGAAAGAACTCTTTTGCTCAAGAAGTGGCTCAATGTTTGTTAGGTTATTATTTTTTAATGGTAAAGTCACAATAAAAGATGAGCCTATGCCCAATTCACTGTCAACCTCAATTTCTCCTTTCATCTTTTCCACCATCATCTTGGTGAATGCCAGGCCGATGCCGTTACCCGATTCATTTTGACTATTGGTACTCTGATAAAACATCTCGAAGATACGCTTCAAGTCACTCTTTGGTATTCCATCTCCTGTGTCTGATATTTTGATCTTAATGGTGTCGGGGCGTTGTCCTTTTGAAACCACAAAGTCTATTTTATCTCCCTCTTTTGTATGTTTTATAGCATTTGATAAAAGATTGCCAATAATTTTATCGATATAGAAAGGAATGAAATCCATTTCTTGTGACTCTATCACAGAATAAAAAATAAGGTTTACATCTTTCTCTTTTGCAAAAAGCTTAAATGTTTCGGCCGACATTCTAAGATACGAAATTATGTCGCCACGTTTCCAGTTGGGAGCCTCTTTTCCCGATTTAAGTTTGGCAATATCAAGAAGTTGGTTTACGAGATTAAGCAAATTATTACTTTGTCTGTCTATGGCTGATCTATAAACATGCTTTTCTTTTTCGGATAAGTGTTTGCTGCTCATTAATAGGTCATTAAAACCCTTTATAACGGTTAGTGGAGTTCTAAATTCGTGTGTGATATTTGTGAAAAAATCGCTTCTGGTTTGCTCCAATTGTTTTAACGCTTTGTTGCTCCTAACGCGCTGTTTGTATGCATAATATAGTAGTGCTGTGATGATAATTCCTACAAGCGACAGAGCCAAGGTGAAATATAATGTCAAATGCGTCGACCGTTGTTTGGATTTATTCTCCGCCTCAATTCTCTGAATGTTCCTAATGTTTTTGTTTTGCTCGTAACTTAGGCGCACGTCTATAAACCTATTAGTTTTTTGCAATCCCTGCACGCTGTCTCGCATGAGTGATTGCAATTTATAGTGCTCAAGAGCTTTTTTGAAATCTTGTGTGCTCACATCAAAGTCGTGCTTAAGCAAATATATTTCGGCCAAATGTTCTGGCGATTTTATTTCATTTGCTGTTTGCTCTGCAAGACTGATATAGTGTTCGAATTCAGAAATATTATTGTCTAACAAATTAATTCTGGCAATTGAGATACATGCTTCCAACCAGTGCCATCTGTCGGATATTTGATGCATGAGGTCGTATGCCTGAATATACTCATCTTTCGCTTTTTCATATTTTTGCTCTTTTTCATAAAGCTTGCCTAAATGAATAAGGCATAGTCCAATTCCCATGTCCGATTTGGCTATTCGATTATGCTCCAATGATTTATTATAATAGGCATGTGCTGAGTCTAACTGTCCCCGCTCTTCAAAAATTGCTCCAATATTGGCATAGTTAATGGCCTGACCTATATTGCTTTTCAGCTTCAGCTCATCTTCCAACGCCATTCTGAAATATTTTTCAGCATGGTCATAATATCCAAGTGTCAGGCTCACGTTTCCGATTCCATTTAGAGAAACAACTCTGTTTTTCATTCCAACTCCCGGCACATGTGCCTGTGAATATGCTTCAGCATAATCCAATGCTTGATAATGATAATCTGATGCTTCGCCATGCGAGCCGATCCGTCGGAAGTCTGTTCCCAGATTATTGTATGCCTGCACTATTTCGATGGTATCATTGAGCTTCATAGCAAGTGCCAACTCTTCCTGATGATTATTTATTGCTTCGGTGAAACGCGAGTTTTCACGCATAAATACACCTAACTGCTTATAAACCAGCATTACAGCAAAATCGTTCTCCTCATCAATATATTGTTTCAGCAAAAGTTTCAGAGAATCTTCACTGTATCTGTTTCTGTATAAAACGGCGGAAATCTCTTTTCGATTTGCTTCCGCTTGCTGCAACTGTTTTTGAGCATCTGAGCAATCGCAGAAAAAACCAATTATCAGCAACACAACAAGTATAGCAAGTGAGGTTGGTGCTTTATATCTATTAATCCTAATTTTCATAGCAAACAAACAGGTATTTGGTCTTGTTTTTTCTCTGTATTGAAATATTTTAGGGAGTAGTAAACCAGGTAAATAGTTTTTCCTCCTTTTCTCAAAGATATTGTTTACTTGCGCGTTTATTCTATTCATGAACAGATTATTACTTTTTCATTTAAAATTCCATCCATATATTACATTTCCTTACAAAGATAATATTTTTTAATAATACCTCAATTCCGCAATCAATTTATTTCGTAGTTTGAAATTTATTTCAGTTCTTTTTTTGTTCGCAATCTATCAAAATCTCCAGAGTCATTATTTTAATTTCTATCAAATCTAATAAATGCTATTGCTTTTAGTGAGCAAAATTAGATATACAACTGGTTCTAAAGCAGTTTTGAGGCAATTGAGCATAACAATCCCATTCCGATTTTTGATCATCGGCTCATCTGGCTGGTTATCAGCGAAATTTCAATTTTTCGTAGGGTCGGTCAGTATAAAGTTTGAGTTTCCATTGCCTTGACTGACGCATCCATTTACCTGCTACACTAATAAAACTGAATATAAATCTCTTTATACGTGATGTGGGAGGAATGTCCTGAAAGACTTTAGATACTTTTTCAATGAGATAGTTGTAAAAGTTCTTCATCATGGCTGTTAATATTAAAAAGACTGTATTGCAGTTAATATCCGATGAAGGAAGACGTGACCAACCAAAGTCATTATTCAGCACATCAAATAGTTTTTCGCTCGCTCCTCGCATATTGTAATACTTGATAATATCCTCTTCACTAGAGTTCCAATCATTGGTTAAAATAGACCTATAAATGAAATTATCACCTGTGAATATGTTTGTTTGACCGTCTTTGTTTTTCTCTCGCATTACAACTAAACGATATTTCCTATTCTCGAAGAACTGCAAAAAAGGAATTGATGCGATCTCGTAAGATTGATGATTGATTTCTACAGATTGCCAATGAGTAATTTCACTAATCTGTTTTGTCATAGCCGTACAGCGGTTTGCTCGAATATAGAATAGCCTAGAGTTTTTAGCAACCGTGTCTATTATTTCTTTACTATATGATCCAGCATCCATTCGAGATCGATTTACTTTTATTTTATTGTTGTCAAGTAGCTTATAGGCTCTACTTAGAGTCTCTGCCTGCCCAGTTTTCACGTTAGCATTTCCATCTCTATTCTCGATGTAAACAATCTTGTCTGCGATGGTGGCAATACCTGGAAAATAGCCCTTAGTATTCTTATAGGTACGCTTAGAATCGTATTTGTTATGTGCAATAATTTGATTATCATAATCAAAGTCGTAGAACTCGTTCTTATTCAATTGTTTGGTTAACAGTAGCGACTTTATATTCAAGTCATTCAAATTCTCATTAATATTGAACTGATAATCTTTATCCGATACCGAGGAAACTGTTGTATTATCTGTAGCTAACTATTTTAACACTCTATGTAAAGTGTCAGCACTAGGAACTCTATTGAAGGGAATATTCTCAAGTGTAGGTCGTAAATACTTTTGTATATCTTCAGCTACTTCACCACCACAGAAAAAGATGTCGAACCATGCACGAAATATTTCTCCATATTGATAGCCAGATAATGTTCTAATACCTAGATGAGTATCAATTAAAGATAGAAGGCCAGAATCATTAAATTCTTGATTGACGAAAGAAATACCGGCAAAAGGAGTGATTGATTGGGAAACTTTTTGTACTTTCATTGCTGTGTAAGTATTTATGCAGCACCAATATAGGTGAAATATTACACATGGCAAAGCTACTGATAAGATATTTCAAATCAGTGCTTTGCCTTTATATTAAATCTAGAAGCTTGCGGAATTAAGGTAGTAATTGAATTGTCTTTTTCATTTCGTTTTTTATTTTTTAATTATAACGCCTCATAAGTAAGTTGAAAAATCCACATAAATAATGCTCGTTTCCTAAAAGAAGCACCACTTTAGCAGGATAATCATCAGCGCTACTTCCAAGCGTTTGCTCTTCTGTTCCAAGTAAATAACTGTGAACTTTATCCTTATTTCTGTATAGACGATGTTCTGTTTCATTTTCTTTTTCAAAAACAAAAGTCATTACATCATTCATAAAAAGAGTTTCACGATAGGTTTCAAAAATTACCCGCTGCTTTTTTTCGATAACCATTTTGAGGTCTTCTTGATAAGTTTCATCATTTAAACTATAATAGAACTCTGTCACTCTGCTAAAATATCGCTCACCCGCAGGCTGAGTTTAATAGGCATTATCATCCACACTTACACAATAAAGATGCTGTGAACCCGAGTTTATAAGTTCATCCATATCAGCCTTTATGCTATAATATGCTTTGCGAATTTTCACTATCTCTTGACTTTTACTTTGTGCGTGGCACGAGAGCGTAATAAACAACGCAAAAAGAAAAATAGCACTTGATTTAATTGTTTTCATATTCATTTTTTGTTCCAAATATTGACATTTATATTTCTTTCCTAATTATTTTAAATGTTCCTCTAATTAAGCCCGAAGGGCTTGAAGCATCAGCGTGGGGCAACGCCCTACGCAAATTATCAAGATCGATTAGAAGCCCTGAAAGGGCGAAAGCAAGATTCATCTCAGTCCCACAGATATCTTTCATCGTATTCAATTTTATATTTTTTCAAAAAAGCTAAATACTCTTCCTGAAAACTAATTTTCTTATGTCGCTCCTTTTGGTTATTGATATAATCTCTTACAATATCAATTTCTGATGGATTTACAGAAAAGATTCCAAAGCCATCCTGCCAATAAAAATTCTTGTATTTAGTATCAACCGATTTTATCCATTTAGATGAATTTTTCTTTATCTCTTCAAGCAGCTTGCTTTGTGATATTTTTCTTGAAAGTAAACACAAGATATGAATGTGATCTTTATGCCCACCAATAACTATTGGATTGCATTCAAGATTTTTGCAAATTCCACCGATATATTCAAATAGACGCGTTTCGATATCATCGTCGATAAAGGGATGCCTGTGTTTTGTACTAAATGTAATATGTACGTAAACTCCTGATAATGATTGAGCCATAATGTTTATTTGCTTACGCCCTTTCAGGGCATTCATTTGTTGTTAATTCTATGCCATAGGGCGATGCTCTATGCTAATGCTTGAACGCCGTTGGCGTTAGTATATTCATTTTTCAAATTTAGCCCGAAGGGCTTGAAGCATCAGCGTGGTGCAACGACCTACGTAAATTGACAATATCGATTAGAAGCGCTGAAAGGGCGAAAGCAACAAATTTTTCAATAATTATTTTCATATTCCTCTTTTGTAAGTTCTATAGTATAATTAAATAGATGTTCCGTATGATTTTTTATACAATTTGTTCTGGTCCAAATCATTGCCCGAGCCCCCAAGCCACCTCCTTTTGAGAGATAGCTATCAATAAATTCAGACTCTGAATCTCTGAATTTTAGCCAAATTAGCTGTGCTTGTTTTAGCTTTTCTTTATCATCCTTATTTAGTTTAGCCCTAAGCAGATTGTAATATTTATTCAAAAGAATATCGTAAGATAAATAACTATCGTATTCGATAAGCCTATACTCATCCTCTGGGCCCCCTCTATCAAAACGTATATCAGCAATCAAATTGATTGCAAATGTATCGGTGTGAAACTCGCTATGATAATCTCTTAATCTTTGATTGTATCCTCTATATTTTATTTGCTGCTTGTTGAATGATTTTACAAGTTTATTCTTGGGCTGAAACATAAGTTCGGGTATGCTGTAGTTTTGAGCTTTGATGCTTACGAAGCTAAAAATCAAAATCAGGTAAAAGATTAATTTCTTCATACGATTAATTATTTTCTTCAGTCAATTTTAGTATTAAATTATCTGCTAAGTCAAAAATCTCATTGAATAGCTTCAAGTTTTCCTTACTAAACTCATTTGTTCTATAGGAATAATTGTAATACTTAGATTTACCATTTACCTCCATCTTAATTTGCAGATAATAATCAGTGTCATCATGATAGAGAGGATCGATAGAATTTCCCGGTTTTTTCATCTCCAAAGCTTTATTTTCTAATTCTTCAAAATCTGAATGAGAAATATAAAACTGGTGCTCTACCGTATCACCACCTATTTTATAACGAACTGATATATTTTCTTCATTTTTATCGAATTCAATATATTTATGGTCGTTTTGCATTGATCCGACAGTACTCACACGCAAGTAAGAAAATTCTTTCGTTTTCTCTTTCGAGCCTAATGCTATGCAGTCTGTTAAACCACACAAAGTGATTAGTGTTAGCCATATTGTATTCATACGATTGATTTTTCTCTTAAAAAATACTTTTCACTTCTGCGCAAGCTATCTCCAAAAATAGGGAATGCTTGCTACATACAGAAGTAGTGCCTATTCATTCACATAAGCTATTATAAATCCAAAATAATTATCAAAAGTCCTTGATGTAATCATCCACCATTTTCCAAAGTCTGTTGTTATCTACTTTCAAAATGATACGTGCTTGTTGTGTGCCAGCAGGTTGGTTGTTTTCGTAAGCGATTGATTGTCCGTAAGAGAAACCAAATTGCGAATTTACATCTACATAACGAGTAACCCCTTCAGTAATTAATGTAGGATCTATCATAATTGCTGCTGCAATCACATCCCAAATGTAGTGTACATATGTTGGATCTTTGTAATAGAGCGAATAGAGGAAATTGCGTTTGAGCATACTCTTGATTTCTGCATTTTTCGTCAAATTAATAATTTCATCATAACGGTCTTTTTTAAATGGCATCGTTTCGCAAACATCTAATCCCACAATTATTTGTTCTTTGAAAGGTGTGCGTAAACACATTTTTGCAGCTTCCGGGTCTAACCACCAATTAAACTCTGCTGCGGGGGTTGTATTTCCAGGCTTGAAGAAAGAACCACCCATATATATTACTCGCTTCACAAGTGGCACAATTTCAGGTGCTATACGCACAGCCATAGCAAGGTTTACACAAGTACCGATAGCTATAATGCTTATTTCACCAGGATTATTTTTCACTTGTTCAATAATGTAATTTACAGCATTCATATCAAGTGGTTTAGCCGTAGGTTCTGTGCCATACTTTTCGTAATAAACCGATTCCCAAGTTATAGGCTCGGGGTAACCTGCTGCACCTACGTATGCGTCACCGATACCAAAGAGGATACGTTCATTTTTAATGGTTTCAAAGCGACTGGGAAAAATAGGTTCACGAACGCCAGAAATAACCGGAATATGTTCTTTTCCTATGATTTCCAATTGTCGAATTCCGTAAGCAACTCCTTCATTTACCCACGTATTACCAACAACTACCGTTACACCTAACAAATCTATTCCCGGTGCATTTGCTAACATCATCATTGCGATACCATCATCAAATACCTCGACCATATCGGTGTCAAGGATTACTTTTTCTTTTTTTTGTGCGTGTGCAGATGTTACAATAAATAGTGCACAGCAAATCAAGCTGATTAAAAATAGTTTTAAGTTTTTCATTTTTTTTGTTTTTAATTGTTTATAAAACGTCTTGATTGTTATCCATTTCTTTTTATTATTTTAAGTACTCTAGTTTCTCACTCCCACATATCAGTCTCCACTAATTTGAATGCTTCATAAGGTAGCGGCATCTCTTCAAAAAAACCATTGTCAATATACATTTCTATAGTCTTTCCATCCTTTGGTAAATTATACATCACTCTCAAATTAAAATCAAGACTTGTGAGTTTGGACCACTCTTGTTCTATAAATTCAATCTGCTCTTTTGTAAGCTTTGAATAATCAAAAAACAATTCAGGCCACAAATCTTGATAGCCTGCAAGATTGGCATATTTCAACTCTTTGATTACTCCATTCCTATAAGAGAACATTTTAGCATACATCGTAGAGCAATATTCTCCACACTCAGTATAATTGACTGCAAATAGCCAAAGATCACTCTCTCTATTAGCACACATCTCCCAATTACCTGTATAATTCCCTTGAAAATTGAGGTATTGATTTTTTAAATCCAAATCCCCAATATCCATTTCCAGCCCTCCACCTACTTTTTTACCGTCAAGCATCTGTTTTCGTTCATCAACAGAAAACTCAAAAGCAAATCTATCGGGCAAAAGCAAAAATAAGTCTCTGATATTTTCAGGATCTGCTTTACCTATTCGCTGCTTTAATTCAACTGTAGAATATCTTAGTATTTCGATTTCAAATGGATTATCCTTTTCTAACATATTATTTTTAGAAGAAGTAAATGCATCTTCATTCACAACAGTTTCCACTACAGAATCATCTTCTTGTGTATTCTTTTTTTGAGTTGAACTACAAGCAATGAGTAGAGTTATACCCAATACAGTGATATATTTAATCTTACTTCTCATAAATTTCAGTTTTGTTTTCAACAATAAAAGTTCCGTTTTTAAAAAAGATGTCATAAATAGTTTCGTGTGTATCAATCTCTTAAATTTCACAACAAGTACAATGAGTTTACAAACTTTATCAAGGTATGAGTCCACTCCGAAAAGTCAATTTTACCCATTCCCACCCCTAAATCCCTGTCTATCCCGATAGCTATCGGGAGGGAGGGACTTAGGCAGAGTCCTGATTATTAGTCTTTTCCCTTCATGGATAAAGGGTGAAAAAAGACTAAAAATCAGCATTTGGGGTTTTCGGAGCGGACTCTTTGTTTCATTTTTCAAATTATCTCTACTTTGTAATCTCCACGCGTTTTTCACCGCGATAACTCGGAATTGTTTTCAATTCTTTTAAATAATCAATCAAACTTTCGGCTGTTGGACGAAAAAGTCCAGTGCCCGGATCGTTATGCTCATAATCATATACAGAGGCTGCATAATCATTCATCGAAACTGAATAGGTTTTATCCATATTCAAAGGTTCGTTTTCAGTTGTGTATAGTTCAACGTTTTTTAAACTTCCATCTGCTGCAATAAAGTATTTGCTTTTTATACCCGAAGGATAAATTGGCAAACGCTCATCCAATTCAAATCCGTTGAGCATTAAATTACGCAATTCGTGACCGGTAAGTTGAAAGACCACCATCTCATTTCCGAATGGGTCTAATTCGTATATATCACGTGTATTTACATCTCCTTTGGGTAAAAAATCGATTCTAACACCACCCGGATTTATAATGGCTATATCTGTTTTTGCACTTTCACGAAGTGCATCAACCATCAGATAACCCAACTCCTCATAAGAATTAAAATCATCCAAAGCTTCAGCTATTCTAACTTTTAAAGCCGGATTATCATTGTAGTTGTCAACCATTGCTCTGAATATTTCATTTTCATTTCCCTTGTCTCCCACAGTCAACAACTGCATTGAGCGATTTAGTTTGCCATTTGGCTCAACACTCAGCTTTAGCAATGTTGCATATTTTAACTTTCGATCAGCTTGGGTTATTAAGATATTATTGTGAATTTGATCTTTATCCACTTTGGTGTGTGAATGACCGCCAATCACCAAATCAATCACATTTGAAGGTAGATTATTTGCAAGCTCCACATCATTCTCAAAACCATAATGACTAAGCAAAACAAACAGATCGGCACTATCTCGTAAATGTAGATACTCCAAAGTAGTTTCAGATGGGTCTGCAAAACGAAACTCTCTTACATTATCGGGATGAGAATCGGGAATGCCGCCTTGGTTGATATCAAGAATGGAAAGAAAAGCCACTTTTACCCCATCTTTGTTTGTAATGATTTTATATGGTTTAATTGGGAATTTCTCTATTGACGGCACCATAACATTGGCACAGATAAAATCAAAATTAGCTTTGCCCAACAAGTTGCTAAGTCCCTCAGCGCTGCTATCAAACTCGTGATTACCAATAGCTGACAAATCAAAGCTGAGTGCATTCATCAATTCTATCATTGGTAGTCCTTTCTCCGGATATTGGTCATTAACGGGATTACCTGTTTGGTTATCACCTGCCGATACCAACAATAAATCAGGATATAATCCCCTTAAACTATCCACCATAAAAGCAAATCGTGGAAAATTATCTACTGCAGCGTGCATATCGTTTACAGCTAAGATGGTAATTTGCTTATTAGCTGCTCTTTCCACAGCTATTTGTTTGCTTCCACCGCAAGCTGTAAATGCCAATACAGATGCAAGCAGTATAAACAAGTTTTTGATAAATCGATCTTTTTTCATTTCTTTATTTCTTTAATTGAACTCTTAATCTGTTCCCCACTGACAGCCTGCCATCGTGGGCTACACTGTTTCCGTATCGATCCTCAACAGGAGGTAATGGATTTGGAATTTTGAGCTTTCGACGAACATAATATGCTCGAACTGCATCAGCGACTTTTGCGCCGCTGAAGAGTTCAACCTCTGTTCTATTTACAATGACTTTCATATGGCTAATACTCTATTTCACCCTCTCTTGTAGTTTTTATAAGTCGCCAGTTTTTGCTTTTAGCAATATCCACCGCTTCTTGCGGCACCTCATTCAAATCTTCTTCGGTGTCATAACTCACTTCTGCTACAGCACCTCCGGGTTTTTCAACGTGTTGTACTGCTTTGAAAAGTTCAATCATCGATTTTGCACTGATTTCATTATCTTGACAAATAATTCTTCTTAATTGATTGAATTTCTTTGCTTTAATCGTTTTGATTTTATTACTATCAATCCAAAGTTCTTTTAGCTCTGCATTATTACTCAAATCCAATTCTGTCAACTCATTATTTGCTATTTGCAAATCGGTTAACTGTAGATTCTTTGTTAAGTCAATGGAAGTAAGCTTATTGCTTGTTGCTCGTATCTCCTTTAAGTTTGGGCATTTTGAAATATCCAAATCGGTTATTTTCTTCACATTCAAGTTGATATAGCTAATATCACCATAAATAGTAAAAGTACTGGCATCTAAGATTCCTTTAAATTCTGTTAGCTCATCGGGATAAATCAGTTCCCCTTCATCCTGAACTTTATCATTATTCAAATCAACCCAAATGGCTGCGGTATCATTGGCGCTCCGCTCAAAATAAAACGAAAATAGTGTGCCAACCTCTACTTCTGTTGTAATGGTGATTTGTGGGTTTTTAGATTTCTCAGATGAAGTGCCACCTCCGCAAGACATTACCAACACTGAAAGAATAGCCACTATTATGTAATACCTAGTTATACTCTTCTTTTTCATAAAAGTAAATTTATATTATTTATCAAATCTATTCGGACCTGGCTCACTATCTTTGATAGCCAATAGAATAAACCATATAGATCCAATAAGTGGAATCATATTTACCAGAATCCATCCTCCACCTTTGCCAATATCGTGCATACGGCGTACTCCAACTGCAATTGAAGGTATCAATAAAGCTAAAGCGAATAATCCCTGAATAATCATAAATAACATCCTAAGCAGTTTTACTCCACCCAGGATATTTATAAACATAGATAATACTACACTAACAATAATGTAAACAAGGATATACTACCAAAACTCTGTTTTATTAGCTCTGCCCGTAAATTGTGCATACTTGTTAGTTACAATCTCTTTGAAATTTTGAATAATTGAATTTGTTTCCATAATTTTTTTATTGTTAATATATTTGTTCTCCGCTCTATTTATTTTTTTCTAATTTTTCTTTGATTTTATTCAGCACATGGCTTTGATTATCATCGCCAGTGTTGGTTTCAACGGTTTTCTGCAATTTTTCCAGGTCGGCTTTCGTGCCGTATTGAGCTATTGCCTCCACCGCTGATTTGCGTCCTAACCAGTTGGCGTCAGCATCGGCAGCGATGCTGCTCATCACGGCTACAATTTCCGATCGGTTGAAATAGGTTGCCTTCTTTTCCCATTCGGGCAGCTTGTCTTCGTTGAACGTCTTGAAACTACCTACGGTCGTCCACGAGGGAACATCTTTTGTACGCGGTGTTTTTTTTAGGTAGTTAAGCGTGGCATCGTAAGCCGCTTTGCTTGTTTTTTCGTGAAAAGGATAATCAAACCAAAGCGTGCAAAGCCCGCTTATACATTTGTTATGTATTTCGGCTTCGGCCGGATTGTCAAGAACTTTCACTAATTCTGCTATTACTTTTTCATCGCCGAGTTTACCGCTTCCTGCACACGCACTGCCTCGTACATTCTGGTCTTTGTCGTTGATGAGTGCGATGATGGCTTCCGTAGCGCCACTCACTCCGGCACTCCACGAGTTCCCAATAGCCTTTGCGGCGGAAGTGCGGATTGCCGAATTCTCATTCTTTGCCTGTGCGAAAATAAACGCGGCAACTCCGTCATCTTTCATTTCATTGCTCAATGCATTGATGCCACTATTGATGACGTAAAGGTCTTTTTCATTTTTCAGCATATCCAAAACTGCCTGCACATTTTCTTTGTTGACACCAAAAAGCGATTGGACACCTTCCACGATAAAACCGCGCACTAGCGGCGATTCGTGGTTCAACAAGCGCTTCTGTACAGCGTTGACGATTTCGCCCGAAGGATTTTTGTGTGTATCTCTTACTACACTCCGAGTCTTGTGTACTGGATTTTCTTCCAATTTGAGTGTTTCCTGATTAATTTTGCACTTGGAATAAGCTAAAATTAGCGCTTCATACTCCGTTTCGGTAAGCTCACCGCTGCTTTTAACCATACTTACCAATCCCTCTTGTGTGAAAGGGACACTTTCTAAAAGTTTTTGCGCAGCATTGGACTTACCGCCTGTTGTACCACCTTCTTTATTTCCCCCTGTGCAAGCGAAAATAAATACCACCGCTGCAACTGCTGCAGCGATTAACAACGTTTTTTTGAAATGTTTTTTTGTGTTCATTGCTTTTTAATTTTAAAGGATTTGTTTGCTCGGTTATTTTTTTGAATTTAATATTACATGGATCTGTCTATTGTTTTTTGTAAATACCATCGCTTGTTCCTGCACACGAAAACTGTTTGAACATTTATTCCGTTTTCTACTCCTTTGTAGTAAATGGTTGTGGTGTCACCAACAATTTCTATTTCCTGTATTTCCAAAAATAATGATAGCTGGTTTTGTGATAAAATGAGTTTGTCGATATTTTCCGGTACCAAACGGCGATGAGACCATATGTTCTCGTAAATGCCGTATTCTTTCGATACCCGACGACAGAAATTTTCCTCGTCGCCGATTTTCTGCAATGGCTCCGTCATTACTTCCCCCGTTTTATTATTGCGATAATAAAACTCAGTCGGCAATTGAAACCCTGTACGGATGGTGCATTGTTGAATGGTTTCCATTGAGTCAATAGTTTCTGATGGTATAGACGCAGCAAAATACCGCGTCTTTACATTAAAATTTCGTGCTGGCTCCGCCGCCTCCACTTTTTCCTCCTCCCCACGAACCTCCCTTAGTAAAATTACCGCTTCGGGAAGTGGTATTATTTCCGCTGTTTGTAGATTCTGTTTGTGGTTTCACATATTTATAAGGAACCAACTCCTTATGCACAAATCCACATTTAGAACAAACGAACTCATACTCTTTCATGCCATCCTGTCCAGGTATTGCCTGTTGCTTGATTATGGGTTCTCCCTTTTTCAAGCTGACAGTGCCAGTTGATTTGCAACTCTGACAATCAATCTTTGCATTCTTGGCACCACCCTTGAAAAGTCTGAATAGGATAAATACAGGAAAAAATAATACGGCAAGCAAACATCCCAATCCACCAGCTGATTTCTGCTTGATGGCATCTAAATAGGGTGAAGATTCTTCAGAAACTTTCTTTTTCTTTCTGCTCTCATTAAAAGCTAATGCTCCTACACCTAATACCATCCAGATGATAATTGGCAAAGTCATGCTTTTTGCGTCAATGGGTTCTTTTATAAGTTCAGAAGTTCCCTTAAGTGCTTTTTCTATCTCATCCACCCCCGCAATCAGTCCTTCTCCATAGGCATCTTCCTTCAGAAACGGTATCATTTTTTGAGCTTGAATCAGTTTTGATGTGCCATCACTCAATGTGTTTTCTATTCCGTAACCCGTTTCAAATACAATTTCTCTTTTTCCATCAGCTGTCAGGAGCAAGATAAGCAATCCGTTGTCTGAATTTTGAACGCCTAGCCCCCAATAGCCGAATAATTCTGTTGCAAATTCTTTTGCAGAAGTGTATTGCTCATCAATATCAGGAATTACGACAATTGCCGTCTGAACATCTAATGATTCTCTTATCTCAAATAGTTTTTCGTTCAGTGCCTCCCTGTCATTATATTCTAATACTCGCTCAGGATCAGAGACAAACTGTTCTGCGTCTCTTGTTTGCACATTTGGCACCTCCCTCACCGTGTATTGAACTTGTGCATGCGCAACTAAATTAAGCAGTAGCATAACTCCTATTGTCAAATACTTTATTTTCACACGTTTCATGTTTGCTTATTATTTAGTTATTGTTTATTGAAATTTACATTTGGCTTAGTATCACTTTCAGGAATGGCTTCGAAATAATCATATTTTCGAAAATCTAAAATAAGAGCAGCAATATTCCTTGGAAATCGTCGCCGATAGGTATTATAACCTTTTACCGATTCATTAAATCGCTTTCGTTCAAACGAAATCCTATTTTCGGTCCCTTCAATTTGTCCCTGTAGCATAATAAAGTTTTCATTAGCCTTCAGATCTGGGTAGCTTTCTACAACCATAATTAATCTTGCAAATGCATGGGTTAATTCTGATTGTTTTACATCATATTCTTGTAAACCTTCAGTGTTTAGCTTATCAATGTTTATGTTTGTTTTTGTAGCATTTGCTCTTGCCTCAATTATTTGCCCAAAGGCATCTTGTTCATGGGTAGAGTAACCTTTCACTGTTTCTGCTAGGTCCAAAATCAGGTCCGAACGCCTCTGATATTGATTTTCTACTTGCGCCCAAGCCATCATAATATTTTCTTCTTTCTTAATTAGCTTGTTATTGGTGCTCCAAAAGAATGGAATAATAATTAGCATTGATAAGAAGAATAAGAACCATATGAAATATCTTTTTCCCATTTGAATAGTTTTAGCCATCGTCAGTTAGCAATAATCAATCACAAATAGAGAAGGTTGGAAGCAGAGTTATAGAAATTAAGATGATGAAAACCATGAAAATCACTATTGTTTAATATTCCTATTTCTGCTCCCTAAAACCTTTCTACACAATTATTTTAAAAGCATTATTAAAACTGCTATAACAGCTATTATTGCAGCTATCAGCAATATAATCTTGGTTTTATCTTTTGGATATTCACCAATAACCTGCCCTGTGCGTCCATTGACAACAAATTGATAGAGTTTACCGTTGAATTTAAAGGCACTGATCCAGATC
>RRZU011651574.1_pt1 | contig 16589 bp, 14 predicted proteins | sample 2165561 | NCBI WGS metagenome assembly RRZU01 (sample SAMN10456909, study PRJNA506462) | wastewater metagenome | isolation source: wastewater sludge | place: USA: Moscow, Idaho
TCATGGCAGCAACTAGTAGACCAGATATATTAGACCCAGCAATATTAAGACCTGGTAGATTTGATAGAAGAGTTCATGTAGGTTTACCAGATGTTAGAGCAAGAGAAGCAATATTGAAAGTACACACGAGAAACAAGCCTTTAGCAGATGATGTAAATTTAAAAGTTGTTGCAAAAAGAACTCCAGGTTTTTCTCCAGCAGATTTAGAAAATTTAACTAATGAAGCAGCTTTATTAACAGCAAGAAATAATCTTACTAAGATTACTATGGAAATAATAAATGAAGCTTCTATAAAAGTAATTGCTGGACCTGAGAAAAAGAGTCAAGTTGTAACAGAGAAAGAAAGAAAATTAACTGCTTATCATGAAGCTGGTCATGCAGTAGTATCAAAACTATTACCTGAAAGTGACTTAGTACATATGATAACTATAATTCCAAGAGGTGGAGCAGGAGGATTTACTGCATATCTACCTGAAGATGATAGAAATTATATGACAAAAGGTCAGATGAAGACAGAACTAGTTAGCTTACTTGGAGGAAGAGTAGCAGAAACTCTTGCATTAGATGATATAAGTACAGGCGCTCAAAATGATATTGAAAGAGCTACAGAGATGGCAAGAAACATGATTACAAGATATGGTATGAGTGATAAACTTGGTCCAATGTCTTATGGTTCTGATGAAGAAGAGGTTTTTGTAGGTAGAGATATTGGTAGAGGTGCAAGATATAGTGAAGATATAGCATCTGCAATAGATAAAGAAATAAGAGCCTTGATAGATGAGGCTTATGATAAAGCAAAAGAGCTGTTAAGTGAAAATATGGATGTATTAGATAGAGTAGCAGTTGCTTTGCTTGAAAGAGAAACTATAAATGGTGAAGAATTTAATATGATATTTAATGGTGAAGAATTGCCTCCGATGGCAGAAGTAAATGGAAATGAAGAGACTGATGATATACCATTAGATGATGATAAAAAAGAAGAACCATTAAGTGAAGAAGGTATAAAAACGGTAGAAATTGACAAGACTAGATTAATAGACCAAAATTTAGATAATGGAAATGAAAAAATATAGTAAAAGCCTATTGAGAAATCAATAGGCTTTATTTTATGAAATGTTCTATTTGGAAAATTAATCGTAAATTAAAAACTGTCTCACTATCTTTTAAATCCAATTTTAATATTTCTTCAATTCTTTGTAATCGATATCTTAATGTATTAATATGGATAAATAAGTCATTAGCAGTGTTTTGAAGGTGCTTATCATTTTGTAAATAGACCTTTAAAGTATTTATTAAATTTGTATTATTATCTTTATCATATATAATTAAATTTTTTAAGGTAATATTAAAACTTTCTTCTAGTACAGACAAATCTTTCATATAATAAATCAATTGATAAATAGGTAGTTTTTGAAATTCATAAATATTTTTTCCTTCAATTTTATTATCAAGACATAGTAATGCCTGTAGTATAGAATCTTTAAAACTATTTAGTTCTTGAAAATAAGATCCAATAGCCATAGAAATATTTTTTAGTAGTAGTTCTGGAAATTCATTAAGTATTAGTTTTATAAAATCTTCGGGATAAAAACTTACATTAGACTGAGATGCAACCATAGATAATAATTTATTATTATCTATGGTATAAATAAATGATAATTTATTATTATCCACGATATTTAATATTTTTTCCAATATTAAATTTTTGTGATTATTGCTATTTCTTATATCTAAATTATCATCGTCATATTCTAAGATGAAAGAGAAATAGTCTAATTGAGGGTTATAACCCAGTTCTCTTGCCAATTCTAAATCATTATTATTTAATCTTCTGCTATAAATAATATTGTGGAAAAAATGATTAATAGAGAAAGATTTTCTTTCGTTTTCTATTATAGCTCTACACAGGGAATTTGTAAGATCAGACATGGCAATCTTCCAAGGTAATTGAAAAATAGGTATATGTAATTTATTTGCCAATTTAATACCATCTTCTAGATAAAAAGCATTTTCTAATTCATCCTTATCAGAAATAACTAATCCGGCAATATTTTTCTCATTTAATTTATATAGTAGATTTAAAAAATCTTCTTTTTTTTCAATAGTATATGCAGTAGTTAATATTAAATCTTCACCATTTAAGAATTCAATATAATTAGGATTTTCTAAATAATGGACCCATAGTATTTGTCTATATAAACCAGAAGCATCTGAAAGCAATATTAAATCTTTGCCTACTTCTATATTTAGTAATTGATTATACGAAACGCCTGATTTAATATTTTGAAAATTATTGTCAATCAATTTAAAACCTCCAATCTATAAAAAATTAAATATCCTACTATATATAAGTATATATTGATTGTATCTTTTATACAATATCACCAAAATATTTTGTATATGCCACACAATAGTATTTTTAAAGAATTCTTATAAAATATAATTATAACTTATCTTTATCATAAATTTTCTAAAACATACTTATTTAGTTGAGGGGGGATTTTATGGAGTCATTGTTTTATCTATTCTTAATAGCAGCTATAGGTTCTTTAATTGGATGTATTTCAATTAAGGGTATTCAATTGGGAACGTGTATGTGCTTAGTGGTTGCATTGGTATTTGGACATTTTGGAATAGTTCTTCCATCTTTAATTAAAGATATAGGATTAGTCCTATTTGTAACTTCTGTTGGACTAATTGCTGGACCAATATTCTTTCAGAATTTCAAAGAAAAAGCTTTTCAATATGTAATATTAGGAGCATTAACTATATTTTTAGGAGCAATTTCCTTATTTTTTCTAGCAAATTTACTGAATATTCCAAAAACACTTTCAGTTGGATTATTTGCTGGAGCACTAACAAGTACGCCAGGGTTAGCAGCAGCTTTAGAAGTTGCAAATGATCCTACAGTTTCAGTAGGTTATGGAGTTGCTTATTTATTTGGAGTAATAGGAGTAGTTTTATTTATACAAGTATTACCTAAAATATTGAAAGTGGATTTAGTTATTGAAGGAGAGAAACTTTCAGAGAAACTTGCAAAAGAAAAAGTAAAAATTCATTTGCCTAGAAATATTATAACTGTAGATGAAAGTGGATTATTTGTATTTTCATTAACTGTAGTAGTCGGACTCATTATAGGAAAGTTAAAAATACCTTTACCAGGAAATAATACTTTTCAATTAGGACTAACAGGAGGACCATTATTTGCCGGAATTATCATAGGAGCATTTCATAAAGTGGGAAGGCTATCTTTGGCAGTGAGATCAGATTTATTAGAATCTCTACAGGAACTAGGTTTAATTTTATTTTTAATAAGTACAGGGACAGATGCGGGAGGAGGATTTATAAATATCGTAAAAGAGTATGGACTATTATTATTTTTTGTTGGAGCAATTGTAACTTTAATACCTATGATTGGAAGTACATTTATAGCAATGAAATTTATGAAATTAGATTTGTTAAATACATTGGGTTCAGTATGTGGAGGAATGACTAGTACACCTGCACTTGGAACGTTGATAAAAAGTTCTAAGTCAAAAGATGTTATTGTTGCTTATGCTGCAACTTATCCAATAGCATTGATCTTAGTTGTACTATGTAGCAAAATACTAATACTAATATTGTAGAAGGGGGTAAAAAAATGAATACAGAGTTAAAATTAAAGCATTCTTATAGAAGGAACCTATTATTATTTATTTTTGGTAGTTTAGCTGGAGTGATTATATTTTTTGTTCCAATAAATGGAACATTACCATTTGAAACAATATATAAGTCGATATTATTAAAACCTTTAGAAAGTTATGTTAAATATATAGCTTTAGCGATTATCACATTTAGGATGCTTGGATATGTTTATGCTAAGAAATTTGCAAAAGAAGATAGTTGGTTTTATAAATATTTTAAAAATGATAGTTATAAAAATTTTTTCTTATACATACTAGCATTTATATTTATGATTATGGTTATTTTACAAAAAGGAATACCACATATTTATAGCAGTGATACAGCAGGCATGATGGTTGAAGAAGTATTTCCTTTTACGATATCTATACTACCAATAGGAGGAGCATTGTTACCATTATTAACAGCTTATGGGATTCTTGAAATAGTTGGTGCTATTTTAGAACCGATAATGAGACCACTATTAAAATTGCCTGGAAAATCTGCAATTAATACAATTGCTTCTGTAGTAGGTGCAGCAGTTGTAGGTATATTTATGACAGCAGAATTATATCATGAAAATGAATATACGGAAAAAGAAGCTCTTAGCATTGCTTCTGGTTTTAGTTTAAATTCAGTTGGTTATTGTGCTTTTTTAATTGGTTATGTTGGTTTAATCTTACATTTTCGTTCAATGTTTATGACATATTTATTAATTTGTTATGTAATGGCAGCAATTATTGTTAGAATTCCACCAATTTCGAAGCATAGAGATATTTACGCAGATGGAACGGAACAAACAGAGGAAATGAGAAAAGAAAATGTTAAGTTATCAATGGCGCAAATAAAAAAAGGATATAACAATGCAATTGAAAAGGCAGACTCTTCACCTGGATTATTAAAAGATATGGCAATAGGATTTCTTAATGGAGTATCTGTACTTACCACTATAATTCCAATAATGATAGTTATTGGTGGAGTAGGATTGGCAATATATCATTATACTCCAATTATAGATATATTAAGTAAGCCTCTGGTGCCACTGATTACATTATTAGGAGTACCAGAGCCAGCACTTGCTGCAAAAGCTGTATTTACAGGTGGTATAGAGTTGTTTGTTCCATCAATATTAGTTACTGCAGGAACTACTATTGAAGCAACAAGATATTTTGTAGTAATGGTAACTATGGTACAAGTACTTTATATAACAGAAACTATGTTGCCTATTATAGGGTTTGGAATACCAGTAAAATTATGGGAGTTATTAGTTATATGGCTTGAAAGAACATTATTAGCTATGGTGTTTGTAGCTATTTCAATGCATTTAATATTCTTATAAGGAGGTTGTTATAATGGATTTTAAAAGAGTTACAATAATAACTGGTGGAGCAAATGGAATGGGAGAAGCAGTTGGAAAGGAAGTTGCAAAAAATAATGGAGTAGTTTGCCTTTTGGATTTATCTCAAGAAGTATTGAAAAAAGGAGAAAGATTAAAAGAGGAAGGCTATAATGTAAAAGGATTTGTATGCGATGTAACTAATAAGGAAGAAGTGCAAAGAATATTTAAAGAAATCTATGAAGAATTTGGCTCTATAGATAATTTAGTAAATGCAGCAGGAATATCAGCATCGGTGGATTTTTTGAATGAAGATTTAGATGAAATAAAAGACAGAATAATGAATGTAAATTTCAATGGTACTTGGAATACTTGTAGAGCTGCAATTCCATATATGCTTAGAGGTGAAAGAGGAAGTATATTAAACTTTTCATCAGTTACAGGAAATTTAGTTACAGATCCAGGAATGTCAGCATATGGAGCTTCTAAAGCTGCTGTTGCAGGTCTTACAAAAACATTAGCAGTAGAATTTGCAGATAGAGGAATTAACGCAAATTGTATATTACCAGGATATGTATGGACGGATATGATTGCAAAGTATGATCCAGAAAATCCTGAAAAAGTAAAAGAACGATTCTCACAAGGAATACCTATGAGAAGAGTTGGATATGTTGAAGAAGTTGGAAAAGTTGTAGCATTTTATCTATCAGAAGGAGCGGCATATATAACTGGACAAAGTATTGTATTTGATGGTGGAACAACATTAGTAGAAACTAAAAAACTTATTGATAAAGGTAAAAAAGAATTATAAGGAGGAGTTAAAATGTTAGCAATTGTAAAAGATAGATTGGGAGATAATTATACTTTAAAGGATGTTGAAAAACCAGTACCAAAAGAAAATGAAGTTTTAATAAAGGTAAGGGCTGTAGGAATTTGTGGAACTGATGTACCTATTTTAAAAGGTTTAAGAGAAGTGCCTATACCATTGATTCCAGGACATGAGTTTGCAGGTGATATTGTAGAGGCTGGGAAAGAAGTTAAGAATTTTAAAATTGGAGAAAGAGTAACAGCAGCAATAGTTATAGGATGTGGACATTGTTATTATTGTAGAAAAGGAATAGAAGTACTATGTGACAATATTTCAGAAACAGGAATCCATGTTGATGGAGCATTTGCAGAATATGTTATAGTTCCTGAAAAAGTATTGCATAGATTACCTGAAAATATTAGTTATGAAGAAGGAGCATCGATTGACCCAATAGCATCTTCATACCATCCAATTAAAAAAGCAAATATAGGATGTGAAGATACAGTATTATTATTTGGGCCAGGACCTATAGGTTTATATGCTGTCCAAATAATAAAAGCAGAGGGAGCTAGAAAGATAATAGTTGCAGGAGTTGAGTCTGATAGAGAAAGACTTGAACTTGCAAAGGAATTAGGTGCAGATGAAATTATTATAATCAACAAAGATACTGATTTAGTTGAAGAAGTAAAGAAATTAACTGATAATAGATTGGCAGATATTGTTGTAGATGCAACAGGCAGCCCTGTAGTGTTTGATAATGCAATAAAAACTGTAAGAGGCCATGGACAGATTATATTAATAGGACTTACACATGAAAAAGCAACTATAGATGCAAATCAAATAGTTAGAAAAGAAATAATAGTTAGAGGAAGTCTATGTTATACTTGGGATGATTTTAAAGAGAGCTTAGATTTAGTTGAAGATGGTAGAGTAAAAGTAGATCCACTAATATCTCATAGTTTTAAATTAAGTGAAATAGATGATGCTATGAAGGTAATTGATGAAAGGAAAGCTATTAAAGTAATCTTATATCCTTAATGGGGAGGAATAGACATGAATATGAAAAATAAAGTACATCCTTATATGCCAAATAGTGTGGCAGAGATTAAAAAAGAGATGTTGGAAGCTTTAAATGTTGAAAGTATAGAAGATTTATATACTTATATACCTGAAGAATTAAGAGTAAAGACACAGCTAAATTTACCAGAGCCATACACTTCTGAAATAGGTTTAAAAAGACATGTAAATGGTATTTTATCAAAAAATACATCCTGTGAAGAAAATATAAATTTCTTAGGGGCGGGTTGTTATAACCATTATGTACCTGCAATATGTGATGAAATAAATTCTAGATCAGAATTCTTAACTGCTTACTGTGGTGGAACATATTCTGACCATGGAAAGCTTCAAGCTATTTTTGAATTTACATCATTGATGGGTGAGTTAGTTGATATGGATGTTGTGGCATTATCTACTTATGATAGAGGTCAAGCAGTGTCAACCTCTTGGCGAATGGCAAGTAGAATTACTGGAAAGAAAAAGATAATAGTTCCAGAAACTATGGATACGGAAATTTATTCACAAGCAAAGTCTTATAATGATTTTATGGAGATAATAAAAATAAAATCAAATAGTAAAACAGGAGAAATGGATTTATCAGATTTAAAAACTAAAATTAACAATGATATAGCTGCAGTGTTTATAGAAAATCCATCTTATCTAGGATTTGTAGAAACTAATGGTGATGAAATTGCTGAAATAGCACATGAAAATAATGCAATATTCATAGTAGCAGCAGATCCTTCGTCACTTGGTATATTAGAAGCACCTTCAAATTATGGAGCTGATATAGTTTGTGGAAGCATACAGCCATTGGGAATGCATATGGGATATGGAAGTGGACTTGCAGGATATATAGCTACACATAACAAGGCAGAATATATATTAAACTATCCATTACATTTACATGGACTATACGAAAATGAGAAAGGTGAATTTGGATTTACAAGGTCATTAAATTTTAGAACCAGTTATGGAAGTAGAGAAAAAGCTGTTGAATATTTAGGAACTGGTACAGGACTTTGGGCAATAACAGCAGCAGTATATCTATCATTAATGGGTCCAGAGGGAATGTATGATTTAGGAGAAAATATAATATCTAAATCTAAATATGCAGTAAATACATTATCTAAAATTAATGGCATAAAAGTAGAATTTGAAAATAGTTTTAATTTTAAAGAATTTATTCTTACTTTTGAAAACGAAAAAAAAGTTGATGAGATAAATAAATTGTTATTGGAAAAAGGAATTTTTGGTGGAAAAGATATTTCAAATGAATTTGAGGGCTTAGAAAATTCTTCACTATATTGTGTTATAGAATTAACTGAAAAAGAAGATATAGATAGGTTGGCAATTGAGTTAGATGCAATATTAAATGGAAATGGAGGTGCTTAATATGTCTAAAAAACTAAGAGATTTTCATCAGGCAAAATGGGATGAGCCAATTATATTTGATCTATCAACTCCTGGACAAAGAGGAATATGATTACCAGAAGACCATGATATAAAAAATGAAATAGGTGATATTGATAGTATAATTCCTAAAAGTATAAAGAGGAAGAATAGTCCAAGATTACCAGAAATGGCGCAACCACAAGTTTTAAGACATTTTTTAAGACTTTCACAGGAGACGCTGGGTCAGGAATTTAATATAGATATTGGACTTGGAACTTGTACTATGAAATACACTCCAAAAATAAATGAACAATTTGTGAGAAATACAAAATTTGCAAGTTTACATCCCCTTCAAGATGAAGATACAGTGCAAGGAATACTGGAAATAATATATAAAATGGAAGGTATATTAAAAGAAATATCTGGATTAGATGCATTTACATTTCAGCCAGGTGGTGGAGCACAAGCAGTTTACTCCAATGCTTCTGTATTGAAAGCATATCATGAAGATAGAGGAGAAGGAGAACAAAGAGATGAAATAATAACTACGGTATTATCTCATCCAGTAAATGCAGCAGCTCCTCATACAAAGGGATATAAAATAATTACATTGTCACCAGAAGGAGGTACAGGATACCCTTCAGTAGAACAATTGAAAGCTGTAGTATCAGAGAGAACAGCAGGATTATTTGTGACGAACCCTGAAGATACAGGAATATTTAATCCGCATATTAAAGAAATGGTGGATATAGTACATGAAGCTGGTGGACTTTGTATTGCAGATATAGCAGATGCAAATGGACTTTTTGGAATTTCTAGAGCTGGAGAAGTTGGATATGATATGTGTCATTATAATTTACACAAATCATTTTCTTCACCACATGGTTCCATGGGGCCTGCATGTGGAGCGCAAGGGGTAAAAGAATTCTTAAGAAAATATCTTCCTAAACCAAGGGTAGAATTAGATGGAGAAAAATATTATTTTGATAATGATAGAGAAAGTAGTGTTGGAAAGATAAGAGAATTTTATGGTGTTATAGCAGTAGTATTAAGAGCATACTCATGGGTTATGTCAATTGGTGGAGAAGGCATAAAGCAAGTCTCTGAACTGTCTATTTTAAACAACAATTATTTAATGAAGAGATTGTTAGAAGAAGCGAAGGGAATATCTGCTCCTTGGAGTGATGGAGAATTTAGAATGGAACAAGTTAGATTTAGTTTTGAAAAATTAAAAGAAGATACAGGGGTTGGAACAGCAGATTTGAATAGAAGAGTTGTAGATTATGGATTACAAACATATTATGAAAGTCATCCGCCATTATTAATAAAAGAACCATTTACGCCAGAGCCAAATGAAACATATTCTAAGAAAGAAATAGATGAATTTGCAGATATATTTATTAAAATGACAGAAGAGGCATATGAAAATCCAGAGTTGGTAATTTCAGCGCCACATAATTCTACGATATCAAAAGTTGATTTTGACCCTAATCTAAAACCAGAAGATTTAATAGTTACTTGGAGAGTCTATAAAGAGAAAAAAGGGTTAGAATAATGGGCAATAAAATGAAAGTTATAGGATTTATTATAAATCCTATAGCTGGAATGGGAGGCAAGGTTGGCTTAAAGGGAACTGATGGAATTGAAGTTCTAAGAGAAGCCAAAAGGTTAGGGGCTATAAAAGAATCAGAAAAAAAGGCAGATAAAACCATTGAATATATTTCTGAAAATCTAGGAGATTTAAATTTAGAAATATTAACTTGTAGTGGTGAGATGGGAGAAAATCTTTGTAAAAAATACAATTTAAATTATAAAACTATAGATAATGATATTGAAGATACTCAAGATTATAAGTTAACTGAAATGGCAGCAAAGATAATGATGGAAAAATAATGTAGAATTATTGGTATTTGCAGGTGGTGATGGAACTGCAAGAAATATCTATAATATTGTAAGGGATAAAATACCTGTTATAGGGATACCAACGGGAGTAAAGATACATTCTGCAGTATTTGCAATAAATCCTAAAAATGCTGGAAGAGTTGTTATTGATTTTTTAAAAAATGATAATAGTGAATGTGTTGAAGCTGAAGTAATGGATATAGATGAAAAGTTATTAAAAGAGGATAGACTGGTTGCCAAACTTTATGGATATATGAAAATACCCTTTGAGAAAAAACATATACAATCTTTAAAAGTTGGTGGTATATCAAAGGACGATGTTTTACAAAGGGAGATAGCTAGTTTTATAGTAGATAAAATGGAAGATGGTATAAATTATATTATAGGACCTGGAACTAGCACTAGAGAGATAATGAATGTATTAGATTTACCATATTCATTACTTGGAATAGATATAGTTAGAGATAAAAAGATAATCGTAAAAGATGCCAATGAAAGTCAAATACTCGATATAGTTAAAAAAGGAAATTCAAAAATAATAGTTTCCCTAATAGGTGGACAAGGATATATTTTTGGAAGAGGAAACCATCAAATAAGTTTTAAAGTATTAGAAAATATAGATAAGGAAGATATTATAATCATATCTACAGTTAATAAAATATTAGATTTAGAAGGTAGACCTATGTTGGTAGATACTGGAAATGATCTAATAGACAAAAAAATACAAGGATATTATAGATTAATTGTGGGATATGATGAAGAATATGTATATAAATGTGAAGTAGAAAACTAATCTTAAAAATAAGTATAGTTGGAGGACTAGGTAGCCTGTATTTTCAAAATGAAAATACAGGCTTATTTTATAGGTTAGAGTCAAATGATATTTGAGATACTCTTTAGTAGACTTGACTTATGCTTATCTTTTTTTGTGAAAATTTTAAGAATATTATTACATTTGTAGATTATTATTAAAAGAAAATATATAATGTATTATGTGGGTAATATAATAATGTTAATATACAAAATTTAAAACTACTATTTGAATAATAGAATAAATATTATTCATTGTAATATAAAGCAAGGAGGAATTAAATGAAAGATAGAATTGAAAGTCTTATTGAAAAGAGAAAACAGATTGAACTTGGTGGTGGCGAGGAGAAGATAGAAAAACAAAGAGTAGCTGGGAAATTAACTGCTAGAGAGCGAATAAATCTTCTTTTAGACCAAGATAGTTTTATAGAAGTGGATGCTTTTATAAAACATAGATCTGAAGATTTTGGATTAGGAAAAACTAAAATTGAAGGAGATGGAGTTGTAACAGGATACGGGACAGTAGAAGGAAGGTTAGTGTTTGTATATTCTCAAGATTTTACAGTATTAGGTGGATCTCTTGGAGAAATGCATGCAAATAAAATTGTTAAAGTTCAGGAAATGGCTTTAAAAATGGGAGCGCCAATAGTTGGATTTAATGACTCGGGTGGAGCAAGAATTCAAGAAGGAGTTGACTCACTTTCAGGCTATGGAAAGATATTTTATAATAATACAAAAGCCTCTGGTGTTATACCACAGATAACTTCGATAGTTGGTCCTAGTGCAGGAGGAGCAGTTTATTCTCCGGCTATAACAGATTTTATTTTTATGGTAGAAGGCATTAGTAAAATGTTTATAACTGGACCGCAAGTTGTAAAAACTGTAACTGGAGAAGATATAGATCAAGAAGATCTAGGTGGAGCTAAAACACATAGTACAAAATCTGGAGTTGCTGATTTTATAAATTTAGATGAGATAAATAATATTAAAAAGATTAGAGAGTTATTGGGCTTCTTACCTTCAAATAATTTAGATTCTTTACCTATTTATGATAGTAAAGATAGTATAAATAGAATAGAAGAAGAACTAAATAATATAGTTCCTGAGGATGCAAGTAAGCCTTATGATATGAAATTTATTATAAAGACAATAGCAGATGATAATTATTTCTTTGAAGTAAAACCGTTGTTTGCAAAAAATATAATAGTCGGTTTTATTAGATTAAATGGCAAGACAATTGGAGTGGTTGCAAATCAACCCAATGTACTTGCAGGATGCTTAGATATAAATGCATCTGATAAGGCTGCTAGATTTATAAGAACTTGTGATGCGTTTAATATTCCGTTATTAAATCTAGTTGATGTACCAGGATTTTTACCTGGAACTGACCAAGAATACGGTGGCATAATAAGACATGGAGCTAAGATGCTATATGCATATAGTGAATCTACAGTTCCTAAAGTAACGATGATAATTAGAAAAGCATATGGTGGAGCGTATATTGCAATGTGCAATAAAGAATTGGGTGCAGATCAAGTATTTGCATGGCCAAATGCAGAGATTGCCGTAATGGGACCAGATGGAGCAGCAAATATTATATTCAAAAATGATATAAAAAATTCAGATAATCCAGTTGAAACAAGAAAAGAAAAAATAGAAGAGTATAAAAATACGGTAGCTAATCCTTATACGGCTGCAGCAAGAGGATATGTTGATGATGTGATTGTACCAAGTTTATCCAGACCAAGATTAATATCAGCATTTGATATGTTAGAAACTAAGAGAGAATCAAATCCACCTAAAAAACATGGTAATATACCATTATAAGGAGTGATAAGATGTCAAATATAAGCGATATAACTATAGGAGATAGTTTATTTATTACTTTATTTAGTATGACTTTAGTGTTTTTAGTTTTATTAGGAATATCATATCTTATAGTTTTAATGAAGAATATAGTGAATAGAAACAATAATAAGGATAAAAGAGAAAATATGGAAAAAATAATTATAAAAACAGATAAAATAGAAGAGGCAGAAGAATTAAATGAAGAAATAGTAGCAGCAATAACAGCTGCAATTGTAGCTAGTATGGGAGTGGCTGAAACATCTATTAAAATTAAGAGTATAAAGAGAATTGATAATTCATGGAAAAGTATTGGGAGAGAAGAACAAGTATTAAATAAATTATAGTGGAGGTAAATATGAGAAAGTTTAATATTAAAGTTAATGGAAAACAGTATGAGGTTGAAGTGGAAGAATTAGGAAGTTCAAATATAAGTATTGAGAGACCAGTTATTGAAGAAAAAAAAGAAGCTGTAAATCCAATAAAATCAGAGGATGTTGATATTATAGAAAGAGAGATTAATATATCTGAAGGAGATGAGACGATAACATCTCCAATGCCAGGAACGATCCTTTCAATAAAGACTAAACAAGGTGCAGATGTAAAAGAAGGAGAAATTCTAATGATATTAGAAGCTATGAAAATGGAAAATGAAATACTATCTCCAAAATCAGGTAAAATAAAATCTTTAAATGTAAAAGAAGGAGATAAAGTAAATACAGGGCAAGTCTTAACAATCATAGAATAGTAATGAAAGGAAGGCAAATAAATGGTTAATATTTTACATGGATTTTGGTTAAGCACAGGATTTGCCAATTTAACACTTGGAAATATATTGATGATTTTAATATCATTTGTATTATTATATTTGGCAATAAAAAGAGGTTTTGAACCATTGTTATTAGTACCGATAGCGTTTGGTATGTTACTTGCTAACCTTCCATTAGCAGGTATGATGGATAAGCCAGTAACACAATTAGTAATGAATCCAACCACACAATCAATAACTGTTGAAACAGTTAAATCTGGTGGACTATTATATTATTTGTATCAAGGAGTAGAATTAGGAATATACCCTCCACTAATATTTTTGGGAGTAGGAGCCATGACAGACTTTGGACCATTAATAGCAAATCCTAAAAGTATATTATTGGGTGCCGCGGCACAATTTGGTATATTTTTTACATTAATAGGTGCAGTAGCATTAGGATTTACAGGTGCGGAAGCAGCAAGTATAGCAATAGTTGGTGGAGCAGATGGACCGACAGCATTATATTTAACAAGTCATCTAGCACCACATTTATTGGGACCTATTGCAGTTGCAGCGTATTCTTATATGGCATTAGTGCCAATAATTCAACCACCAATAATGAAAGCGCTTACTACAGAAGAAGAAAGAAAGATTGTTATGGAACAACTAAGACCTGTAAGTAAGGTAGAAAAAATAATATTTCCTATAATAATCACAGTATTAGTTAGTTTGTTATTACCATCAGCGGCTCCATTAGTTGGAATGCTAATGTTAGGTAATTTAATGAGAGAATCAGGAGTTGTAGATAGGCTTTCTGAAACAGCACAAAATGCATTGATGAATATAGTGACAATATTTTTAGGAATAACAGTTGGGGCTACAGCAAATGCAGAAACTTTCTTATCAACAAGTTCATTAAAAATAATATTATTAGGACTAATAGCATTTTCAGTAGGTACAACAGCAGGAGTATTGTTTGGAAAACTAATGTGTAAACTTTCAGGAGGCAAGATAAATCCATTAATAGGTTCAGCGGGAGTATCAGCAGTGCCAATGGCAGCTAGGGTATCACAAAAAGTAGGTCAGGAAGCCAATCCTAAAAACTTTTTATTAATGCATGCTATGGGACCAAATGTTGCAGGTGTTATTGGTTCAGCAATAGCAGCAGGATTATTATTGAATTTCTTTGGTTAATAAAAGTCTGTTAAATATTTTATTTAACAGACTTTTCATATTAAATAAAATTAAATTATTACGATATAAAATTTAATGGCTGATTTTGCAGACTCATAAAATAAGGGATTAATATTTTATTAGACTGTTGATATATACCTTTCTTTGTGATAATATATTTTGGAAATACTAGCGGAATAAAAAGATAAGAGGTGTAATATGTTATTAGTAATTGACGTAGGAAATACGAATATTGTTTTTGGAGTATATGATAATGATGAACTTTTATATGATTGGAGAATAGCAACAGAAAAGAATAGAACATCTGATGAATATGGTTTTTTATTTAGTCAAATATTTGCATATCACAATTTAGATATTGCAAGTGTAGAAAATGTAATTATATCATCGGTAGTTCCAACACTTATGCATACATTATCTTCAATGAGTGAAAAATATTTAGATAGAAAACCTTTAATAGTTGGGCATGGAATTAATTTAGGAATGGAAATTAAATATGATAACCCTAAGGAAGTTGGGGCTGATAGGATAGTAAATTCAGTGGCAGCTTATGATAAATATGGTGGACCATTAATAGTAGTGGATTTTGGTACGGCAATAACATTTGATGTAATATCAGAAAAGGGAGAATATCTTGGCGGTAGTATAGTTCCTGGAATTATTATTTCAACAGATGCATTATTCTCGCGTACTGCAAAACTACCCAAAATAGAAATAGAGAAACCTGAAAAAGTTATAGGTAAAAATACTATAAATAGTATGCAGTCAGGAATTGTAAATGGTTATATAGGATTAGTAGATTATTTACTTGAAAAGATTATGGAAGAATTGGAAAGTGAAGGACATAGCAAAGTAGAAAATATAATAGCAACTGGTGGGTTTTCTGCATTAATAGCAAATGAAAGTAAATATATTAATAAAATAGATAAAATGTTAGCATTAGAAGGTATGAAACTAATACATGATTTAAATAAGTAGGATTAACAAAGGTGAATTATGAAAATAGGAAATTTAGAATTAGATAATAATATATTTCTAGCTCCCATGGCTGGAGTTACAGATAAAGCTTATAGAATTATCTGTAGTGAAATGGGAGCAGGTCTATTATTTACTGAAATGGTAAGTAGTAAGGGATTATATTATGGAGACAAAAAAACAGATATATTGACAAGTATAGATAAAAGAGAAGGAAAGACTGCATTGCAGATATTTGGATCGAATCCAGATATAATGGCAGAAGTAGTTGAAAAATATTTAAATCCTAGAGAAGATATAGTTATGATAGACATAAATATGGGTTGTCCTGCTCCTAAAATAGTAAAGAATGGTGACGGCTCAGCAATTATGAAAAACCCTAAACTTGCTAGAGAAATATTAAGAAAAGTTGTTAATGCTTCAAATAAACCAGTGAGTTTAAAAATTAGAAAAGGCTGGGATGATAACAATATAAATGGGATTGAAATAGGAAAGATAGCAGAGGAAGAAGGAGTATCATTATTAACTGTACATGGAAGAACTAGGGAAATGTACTATTCAGGAAAAGCTGACTGGGATTATATAAAGAAATTTAAAGAAAATTTAAATATTCCAGTAATAGGAAATGGGGATATAGAGACGCCTGAAGATGCGGTAAAAATGATGAAAATAACTAATTGTGATGGAATTGCAATTGGAAGAGGAGTTATGGGAAATCCTTGGATATTTAACAGAATAAATAATGTATTAAAAGGGAAGGAAGATATTATTCCTACAATAGATGAAAAAATTGAAATGATAATAAAACATTTTAATTTAGTTTCAGAGATAAAGGGTAAAAAACTAGGAATAAA
>RRZU011120793.1_pt1 | contig 16585 bp, 13 predicted proteins | sample 2165561 | NCBI WGS metagenome assembly RRZU01 (sample SAMN10456909, study PRJNA506462) | wastewater metagenome | isolation source: wastewater sludge | place: USA: Moscow, Idaho
CCATCAACACCGATGATCTGAACATCTTTGAGACCTGCAGCTTCGATCGCTGCCTGTGCACCCATAGCCATGGTATCATTTCCACAGATTACACCTTTGATGTCAGGATTTGACTGTAAAATTGTTCCCATTTTATCAAATGCTTCTGTCTGTTCCCAGTTTGCTGACTGCTGAGCAACCATTTCAAGATCTGGGTACTGGTCGATTACTTCATGGAATGCTGAAGAACGTACACCTGCATTAGTATCTGATTCTTTTCCTAATAATTCAACATATTTTCCTTCTTCGCCCATTGCTTCAACCCAAAGTTCTGCAACTGCTTTTGCACCCTGGTAGTTGTTCGCAACGATCTGGGAAATTGCAACACCTTCTTCATTGATTTCTCTGTCAATTAAGAATGTTGGAATTCCAGCATCTCTTGCTTTTTTAACAGCCTCGATCGTTGCATCTGCTCCAGCATTATCACATACGATTGCTGCTGCTTTGTCAGCGATTGCTGCTTCAAAATGTTCCATCTGTTTTGTTGCATCATCATCATGGGATAATACTTTTACTTCATAACCAAGTCCTTCTGCCATTGCTTTTGCAGCGGTAGCTTCTGTTCCAAAGAATGGATTGGAATGAGAAGGTGTGATAATGTACATAATGTTACTTCCGCCACCTGGTAATGCATCTGTTGCAGCTGCTTCTTCTGCTGGTGCTGCTTCTTCTGCCGGTGCTGCTTCTTCTGCTGGTGCTGCTTCTTCTGTTGCTACTTCTGCTGCTGGTGCAGCTTCTTCTGTTTTTGCTCCGCATCCGGACAGCAGTGTTGCTACCATTGCCATTCCTAACAATACGCTTAGAACTTTTTCTTTGATCTTCATTTCTTTTCCTCCTTATGATACGTTACATAATTTATTAGATTACAGAAGTACTCTTCTGTGAAATCTCAATTTTTTGAAAGCACCATATTCACGGCTGCTTTCCACCCATTATATTTTTCGCTTCTCCACTCCGAAGTTTTTACCGGAATGTAGTGCGTTCTTTTGATCTGTTCAAATATTTCATCTTTCTGGTACAGTCCTGCTGCGATTCCCGCTGCATAAGCTGCACCGATCGCAGAGAGTTCCTCTGCTTTGGAAGCATCCACACAGACATCTAAAATATCGCTCTGGAACTGCATCAGATATACATTCTGTGTTGGTCCCCCATCTGTTCTAAGATGCTCAATTGTGATTCCTGCAGACTGTTTCATGGCATGGATGACATCTGCGATCTGATAAGCGATGCATTCCACACCGGCTCTGACAAGTTCTGCTTTCTTTGTGACTCTTGTGATCCCACAAAAGATCCCTGTCGCATCAGAATCCCAGTAAGGCGCTCCCAATCCCGTAAAAGCTGGTACCAGGTATGTTCTGTCACTTGGATTGGCTTCCCAGACCAACTTCTGTGCATCCAGGTAAGAATCTATAATTCCAAGATCTTTTTGTAACCATGTAATGACCGATCCTGTATAGTTGATATTTCCTTCTAAAACATAGTCGACTTTTCCATCCATCCCCCATGCGAGCGATGTTACAACGCCTGCATCACTTATGATCGGCTCGCTTCCTATATTCATCATGACAGAGGATCCGGTCCCATATGTTGCTTTGATCATGCCCGGTCTCTGGCATCCCTGACCATATAGTGCCGCATGCGAATCACCTAGTGCTGCATGGATCGGTATCTGTACTGTACTATATCCTTCGAGATCAGTTGTCCCGAATAAGGAATTTGAATCCATTACTTTCGGAAGACAGTCTATATTGATCCCAAAAGCACTGCAGATCTCATCATCCCAGGTAAGAGTATGGATATTAAAAAGCTGTGTCCTGGATGCATTCGAATAATCTGTATAAAAAGATTGTCCACCTGTCAGTTTATAGATCAGCCAGCTGTCGATCGTGCCGATACAAAGCTTTCCTTCTGATGCTTTTTCCATACATCCCGGAACATGTTCCAGGATCCAGGCAGCCTTAGATGCTGAAAAATAAGGTGACAATTTCAATCCTGTTTTTTCCCTGATCATCTGTGCATGTCCTGCATGTTCGATCCTTTTGCAGATCTCTTCTGCTCTTGCACATTGCCATACGATCGCATGATTTACAGGTTCGCCGGTCACTTTATCCCACACCAGTACCGTCTCTCTCTGGTTACTGATTCCGATTCCTTTTACGGAAGCAACATCTACTCCTTGTTCACTGATCAGTTCTGTCACGACTCGAATGGTATTATGATAGATCTCATTCGGATCATGTTCTACCCAACCCTTGTCATTTACGATCTGTCTGTGCGAAGCATCTTTTCTTGCTGTGATCTGACCCTTCGAATCGAACAGGACCGCTTTCGTACCCTGTGTACTTTGATCGATTCCAATAATATATTGTTCCATCCTATTTTATCCTATATGAGTTCTTTCGCTTTTTTTGCAATTCCCTGTGCGTTCAGCCCATAGTTATCAAATACTTCCTGTGAAGTTCCTGTGATGACCGGTGCATCCGGAAGTGCCATCACTGACATCTTGACCGGACAGTTCTCGGACAATACCTGACTGACCATGGATCCAAGTCCGCCAAACGGTGCATGTTCTTCCACCGTAATAACAGCTTTCACTTTTTTTCCCATCTCTATGATCGATCCGCTATCCAGTGGTTTGACACAGTACATATCAAGCACCTGTGCACTGATTCCTTCTGCCTGAAGAAGTTTTGCTGCTTCCAGTGCCGGTCTTACCATTTCTCCGCATGCTATGATCCCTACATCGCTTCCTTCCATAAGGTTGGTCGCACGATCAAGTTCAAAAGGACAATTTTCCTCTGTATAGATATCTTCGACCGGATTTCTTCCTACTCTGATATATGCCGGTTTCTCATCTTCAAGCAGTGCTGTGATCAGCTTCTTTGTCTGATGTCTGTCACTTGGAAGATAAACTCTCATTCTAGGAATTGCACTCATTGCTGCAATATCCTGCGCGGAATGATGGCTCATGCCAAGTGCTCCGTAACTGATTCCACCGCTGATTCCGATCAGTTTTACATTGGTATTTGAATATGCTACGTCTACTTTAGCCTGTTCGTAGCTTCTTGTAGATAAAAAGCATGCCGGCGAAACACCGAACGCTTTTTTACCGCATTTTGCAAGACCTGCTGCCACACTGACAAGATTCTGTTCTGCGATCCCCATTTCTACAAATTGTTGTGGAAATGCCTTCGCAAACGGTGCCAGTGATGCCGATCCTCTTGAATCTGAACATAACACAACGATATCTTTATCGGATTCCGCTTTTTCCATGAGCACTTCGCATATTGCCTGTCTGTTTGGTATCTTATTCATGAAGCACGGCCTCCTTTCTGATTTCAAAATCTTTCATGATCGTCTGATATTCTTCGTCCGTTGGTACATGATGATGCCAGGAAGCAACATTTTCCATTACGGAAGATCCATATCCTTTTGTTGTATTTGCAATGATCATGGTAGGCATTCCTTTTACTGTTTTCGCCTCATTCAAAGCCGCTGTCAGCGCATCAATATCATTTCCGTTTTCCACATCGATGACATGCCATCCAAATCCAGACCATCTTTTTATCTGATCATCATGCGCCATGACATCTTCTGTGCTGCCTGAGATCTGAAGTCTGTTCCTGTCGATCACTGCGCAAAGGTTATCCAGTTTATAGTGGGAAGCTGCCATCGCGCCTTCCCATACTGAACCTTCTGCAAGCTCTCCATCTCCCATAACGGTGTAGACACGGTATGGTCTTTGATCCATCTTTCCTGCAAGTGCCATTCCAACGCTGACCGGAAGTCCATGTCCAAGGGATCCTGAATTCATCTCGATCCCCGGTAATTTATTATTTGGATGTCCGATATATTCCGATCCAAATTTTGAGAACTTATCGATAACTTCATTAATATCAAGAAATCCTTTTGCTGCAAGAACTGCATAGAGTGCTTCCACACAATGCCCCTTACTCATAATGAAACGGTCCCTGTCAGGATCATCCATGTTTTCAGGCGAGACGTTCATCACATTAAAATACAGTGCGATCAGAACATCCATGACACTCATATCTCCACCGGTATGTCCGCCTTTTCCTTCAACGATCATATCGATTACATCTTTTCTTAGTTCAAATGACAATATTTTTAAATTTTTCATTACCGATTCACTGCCTTTCTATTCTTATTCCCCGCGGATCCATGCTTTGACATCTTCCTCAATCGGATCATATAGATCCGGTTTGATTCCCAGATACTTACAAGCCTCATATAATACAGGGACAACATCCAGGTGAATTCCAACACAATGGTGAATATACGGTCCACAGACGATCTTATCTTCCAATCGTTTCAGGTTCTCTACTTCGATCCAGACATACGTACCTTTTGTATAAGGTCCTTCTATTCCTGTTGCATTTCCAAGAAGCATGGAGTACTCGCCATTGTCTCCGTCAAATCTGGTCAATGTCATCCTGCCATGTTTTGCTTCCGCTTCCACCGCTCCTGGATGGGAAAATGCCAGTGGGTAACCAATGGAAGGTTTTTCTTTTGCGACCGATACCGGCCATGGTCCGCAGTGCTGTAACAGTTCTCCATTCTCATTATCAGGATGTCTGACTGTCCAGTCTGCAAAAAAGCCTCTTGCTTCGTCCATTCCTGCCGCTTCTACCATGACTGCTGTAATTGCTCCATGGATGTCTGTTTCACATACTACCGGGATTCCTTCTTCATTCATCAATGAATTTGCTGCACACGGCATAATTCCAATTTCTGACTGAAGTGCATTCCAACACTGGATCGCAATGGCATTGCATCCGTACTGGTCTGCAAGCCCTTTCATTGCCACTTTCAGTGCCGCAACATTTTCCAGTTCTTCATCTTTGATCTTTATATTCATGATGCTTCTGCAGTATTCCATAACAGCCGCAACTTCTGTTTTTTCTTCTTTGACCTGTTTCACTCTTGCTGTCAGTTCAGGCATTGGGATCGGTGCGAGCTGGATATTGAATTTTTCAAGCAGTTCGCCTTCATTACACATGGTCGTCCAGAAATCAAAAGGTCTTGGAGCGATCTGAAGAATTCTGGTATGTTTGAACACATCGACAACATTACAGACCGATAAGAATAATTTGATCCCTCTTTCAAACTCCGGATCTCCCAGTCTGCAGTTCGTCAGATAGGTAAACGGAACTTTGAACCTTCTTAATACTTTACCTGTTGCAAAAAGACCACACTGGCTGTCTCGGAGTCTGATTCCATTCTCATCAGGCCTTTCATCTCTTGGCCCCCAAAGGAGCACTGGTACATTCAGCTCCTTTGCGAGTCTTGCACAGACATATTCGGTCCCAAAATTGCAGTGCGGGAGGAAGAGACCTTTTACGCCTTCGTCTTTGAACTTTTTCGCTATTTTTGCCAGATCAAGGTCGTCATATAAAAGACCTTCTTCATTGATATCTGTTATATCCGCATAATCAACACCTAATTCATTCAGTCTTTCTCTTGTGAGATTTGCGTATTTGATTGCATCCGGTGCGCTAAAAATACTTCTTCTGGTCGGTGCCAATCCAATTTTGATTTTTTTCATCTTTCTTCTCCTCCGTTATTTCTTTCTTTATTCTGTATGTATTTTTACTCTATAATCTGTCATCTCTCTTTTAAGCTATGATTCTGAATTTATTTTTCTGACACTGTCACGTTCTACGAACTCTGTGCAGATCTGTATTTTCATTTTTACCGGACTCTCGTTTTTAATCATCTCGATAATACGTCGGACTGCCTTTTGTCCCATTTCCTGTTTTGGAACACGCAGACTGGTCAGTCTTGGTGATGCGATCTCGCAAAAAGGAAGATCGTCAAATCCTATTACCGAAACATCTTCGGGAATCCTGATCCCGAATTCCTGCATCGCCTTCATGGCACCAAGTGCGATCATGTCATTGTCTGCAAAAAATGCTGTCGGCAGTGGATTCTTCTTTTTCAGGATTTCGCACATATCCCGGTAAGCACCATCCATGGTCGTATCCAGTGTCAGGATGAACTGATTGTCGACCGGTATATTATATTTATTCATTGCGATCCGAAATCCAACAGCTCTTGTTCTGAATGCCTTGATTCGAAAAGCTCCTCTTAAGTATCCGATTTTTGTATGTCCCTTTTTGATCAGATAATCCGTTGCCATTCTGGCGGAGTCTGTATTGTTGATTGCTACCCCATCGAAACTCATATCCGAATTCCAGTAATCCAGTGTCAGGAACGGACACTTTACCCCACGGAATGCATCGATATCATCTTCCATCAGTTCTGCCCCCATGAGCACAATTGCTGCAGATGTATCATTAATCAACCATTTGACCTGTTCTTCATAATCCGGAAGTCTTCTGTCCAGGTAACACAGAACCATTTCATAACCCGATTCTCTGCACTCCCTTTCGAACCCGTCGATCATAAGAGAAAAAAATGGTGTGTCCTCCGTGATCATTCCATTTCGTTTATACATGACGAACTTGATTTTTGTAATACTCGATTCATTGATATAACCAAGTTCCTTTGCCGCTTTAAAAATCTCCATTGAAGTTTCTTTATTAACACCCTTCTTATGGTTCAGCGCATTGGATATTGTAGCAGGAGAATATCCTGTTAGTTCACTGATTTGTTTTATACTGACTTTCACATGAATTCCTCCAGCCCTTATCTGAATTTAATTATAAATTATTTATATATTAATTCAAGTTTTATTTACATATATTTTATATTTTTGTTACATACTACAAATTTAAATGACGTTTTTTTATCAATAATTCACTATTTACAGCCATATCCAGAGTGTTTTTTTCATTTTCACATTATTTCTATGTAAATATTTATATAAATCTTTAATTAAACTTTTACATAAAAATAGATCATAACACACGAATGTATTATGATTTTTAAAATTTTAATATACTGTTAAAGTAGTTCCTTCACACTATCTCTCTCCACAAAATTGGTACAGATCTGTATCTTAAGCTTTGCATTGGAAGGCTTTCTGATTAGTTCAATGATCCTTCTTGCTCCCGCCTGTCCCATTTCATGCTTAGGAACACGTATTGTTGTCAGTCTCGGTGAATTGATCTCAGAAAATGGAATATCATCAAACCCTACGACTGAAACATCTTCCGGTATTTTGATCCCAGCTTCCTGCATTGCTTTCATCGCGCCAAGCGCAATCATATCATTATCAGCAAAAAAAGCTGTCGGTAGTTTTGGACTTTTTTTCAGATACTCTGCCATGTCACGATATGCTTCATTCATACTGGTACCAAGCGTGACTGTAAAGTCTGCATTCACTTTGCATCCATTTTTATTCATGGCAGTCACATATCCAACATGTCTGGATCGAAATGCTTTAATTCTGTATCGTCCTCTCAGATATCCAATTTCTTTATGTCCCTTCGAAATAAGATACTGGATGGCAAGTCTCGCCGAGTCTGCATTATTGATCAGCACTCCATCGAATTCCATTCCCGAATCCCAGTAGTCGAACAATAGAAACGGACATTTTGCTCCCTTGAACAGTTCAATATCTTCATCCATAAGTTCTGTACCAAGAAGCACTACCGCTGCACTGGTATCATTCAGCATCCATTTGATCTGATCTTCGTAATCAGAAGATCTGCTGTCAAGATTGCAGATCACCATTTCGAACCCATTCAGACCACATTCTTTCTCAAACCCATCGATCAATAACGAAAAGAACGGTGTCTCTTCCAGAATGGAACCATTTTTCTTATACATAACAAATTTTATTTTAGATATCTTCTCTTCATCAATATAGCCCAGTTCTTTTGCAACGCGAAACACTTCTGCTGCAGTATCCCTGTTTACACCCTTTTTATGATTCAGCGCATTCGATACTGTTGCAGACGAAAACCCTGTCATCTCACTGATCTGTTTGATACTGACTTTCATGCACCCACCCTCGCAAATCTAAATTTGATTTTCTGACTTACTCGCAGAACTCTCACCGAGTTTATAAATAAAATAGTATCATAATTCTTTTTAAAACACTACAACTCAAGATCAGATATTTGGATTCAAAATAACTGCGATTGCTGTAACCGCCGCACCAATTGCAATCAGAAAATCAGATATATTAAATATAATAGAATTCAGCTTTTTAAAAGGTGTCTTAAAGCTGACATAATCTACCACATATTTTCTTTTCAGTCTGTCATAGGTATTGCTGAACGCACCCCCCAGCAAACAGGCAAGACCAAGTTTAATCGCTGTATTTCCTTTTGTTGTCAGTGTCAGTAAAAAAATAACAGCCATAAGTATCGTAAACAATACTGAAATAAAAGCGACCAGCTTTTGTTTTTTATGTCCCAGATTCAGACAGGCTCCTGTATTATGATATTTACTGATAATGATTTTTCCACCAGCCAGCTTCGTCGTATCATGAAGCGAACGTGTTTTTTCTATTTTATTCTTCAGGAATAGTTCTCCGGCAAAAATTACCGCGATTAAAATAATATAGACCATATTTGCTCCTGTCCGTCCATTTTTTTACTATTTTGACTCAATAGTATCTATTGCAGCTTCATATGTCAAGAAAGCAGCTGATAAGTTAATAAACTATTCATAATATTGTTTTTCTTTTTTCTTGCCCGAATCCTCTTTTCAAGTTATCATAATAAAAGAACAAAGGAGGTACACACCATGCAACAGGAAGACATTCTCGAATTACAGTCCCGTCTCGATTTTTGGGATAAACTGACTCCAAAACAACAGGATACGCTGCTTCTGGCATCCAATACTGTTCATTATGACAGAGGCGCCTCGCTTCATAACAGCGAAAGTAACTGCCTCGGTGTGATATTGATCAAAAAAGGGACACTTCGTGCTTATATGCTGTCAGAGGAAGGTCGTGAGATCACGCTATATCGTCTGGACGCCGGAGACGTTTGTATCATGTCAGCCTCCTGTGTGTTGAACGACATCACCTTTGATGTCCATTTGGATGCCGACGCTGACACCGATGCGATTCTGATCAGCTCACATGTGTTTTCCAAAGTCGCTGGGGAGAATGTTTATGCAGAACTCTTTTCCTATAAAGTCACTGCAGAACGTTTTTCAGATGTCATGTGGGCAATGCAGCAGATATTATTTATCAGCTTCGACAAACGGCTCGCTACTTTCTTAATCGATGAATCCATTCGAAATAATACAGACACGCTTATCATGACACACGAACAGATTGCCCGCTATATGGGAAGCGCACGTGAAGTCGTAACACGAATGTTAAAATATTTTTCGCAGGAAGGACTTGTATCACTTTCACGTGGTGGCATCTCGATTCTTGATATGAAAAAATTGAGAGCCCTGACTAATTCATAGTCTGGGCACACTCTTTACAGTAACCATAAAGATACAGTTTATGCCCGGTTATGGCAAATTCTGTATCTTTTTCTAATTGTTTTTCATATTCATGCAAAGGGCAGTGTTCAATTGTAATGATACGTTTACAACCAAGGCAGACCAGATAATGCCTGTGCCCCATTCCATTATATTCATACAATTTTTTATCTTCGACCAGACCAAGCTTTGTGATCAGTCCAGCTTCTTCCAGCGTTTCAAGCGTCCTGTAAACTGTAGACAGATTCATTTTTAAGGTTTCTGATTTTAAATTCAGAAAAATTTCTTCTGCTGCCAGAGGATGACAGGATCCTTTTAGTATTTCAAGAATCGCTGTTCTGGCTCTGGTTATTTTCAGACCGTTCTCTTTTAATTCCATCTCAAATAATTCTTGATCTTTCATTTGAACAGCACCCCCTTGATCATTGATGCGATAAAATAAAAAACTACAGAAATAATAACAATACTTGCGCCAGATGCAATATTCAACACATAAGAAACTGCAAGTCCACTGATACAGAACAGCATGCCAAAACCAATAGCAAGAATCATTCTGCTTTTTAAATTCTTAGAAAACAGACCAGCACTTGCCGCAGGCGCTGTCAACAATGCAAGTACTAAAATAATACCAGCGACCCTGATCAGTACGACAATCGTTAGTGCTACCAGCACAAGCAGAATATATTCCATGATCGTTGATCTGATTCCTATGATCTGAGAGAATTCGTCATCGAACAGATAAACTTTCCACAATTGGAAAAATACTGTGATCACTGCAACTACGATCACTGTCAGTACGATCATAAGATATAGATCAGATCTCGTAACAGACAAAATATTACCAAACAGATAAGAATTCATATCAGGAGGATATCCAGGAGTCAGTGCAATAAATAAAATTCCAAGCGCCATTCCAAGCGACCAGAACAGACCGATCAGAACATCCGACTGCACACTACCTTTTCTTTTTACATATCCTACTCCAAATGCAGATGCTACTGAGAACAAAAAAGCTCCAATGATCGGCTCAATGCCAATCAAATATCCAAATCCGACTCCACCATATGCGGTATGCGCAATACCGCCACTCATCATGATTAATTTTTTTTCAACAATAATGACACCCACGATCCCACAGACAACACTGGCAAGCAAGCCTGCTATGAGTGCATTTTGCAAAAAACGATAGGTAAATAATGCTTCTAACATTCGCAATGCCCTCCTTCATGCTCTTTCAAAACTCTGTGCGGAACGCCATGCGCCACTAATTCTACAGGACATCCGTATAATTTATTCACGACAGACTCGTTCAGTTCGGGTTCCCCGTGATATACCAGTTTTTCATTCAGACATGCAAGTTTGTTAATATTACTCGAAACAGCCATCATATCATGTGTCACCATAATGATCGTAATTTCACGATTCAGTTCCCCTAAAAGTCTGTATATCTGTTCTCTCGACATTGCATCTACGCTCGCAGTAGGTTCATCCAGGAGCAAAAGTTCCGGTTGAACCGCAAGTGCCCTTGCAATCAGCATTTTCTGGAATTCGCCACCAGACAGCGCCATGATATGCCTGTCAGCAAGATCTGCCATCCCGACTCGCTCGAGCTGCATCATGGTATCCCGTTCATCCTCTTTTGAATATTTAAAAAAGGGATGAAGCCCTGGGATGATATGTCCGGACAGAACTACTTCCTTTACTGTTATGGGAAATCTCCTGTCTATTACAGCAAACTGCGGAACATACCCAATTCTCTTTTGTTTCCCATCAGTCCCCGTCGTAAAACGGATGGTTCCTTCTGATGGTTTGATCAGACCAAGCATTGCCTTTAAAAGAGTCGATTTTCCTCCCCCGTTCGGTCCCATGATACCAAGAAATTCTCCTTCTTCCACCACAAGATCTACATTTTGCAAGGCTGGTGTGTTACCATAGTTGACACACAGATTTTCTATCTCCAACATGTTATTCATGCACTTATCACTCCATTGCTTCCGCCATCACAGCCGCCATTTTCTTCAGGTTTTCAGTATAGTCAGCTGCAAGCGGTTCCAGACCGGCTGTCTTTCCGCCAATTTCTTCCGCATAGGCTTCTGACTGGCTGCTGTCAATTTCTTCCTGATAAAAGATGACCTTAATATTTTCAGCTTTTGCAAGATCTATCATTTCCTGCAAATGCGCTGCCGTTGCTTCTTTTCCTTCTTCTTCAAGAGAGAACATTTCTAATCCATAATCATCTGCAAGATATCCAAATGCAGGGTGGAACACAACAAACTTAGGATTCTTCACACCTGCCAGTGCCTCTTTGATTGCAGCATCCGTCTCTTCCAGCTCTTTCTTATATTCCTGCGCATTCTGCTCATAAAATGCACGATTCGCCTCATCCAGAATGCTCATTTCCTCTGCAATTTTGTCGACCATGACCATGACCCGTTTCGGAGAAAGCCAGATATGCGGATCTCTGTCGCCGTTTTCAAATAACCTGTCCGAGTATTCCTGCGCTGCTGCCTCATGCAACCCAACTGTTTTGATTTCTCCCGCAAACGGAAGAATATATGTTTCTTCGATCGGCGCACCTATTGAAAAATAAATATCAGCATCTGAAAACTGTTCCATCTCCATCGGCGCAGGTTCATATGTCTCAGGACTGCTTCCCGGCGGTACCATGGTAACGATCTCCACCTTATCTTTACACACAGCCTCAACAAATGTCTGTTCCGGTATGATCGTTACCGCAACGATCGGCTTCCCGCTTTCTGCCACCGCTTCCTCTTTTCCTCCACACCCTACAGACAAAACCGCAAATCCTACTATTGCAGCAAAGACCTTCCATTTATGTTGCACTTTTATTTGATTCACTTTTAAGTGATTCATTTTTATATAATTTCCTGTTATATCATTCCATTTCATATTTTTTATGCCTCCTTTATCTGACCTTTATCTGACCTGTCTCTTCACTTGGATAATATTTTCTTCCAATAACAAAAAAATGCAAATGCAATTGGTTTGCATTTGCAATTATATCTAATTTTAGCCATCCTGTCAATCTACCTGCACCTTACTAAAGAAATCCTCTCAGCAACCTGCCTCCAGCATTCTTCTTTAAGCTTCATACTCCAGCTTCCCTTACTTCCTTTTTGCTCCGGCATTCTTCTATAAACTGTGCACTCCCGGCTCTCTGGCAAATGATTCCGAAGCGGGAGCGTCTCCGACTTCGGAATCATTTGCCAGGGAGACCGGAGCCCTAGTCCTGTTAGAGGGCTGGAGTCACCGCTGCATCCACTCAGCATAAATCTGGTCAGCAGGCATCGGTCTTGCAAAATAATATCCCTGTATCTCATCGCACTGGATCTCTTTTAGTGCCTCCCACTGTTCCTTTGTTTCCACTCCCTCAGCAATGATTCGCATGTTCCTTGTCTTGGCAACAGTAATTGCTGTTTTAACAATTGTATTATCATAAATATCAGATTCTATCTTATCGATCAATGGTTTTGCTATTTTGATCCGGTCTATTGGGAGATTTTTCAAATAATAAAGAGAAGAATATCCCGTTCCAAAATCATCAATTGCGATGCTGACTCCCATCTCATGAATCTTGATTAGTTTATCTTTGATTTCCTGATTTTCTTCCAGCTGGCTGCTTTCAGTGATTTCTATTTCCAATCTGTCCGGAGCGATCTGGTTTCTGATCAGTGCCTCACTCAGATTCTTGATAAAATCACGCTCGATCAATTGTTTTGCCGATACATTGATCGACATTCTTGGCTTTTGTTCACAGGCTTTATCCCAGTCATGTAACTGTTCAAGCGCTTTTTGCATCACCCAGTAGCCAATTGGTATAATATATCCTGTTTCTTCTGCGATCGGAATGAATTCACCCGGAGAAATCCTTCTTCCATCAGGTGTTTTCCATCTAATCAATGCTTCCATTCCAAACATTGAACCATCTTCAATCATGACCTGAGGCTGATAATTAAGTGTGAATTCGTCATCGAAACATGCTCTCTTCAAAAGGATTTCAATCCTGTTCTTATTTGACACGATCTTTTCCAGTTCCTCATCGAAACTCTGCACCTTATTAAATCCGTTTTTACGTGCTTCGGACATTGCAATATCCGCATGTCTGATCAGCTCTGATTTTGAGGATGCATCGGTTGGATAAATTGCGATTCCAGCATTTAGTGTTACCCGGATATCATATCCGTCTACATGATAGATCCTGCTACACTCTTCAATAATTCCAGCAGCAATTTCTTCTCCCTCGTCATAAGTATACCTACCTTGTAACACAATCACATACACGTCTTCCCCATAAGATGCCAGTAACGCATTTTTCCCATGAAAATAGTCCGACAGACTCTCGCCTACTTCTTTCAAGACTTGCTCGCCTACAAAGTTCCCAAACATTGTTTTAATCATTTTATACCTGTTCAGATCGATATAAAATAAAATAAGATGTGCTTCTTTTTCTGACGAATCCAGGATCTGTCTGAGTTCCCGTAAAAAACACCGTCTGCTCTTAAGTCCAGTCACAACATCCTGATCCAGTAAAGCATTCAGCTCTTTTGTTCGTTCCGCGACCTTGCGTTCCAGTTTCGCATTCAACTGAAGCTCTTTTTCGAGGAGCTCATCTCTGAAAATATTTTTCTGAGTTATATTGGAGAAAACATAATGCAACAGAATGGTCAGAACCATCATTAAAAGATAATCTACCTGAAGTCCTTTAAATATGACCAGTAAAAGCGGTGCAATAATCAAAAGGATGCCTTTATTGCGTCCGCCCCGGTTCTCAAACTCCGTTGTGATTTCTGCTTTTGAATAAACCTTTAAATATCCACTATATCCCAATAAACCTAACCCAAGCACATATCCTCCATCCAGCAAAGAATTAGGATCATATATAGTATAAAAATACTGATAATAATAAATCAGATCCATGACCACAAAAATTATGGCACCCAGAGGTGCATACTTCATATAATGGGGGATTTTCCCTTTTCTGATTGAAAAATACCAGATGAATGTCCAGATCATAATTATAAAATCAAGCAGAACTGAAAAACCTGAAACGACATCCGATTGAAGTAAAAGAACATTCTGCATATCTTTATTAAGGAAAAATAGCCAGATCAGGATCAGACAGTTGATTGAAATCGCGACCGTGTCAACAAGCACCTGAACCATATTCCATCTTTTTAGTTCCTGAATACCCGATATGATCAGCCAGATCACAAAAAACAGATTGGTCAGTGAGTAACCATAAGTCGTCAGTGCCATTTCATCCGGATCAATATGCAGGAGCATATCATAAGCTGCCCATGCCGCATCACAAATCGCCCATGCTGCTATGCTGGCAAAAAAGAAAATCCCTGCAACTTTCATAGTTCTGATTTTGGCACTTTTTACATAACCCTTATATACATAATACGCCGCGATACCTGTTACGACAGGAGATAATAGATTGCCCCAAAAGTCTGAATTGAAAATCACTGCTATAAAATATGACAAAAATATAGACATGATCGTCAGATAATGGAAACGTCCTTTCATGATGATGCCACCCCTCAGAACCATTTTAAAAACAGTACTGCTCTTTCTCAGTCTTTTTATGAAAAGATTTTAATTCTTAATTTTATATGAATATAGACAAATTTATTATAACTCTTTTCCAACAAAATGTCTTTATCTTATTCTTATTTTGTGCAAAAAAACGGTCAGCGTGTATGCTGACCGTTCTATTACTGTGATGCACCTGTGATACTCTTCATTTTTCCATAATCGTCCAGACTAATTGAATTATTACGAATATCTATGATTGGACCACCTTTTCCTTCAATATATGCTTTTGTGATAATAACTCTTCCGATATCATCATCTTTTGGAATCTCATACATAATATCAAGCATGAACTCTTCAATAATGGATCGAAGGGCACGGGCTCCTGTTTCTTTTGCAAGCGCTTTTTCAGCAATTGCTTCCAGTGCTTCATCTTCAAATTCCAGCTTTACTTCATCCAGTTCGAGCAGCTTCTGATACTGTTTTAAAATCGCATTCTTAGGCTCTTTCAAAATAGAAACTAACATCTCTTTTGTCAGACCTTCCAGTGTATATATGATTGGAAGACGACCTATGAATTCCGGAATCATACCGAATTTTTTAATGTCATCTACTATGACCTTGGATAAGACATTCTTATCCTTATCATACTTATCTTTCAGATCCGCATTATATCCGATGGAAGTCTGTTTATTCAGTCTCTGCTTGATAATTTCCTCCAGGTCCGGAAATGCGCCACCACAAATGAACAGAATATTTCTGGTGTTTACAGTTGTGAGCGGAACCATTGCATTCTTACTGTTTGCTCCGACCGGAACTTCTACTTCAGCACCCTCAAGCAGGCGCAATAATCCCTGCTGAACTGATTCTCCGCTGACATCCCGGGACGTTGTATTTTTCTTTTTTGCAATTTTATCGATCTCATCTATAAAGATAATACCTCTCTCAGCTCTTTCAACATCATTGTCTGCCGCTGCAAGAAGTTTTGAAACCACGCTTTCAATATCATCACCAATATAACCGGCTTCTGTTAATGATGTTGCATCTGCGATCGCAAGTGGCACATCCAGAAGTTTTGCCAGAGTCTTTACAAGATAAGTTTTTCCGCACCCAGTAGGACCGATCATAAGCATATTGGACTTTTCAATTTCGATTTCATCCATTGTACCTGTTGCTACACGTTTGTAATGATTATAGACAGCGACCGAAATGATCTTTTTGGCTTTCTCCTGCCCAATTACATACTCGTCAAGCTGCGCCTTGATCTTATGCGGTGCCGGAATATCTTTAATTGAGATGGGCGGCACTTCACTTTTTTTCTTTTTCACCTTCTGACGGTTCGGAATTCCACCATCTCCCTGTAGATCTGCAAGATTAACAAAACTGATATTTGGAAATTTTTCCTTCAGCTTATCCTGTGTTTTTTCTTCTCCATCATCCGAGTCCTGCTTCTTTGCCTTGACCGGTCCCATCATTCCTGGATTATTTAACAATCCCTGATAATCGAATTGGCTGACTGTGTCCATCGTTTTATGCATACAGTCATTGCAGACACAGATATGATTAGGAAGTCGGAACATTTTTCCCGTCTTACTTTCCGGTCTGCGACAGATAA
>RRZU012214208.1_pt1 | contig 16576 bp, 23 predicted proteins | sample 2165561 | NCBI WGS metagenome assembly RRZU01 (sample SAMN10456909, study PRJNA506462) | wastewater metagenome | isolation source: wastewater sludge | place: USA: Moscow, Idaho
CCGTGAGGCCGCCCGCAGCGTTGCGCACAAAGCGGTCTTCGGCTTTTGGCACAGCGGCAATGCTGCCGTACTGCGCCACCAGCTTGCGGTAGAGTTCGGGATAGGCAGATTGCGTTACCTTGGCGGCAATCTCGTCGTACTCAATCCAGCCGTTCGGGATGGCCTCAATCGGGAAATAGGCAGTCATGCCTACGTCGGAGCGCGTGAGGTTGGGCAGTTTGTTGCCACCCAATACGCGGTGCAGGTCGGGATAGGTGGCCTGGGCAAAGGTGCTGCCGTCTGCTTTCAGGTAGCCTTCGGGGTTGGCAACCGCGCGCGGGAAGCCGACTACCGCGCCCACGGGCAGGCCTTTGTCTGCGGACTCAACTGCCTTGTCGTAGGCAGCCTTCACCGCCTTCGGTGTAGCCGCCTGCTCTTCATTGTCGCTGTTGGTGGCAGACGAGAGCTGCACGATGCCGGCCTTGGTGGTGCTGGCCGCGCCCGGCTTGTACTCTTCCAGTTTCTTTTTCAGGTAGCCTGTGCGGTTAGCCAGCTGGCGCAGCGGCTTGTTGTCGACGCCGTCGGCGCCGCCCATTACCGGGTCGGAGGTTTCGAGCTGGTAGATGCCTTCTTCCCAAACTTCGGTTTCCTGTAGATTTGCCATAGTCTTTCCTTATGCAGTTCCTCGGTTAAATCGGCCGTCGCGGACGGCGCGGCCGTTGTGCCGCAGTGCCACGGCGGTAAAGTCCAATGCTGCCAAGATGCAGCGTGCCGGTGCGAAGGCAGCCAGCGTCTGCCGTAATAAGGCGGCCTGGTCGTTGGTAATCGGGGCATTCATCTGAATGCGATAGTGTGCCCAGCGGTCGGGTTCGCCGTAGGTGTAGATGCCGTTGCGCCGGGCGCGGCCGTCGTGGCGCAGGTTGCCCAAGCCTTCCAATATTTGCACCTCTCCGAACCCGAGCCGCCGCACGATTTCGCGGATTGCCCACGGCGTGCCTTTGTAGCGGTGCAGCTCGTATGCACCTTTAATCAGCTTACGCCGCGCATAGTCGGATTCGGCCAGCCAGTAGCCGTCGGCACCCAAGATACTGCGGCTCTCGGCCAAGAGCGGCAGGTGTTCCGGGGCGGCCAAATCGACCAGGCGCGGCATCAGCTGCGGCAGCTCGGCCAAATCCAAACGCAGTCCCAATTCGGCCAAGGCACGGGTGCGTTGGTCGCGTTCGATGATGGCGGCATAGCTCAACTTAGCCATCGCCTAGCCCTCCGCCGTTTGTGCGGCAATGCGGATGGTGGCACGGGTGCAGCGCGCCCACTGGTCGGGCTTGACCACGGTCAGCGGCAGGTTATGCAGCACCACGTTATAAACACCGGCCACTTTCAGCGCACTCATGATGTCCAGCGGCACGATGTCCAAGCCGAGCCGGCTGCGGCGGGCGGCTTCATACACTGCCCATGCCTGTTCGGCCGCCGCTTTGGCGGTGCGGGCATCGGTGCCGGTAAACAGGGTCAGCTCGGCGTCCAGCGTGTAATCGACGGCGGTCGGGGCTTTGACCACTACGGTGTCGCACAGCGGGCGGCGTTTCTCGGCCGATAAGGCAGCCTGAATCTTGCCAATCAGCTCGGCATTTGGCAGGCCGTCTTTGGCCAGCACGGTTACCGCCACCCGCCCGCCTATAGGCTGGCCGCCGCCGTCGGTATCGTTGGCCACGTGTACGTCCACCACCGCCGGGCTGGCCTGCCGCGCCCAATATTGGTAGGCACCCACCGGCCCGGCTACGCTAAAGCTCTCCGGTGCCAGCAACACGCGCTCGCGGTAGGCTTCGTCGTCTTCAATTTCCACCCCGCCGGCAGAAACGGTGGTGTTGCTGACGGCCACATCAATCGTCGGATGCAGCCGCTCAGCCAGACTGTTGATTTGGCCGACCGACCAACCGTTGCCCACGCTGCCGCTTTCCGTACATTCCGCCGCCACTTCGGCACTGCTTTGGGCAGCAGTCAGCAGGGCGGCTTCGGTGGTGACAAAGCTGGTCTGTCCGGCATTGACCCGCGTGCCTTTGGGTACGGCGATTTGTTCCAAACCACTCAATACCGCAGTAAAGCGTAGGGTGGTCAGGGCGGGCTGCGCCTGCAGGCGCGGGGTAGACACGTCATCACCGCACAAGTCCAGCATCAGGCCGGTGGCAAAGCGCGGGTGCTGCTGGCGGTAGGCTTCGTTAACCTGCTGGCGCAGCAGGTGCTCGCGGTAGGCAAAGGTGTTGATCAGCAGCCGTTCGATATGGGCGGGCTGCAACACTTTGCCCGCCCGCTGCTCGTAGTCGGCGATGGTGGCGGCCAGGGTTTGTGCCAAGTCGTCATCGACAATCTTGACTTCTTCGCGTTTCAGTTTGCTCAAATCCATTTTCAGGTAGCCTCAAGCACAATGTCGGTGCGGTAGATTTCACCCGCCACAGCATCCGCCACGCGCCAATGTACGGTCATGGTGATATGCGGGGCGTGGCCGGCAAACGTGACCTGCTCGACCAGCGCGCGCTTTTCCCATGTTTGGATGGCGAGGATGACCTCGCGCACGGTGTTGGGGATAAATTCGTCTTCAGGGTAGTCGATGTAGTCGAACCAATTGCTGCCGAAATCCGGCCGCAGCACGTCGCTGCCCTTGCGGGTGGCGAGGATGTTTTCGATGCACTGGTTGATGTCGTCAAGGTCTTGCACGATGTCCTGCCCGCTCGCGAGAGGGGCGGGCTGCCAGTGGCGGCTGCGCGGGGTGGTCTGGGTAGTCATGGGCTTATTCTGCCTGCACGGTGGCGGCGGGTCTTTTAAACGGGTTTAAAAAACAATCCCCGTATCGGGCGGGATACGGGGATTGTGCTGCGGCGCTTGTCCGCGGTCTTGTAAAACGTTTTCAAAAATCAGCCGGCCTGCATGCTGCCGGTGGTACCGCCGGAGTCGCCGGGGTGGACGTGGCCGGACACGCTGATGCCGTTGAGGATGATGTCGCCGTTGATGCGCACGGTGCCTTCGATGCTGGCGGTATCGCCCCCGCCGCCGTTGGAGGCGGTCAGGCCGGCGGTGTAGGTCAGCATGCCATTGACTGTGGTATTGCCGGTAATCTCGGTTTCCGGCGACTGAATCTCTACCTTGGCGGCGGCCTTAACCACCACCTTGCCCGGGGTGTCGACGGTTACCTGCCCGTCGGCTCTGTTGTGGCTGATGACGGTGCCGTTGGCAAATTTCTTCAGCCACATATTGCTGTCTGAAGCAGGCGCGCCGTCCTGCTCGTTATAAATCACGCCGAGGCACACGCCTCCTTCGCCGCGCGCGTCCAGCAGGCAGACGGCCAGCGCGCCGGGGTCGGGCAGCGCGTAGAACTGGTTGCCGCCCGCGCCCAGGCTGACCACCGGCAGCCAGTCGGTTTGGATGTCGTCCAAGGTCGGCACGGTTACGCGCACCGCGTGTTTGGCCGCGTCCACCGCCGCTACGGTGCCGAACTGCAGGGTGGCGGTAAAGTCATGGGTTCGCATTTTTGGCTGCCTGTTTTTTGGGTTGGGTTGCGGCGGGCGGCGGCGGCTCATCCGGCACGTATTCGACCATCTTCACTTCAAGGTCGCTGGTAAAGCCGCCACCACGGCGGATTTCGTGCCGAGCCTGTTTGACCAGATACTTGCCCGAAAACTTCCCAAACCCCTTGAGCTGTACTACCTGCCCGGCCACCAGCTTGGCGTTGCCCACCATGGAGAAATTACCGGCCACTTGGCTTTGCTGCGCATTGGCCAGCGCGGCATCGGCACGGGCATTGACCTGCGCCTGGCTCTCGCCGCGGTTGGCCACGATTTTGAGCGTGTCGCCGCTGCTGGCGCGCTTGCCGCCCGGGCGCAGCGCCTTGCTGCGGCGGCGGGTGCGACGCGTGGTCTTGCGTTTGGCATCGTAGCCGCTCACTACCGCTTCCTGCGGCACTCCTTTGATTAAATCCCGCAATCGGAAGTTTTTAATGTCCTCCGGCAGCAACACCGCCACCGGCTTTTGTTCCGCCAGCGCATCGTTGGCCTGAAAAACCAACTGCCTGCCGACAATCTTGAAAGTATGGCCGTACTCTTTGGCCAAACGGGTCAGAAATTCCACGTCGCGCTCCTGATACTGGGTCACGCGCTCGATCGGGATGTGCCGAATGGTGCCGGTTACCTTCAGGTGTAACCGCCGGGCAATGCGGCGCACGATGTCGGCCAGCGTGGTGTGCTCGTAGGCACGGCCGCGCTGGGTGCGGTTGGATTTGGTGATGCCGGTGGACAGCGCTTTCAGGGTAATCACGGACGGCGGGTGCTGGTACTCAATCTCGGCCAGCTCCATGCTGCCCAGCTTGAGCATGCCGTTAATCTGGTCGCCGATTTCCAGGCTGATTTTGTCGCCCTGCTCGGGGTACCACTTTTGCCGCCAGCGGCCGTCCACGTCTTCCAGCTCCACCTGCACTTCGTCCGATTGACCTTCCAAGTAATCGGTGTAGCTTACCGATAACAAATAGGGCTGGATATCGCTGGTAATGTCCTTCTGTTCGTATTTGATGATGACCTTGGGCAGGGTCACCGGATGGCTGGCCGTGCTGTTCAGGCTACCTGAAAGCAAGGTACCCAGATGGAGGTTAGGCATCTGCATCGTCGTCTCCGTTATCGCCGCGCAGCCACGGCGGCATGTCGGCTTGGGTTTGGGGTTTGGCCGGGATAACCGGTACAAACACGGTCAGGTTGGCCGCGAACTGCTCGGCCGCTGGCAGGTGCGGGTTGGCGGCAATCAGGCGGGCGATTTCCAAGGGGTTGCCGTAGTATCGCCAAGCAATCAAATCCCAGCGGTCGCCCTCGCGTGTCAGGTGTCTTAATACCGATTCACTCATTTCGTCCCGTCCTTTCTGCCGGCCAGCCACGCGGTCAGGCTTTGCGCCCCGCGTGCGCCGTTGTTCAGGCTGTCGGCGGCCGAGGCAACGGCGGCCGCGCCGCCTTCCAGCCAGCCGCCCACCGTGCCGCTCTCTGCACCGTTGCGCAGCGCGGCCAAGCCGCCGGAGAGTTCGCGCGCCGCCTGACCGCCGTAGGCCAACATTTCGGCCGCACCGGACAGGTTGCCGATGTATTTGCCGACTTCAGGCAGCCCATTGAGCTTGCCCAGCGCCGTGCCGCCGAGATTGACCGCATCGCCCACCACGCCGAGCAAAGCGAGCGGGTCGTGTTTCAGCTCGCGGGCATGGGCAATCAGGGTTTGCAGCTGGCCGACTTCTTGCTCGACGCTGCGATAAATGCGCACACCGGTCTGCACCGCATCGGCCACTTTGGACAAAGGGGCACGCACCGACTCGGGCAACATGGCAAGCAGCGGGTTTTGGCCGTTGGCCACGCCCGGGGTCGGCAGCGGATTATTCGGGTCACCGACAAATTCTGTCAGCTCGACATCCAGCTCACGTGCAGCCGTGCGGCCTTTGCTATCCTGAATCAAGGTGCGCTCGGTCAGGCTCTCAATGACAAACCAGCCGACAAAGCGGCCTGAGCCATAAACCAGCGACACCGCCTGCTGCGCTTCCAAAGCCGCCAGCAAACCCTTATAAGCCGTGTCGGGATTGCCCAACATCCAATGCAGTTTTAAGCCAAAGCGCAGCGTGGTCAGGTCGTTTTCCATCGCCTGTAAGCGTGGTCGGCCTTTTAACACTTCGTGCTTGGCAAACTTGGCCGAGTGCTGCGCTTCCAGGCTGGCAAAGCTTTGCAAGGTCTCAAAGCGCACATCGCCCAACATTGCATACATCAGAAAGCCCTCCGTTCACGGTCGGCCATCATGCGGTGAAACAGCGTTTCAAACTCGCGCAGGCCCATTTGCAAGGCCGTCTGAATTTGAGCAGGGTCGCCGCCCGGTGCGTTGATGGTCGGGTTGAAATGGATGGTCACGCCACCGGCAGCCGAAGCCTGTCGCGCTTGCTCGAAATCGGCACGATGACCGGATACCCGCGCGGCCACATCGGCACGCAGCTGGCCGATACGGCTGCCGAAGCTGTCTTTCAGACGGCCTGCCCATGCACCAACCGTACCGATTGGCCGGTTGGCCGTGCGACGGATACCAATATCCAAACCTTGGGTAATGAAGCTACCAAAACGTCTGAACTCACGACTCGGCGAATGGATGTCCATCACAGCCTGGAATTTAGCCTTAATCGAATTACCAATAGAGGCAATCGTGTTATATACCGCTGCGGCTGCTGATTTAATGCCGTTAATCAAGCCCTGAATCAACATACGGCCAAAGCCGGTAAAGGTTGACGGCAAGGTGACGCCAAACCAGCTCATCACACTGGCAAAAGCCTGATAAAACAAACCGAGTGGCGAAAAATTGAGAATAGTGGCCGCAATATTACCGAGGCCGTGGCTGAAGAAAGCCGTGATTTGCGCCCAAAGCCCGCTGAAAAATGTCACCAAGCTTTGCCACAACGCTTTTGCACCACCCACCACTGATGACCAGTTGTTGTAGAGCATGTAAGCGGCAACGGCCAACAGGCCAAGGGCAAGGAAAATCGGATTAGCCATTAAGAAGGCACCCAATTTCAAAAATGCCGAACCGAGCATGGGCAGGAAACGGATAACAGACATAATGCCGCGCCCAAAAAACGACATGGCTTTAAGAACCGCCCCCAATACGGAAATGATAGGAGAAACAGCCCTGGCCGCAACCACCCAACCCATTGAGAACCCGCCAATCACGGCAGTAAATGCAGAAAAACCGATAATCAACCCGGCAATCACGCCACCGAACAACAACAAGCCATCGACGACTTTCGGATTTTTGGCAGCAAAATCGGTCAAATTGTGGGTAAGATTTCCTATAAATGCGGAAACCTTGTTAATCACGGGTAGCAGTCGGTCTCCGACTACCGTTTTCAGCTCAGCAAAGCCGCTTTTCATCAGCGTTAGGCCGTTTTCAGTAGTGGCCGAACGTGCAGCAAATTCTTTCTCCATGCTGCCCATAAATTCAGGCTTGCCGCCTTTACCGGCTTTTTTCAGCTCATCAATGGACTTCTTATAGGTATCCAAGCCACCAACCAACGCAGCCACATCGTCGGCATATTCCAAGCCGAACAAATCGACCAATGCGCCCATCTGGTTTTCTTTTGGCAGCTTTTCAATCTGTCTCAGAAAATCCATCAGAGCCTGCTCGCCGTTTTCGGCAATCGCTTTTTTCAGGGCTTTGGCATCTGTACCCATACCCTCCAAAACCGCCTGAAATTTCTTTCCCTGCTTGTCGGCCGTCATCAGCTTCGTCAGCATACCGTTTATTGCCGTACCCGCTACTTCCGGTGTTTTGCCCAAGCTGATAAAGGCGTTGGATAAAGAGGCCGTCTGAAGCTCGGTTAAGCCGAACTGTTTGGCCACTCCGCCCACACGCCCCAACGCGTTGACAATATCGCTGGCTTTGGCGGGGCTGGAATTGGAAAGATGGTTGATGGCATCACCGAGTTTGCCGATTTGAGCAATCGGGATTTGATAGACGTTTGCGAGCTTGGCCATCGAATCACCCGCTTGTTCGGCAGGCATATCGAAAGCCACACCCATTTTGGCGATGGTTTCGGTAAATGACTTCAAGTCTTTTTCCGCCACACCCAGCTGGCCGCCCGATGCGGCGATTTGAGCCAGCTCCTCCTTTGCCATCGGAATGGTTCGCGTCATCTCCAAAATGTCTTTTTGGAGGTTTTTCAGACCATCGGGCGACTCGAAGTCAACCACCTTCTTAACATCAGCCATTGCCGACTCGAATTTGATGGCCTCTTCAGCCAACCCCATGACCACACCCGCCGTAGCCTTGATTCCCGTTACCGCACCGGTTACGCCGACCATGGTTGTCGCCCCCAAGCTTTTCAGCTTTTGACTCGTAGTCAGCGCATTATTGCGAACAGTAGCTATGGCCGAATTCAACCGCCTCAATCCGGCAAGTGCACTGCCTACGCTGGCACCGACGGTAATAGCTATTGCCAAATTAGATGACATAGGTTAAAGTCCCTGTGAACCAAATGTTTTTTTTCGGAGCCGACCATGTCCACATTCAAGTTGCCTAAAGAATTAGTCGCATTTGTCGATGATATTTTTGGCATGCTGGGTCTGGCTTTTGCAGTCCTATTCATATTGGTGTTGTTTGCCGTAGGATTTGCCTTTTATCCGATTATCAGCAGTATCGTTGCTGGCCTGTTTGTTATCGGCCTCTTAATGGAATATCTTGGTAAAGGCCGTAAATAGGCTGAAACTACACGCCTTTCCGATAGCCCGCCTTAATTTGGCGGGCTGCTTCTTTCTGCCACTCTTCAAATTCATCAAGCGGCAAGTCGTACACATCCTGCACACTCCAACCAAACCACCAAGCCACATCGGCGCAAGCGGCTAAAAGTTCACGGTTGGCTTCGGCAACAGATTTATGCGTTTGCAGTTTCGACTTCGGCGCGAAAGGTGGCCTGAATAGCCTCCAAATCTTTCAAATCCAACTCATCCAAGTCTTCCGGCACCAAGCCGGTAACGCGCGACACCAGCAGCAAACCTTGCTCGGCCTCATTGGTAATGTGCATCACCGCGCGCAAATCACCTACACGCGGGCGGCGCACAGTCACTTTTTCCAACATTTGGCCGGTAGCCAAACGCACCGGATATTTCAACTTCACGGTTTGGGTTGCGCCCAAGTCTTCTTGCAGTTTCTGTGCTTCGTTGTTCATTGCTAAATCCTTTTCAAAAAACAATACAAATAAAAATAAAAAATCGCTGTATCTGCGGGAGATACAGCGATTCTGCCAAAGGCCGTCTGAAACGGCTTTTAATGCCGTTTAAAACCTACGCGCCGATGTTTTTACGCATTTGCGACAACACATCCTGACCATCGACACGCAAGGTGTTGGTAAAGGCATTGTAGTAAAACAGCTCGCGGCCATCGGCCACTTGGCGCACTTCGTTGACCTGAAAGGTGCTGGAAAACTCGGCTTTTTCCTTCGGCTTGAAACCGCCCAGCGAGTCCTTGCCGAAGGTGCCGGTCATGGTGGTGACCATAGGCACTTCCTTTTCCAAACCGGCTGCATCGAAGGTTTGCAGATTCGATCGAATCATCAGTTGGGCTGATTTAAACGGGTTGCGGCTGCGGGCGGCGACTTCCGGATAGAAGCTGTTCCAGGTCATTTCCGCTTCCAAAGCCTCCATGCCGCTTGGCAGCTTGATGGTGCCGAAGAGACCCAAGCCGGTGACTTCATCCATGGTGAACTCAATTTCCGGCGCAGTGATTTCGGCGGCCTTGCCCAGCAGGTTGTTACCGTCGATATAGACGTTTGCGTTGTAGATTGCATTTAATTTAGGCATTTACGGCTCCTTAATTACCGCTGACCAAATTGGCCAAATATTTACGGGTCATCACGGATTTGTTGCTGATGCGCTCGGCAGGCAGCTTCGGTGTATATTCGTACACAATCGGCACCTGACCTTTGCTGAAGGCATCAACCAAGTCGTAGTCGTAATCTAAATCCAACGAGAAGCCGACAATACTTGGCAGCGTCGACAAATAAGTGCGGACAGTCTCCAGCAGGCTGTCGAGCAAGGCATCATCAATGGGGCGGTCGATGTACTGCAGCTCAACGCGGCGGATGGATTCGTCAATCAAATCGCCGGTGCGCTGCGCCACTTCAAAATTCTTGACGTGGGTAACAGTCGGGAAACACGCCAAGCGGTTGCCCCACAAGCGGTAGCCGGTCCCGTAGCTGTTGAATACGGTGGTGATGCCTTTTTCGTTCAGGCGGTTGGTTTCGCTTTGCGGGTCATCAGCACGGGCAGTCAGGCCGATTTCAAGGCCGGTCACGCCCAGCAATTCGCGGTTTGACTTGCTGAACCAATAGCCGTGCTCCACATCAGTTTTCATACGCAGACCGGCGGCGTGTGTCGCCAATGACTCCAAACCGAGCGTGCCGATAACGTGTGGGAAAAACAGCTCGGCACGGTCGCTTGATGTTTGGAAATTAATCGTACCCAACGCACCACGGCCTTCCAACGCCTTGCTCAAGGTCGTGCCTGTCGGCGCGTCAATGTACGCAATCGCTTTCAGCTTGGTGGCCAAGGTAATCGCAGCGGCAGCAACTTTGGCCGTTTTATCATATTCAGGCACAATCACAATCTTGGCATCTGCGCCGTAGCGGTTGTAGCCTTCGGTCAGCAATTCCAAGCCGGTACGCTTGCCCGTGGTCGCGACATAGCCGCCGATGATGTCTTCTTCAGTGACCTTGGTCGGATCGGTGTAGGTGTAGCTGATTTTCGGTGCAGCCGGTTTGGCGGTAAACGTAATTTCACCGCTCACCATATCGATGGTGTGGTTTTCGCCCTCGACTAACGGCGAATCGCCGTCTGAAACGGTATAGCCGCTCTGCAATGCAGGATGTTTGGTCTTTGCCGTCAAGGTATCGGCGTCAACCGTCAATACCTCATCGCTGACTTGCGATTTATGCTTGACCGGGTCGCAGACGTTGACCACATACGCCACGCCGGAAGCATAGCGTGTCCAAATATTGGCGGCATCCGGCAGGGTAAAACCGGCATTCGTCAGCGCGGAAAATTGGGAAAAGTCTTTAATTGTCGAGCAAACGGTCAACTCATTGACCGCACCAATAGGCGCGGTGCCGACCATCGCAGTAATTGCACCGTCAACGGTATAGACGGCATTGCTGCCGCCGTCGACACGCTGAGTTTCGGTGCCGTGGTGAAATGCTGCTGCCATTATGGAGCCTCCTTCAGTTTCAAATCTTGTTCGTGCGGGTCGCCACTTTCGCGCGGCCGCGTTCGGGTAAATAACGGCTTAGTCTCAGGTTGGTGCACCTGCACCTGCTGGGTTTCGGTCTGCACCGTCAATTCATATTGCCATGCGCCAGAGTCTTCGTTTAAAAAGCGTTCCTGCAACAAATGGCAGGGCAGGCAGTTGGTTGGGCGGAAACCGACAATCGCCAAGCGCGTTTCATCCAAAATCGCCAGCGTACCTTCATCTCCGTGCAGATTGCTGCCGATAATCGTCAGCACCAAGGTTATGTCGCGCTGCTGGGCAATGCTGCCCAAATGCTCCAAATCGGTGAACTTGCTGCCGCCGTAGCCGACTAAAATCGCACCGGTCGGATGAATAAACTGATATTCAGACGGCCGCTCCGGAAACGCTTCGACGATGACCCACGGAATGGCCTGCTGCAAATGCTCGACCACCGAGTCAATAACCGGACGTGTGGCACTCATGTCAGTACCCCGTCATATCAATGCGCGAGCCGCCGCGCGTGTGATACGCGCCGGGTTCAGGCTGCTGCTGTTTGTCCAAAGTATCAACGCCGATATGGATTTTGCCGTCGCGGATGGCTTCCAACGTTTTCAAAGTCGCGTTGTAAGCCGTCTCCAACGTCTTCGGAAAATCTGCACGATTAATGCGGCGCGAGTGCAAGAAATGGCGGGCAATGTTGATACACAACGGCGGCAACACCGTCGGCACCGACTTGAGCGGCAGCGGGTAGCGGCCACGCAAGTAGCCGTCAACTAAGTCGCAGGCATAGCGGATGGCTTCATCCACCACCGCCATATCCGGCTCAGTCGCACGCGGCTCATCGTTGGTCAATTGCACCAATTCGACCTTACTCATCGCTTTCATCATGTTATCGGCGTTGATGTAATACATTACGCGTCTGCCTTTGTTTTGCGTTGCGTTTTGGTTTTGGACTCAGGCTCGGCAGCCGGGTCAGATTCAGGCGGCGTTTGCTCTTGGGCTTCTGCCTGCTGTTCCGGCTCTTTGTCTGTGGTGGCCACCGGTGTCACATGAGCGGCCACGGATTCGTATTGCTCAGGTGTCAGCTCGACTTTTTCGCCCAGCTCAACGCGAAATTGACTGCCTTGCGCGTCTTCCAAAATCAAGGGCGTGTTGGCGATATAAACCTTAGTCATGATTAACCTTTCAACAAAACACGGATGGTTTCACCTGCACCGGATGCTGCTGTCAGGGCAGTACCGGCAGCCTTGGCCGCGCCGGTAACTGCACAGCCTTGCGCATCCGAGCCAACTTCCACACCAGCAGCAATTGCGCCACCAGCTTCCACGACTGCGATACCGACCACATCAACTGCTGCCGTATCGCCGTTGGCCACGTCATAAGGCGCAACACCCAATACTGCTTCACCGGCCTTAGCCTGTGCGCCTGCAAAATTGACAAAGCGGTCTTTCACAATCTCGCCTGTCGCTGTAATGGTGGTGACCAGCACCACTTGTTTGGATTGAGACATTTAAACCTCTGCTTTCTGCATAACTGCATTTTCTTTCACACGGTAGGCTTCCAATTCCCACAGTTTGCTCATGGCATCCTGATAAGCCAGTTCACAGCCCACCTGTTCATCAAACATATCGTGGCTGATACAAGCTGCCTTACCAACCACCACAAAACCGGATTTCAAAGTCAACGAGCAAACGATTGCGGTTGTTTCACCCACACGGTGATAATCAGCCTTGTCAATCTTGCTTTCGATTTCTTCAGGTGTAATTTTTACGCTCATATCTTTCTCCCAGGCCGTCTGAACATTTCAGACGGCCTTTAATGATTAACCCACGGCGTTTTCAAACAGGTAACCGCACGCACTGCCCACGACCGCCGCTTTGCGGATGTCGGTATAGCGGGCATATTCCACCTTGCCGCCAACTTCTTCGTAGCGGTCGACCAGCGGCATACCGCGACGGCGGAAGGTGTAGCCGAATGACGGCTCGCCCTCGTCATTGCCGTCTGCAACCAAATGCGGGCGCACGATCAGGCTGGCAAATTTTCCCCATACATCTTTCGTGGATTTACCGGCAGCCGGAGTAGACACCGCTTCGCCGACGATGATGTCTTCAAGTTCAAGCAGGTTTTTCAGCTGCTCAACGTTCAGCAGGGTTTTGCGCTCACTGGCACCCAACGCGCCAATCAATTCAGGATGGCGCTTCAGAGCCGACAATACGCTGGCACCGACAACCAACACGCTTGGGCGCACGCCGCAAGCAGCACGCACGGTTTCACGCGCGGTTTCAATATCGGCCAACGGATTGGAGTCTTCAGCCGACCATTGTTTGGTTGCCGTCAAATCCTTGGTATGGCCGGATTGATAGGCCGATTTCGCCTGCAGCAAAGCAGCGGTTTCGATTTCTTGGCGCAGCTGCACACCCTTGGTAGCGCGGCGTGTGGCTTTTGCTTGCTCGTTAAACAGCGATTCCGCTTGTTCGCGGTAATCCACACCGGCCGCCAAATCGTGCTCTTCCAACACCACCGGCAGATAGTTCGGCGAATCCAAAGTAATCACGTTAGACGCTGCACCGACGGCACGTTTAGTGTCGTATTCGACAAACGAGCCTTTGCCGAACACCGGCACTTGCACGCCTTCGGCATCGGTCAATACCTGCGGGAAAATCTTTTCGGCGATAAACTCGGCATTTTTATAGCCGACCGCCAGATTGGTTAAAACGGGGTCGATTTGACCGCGCAATTTACGCAAATGCGTGCTCATGATGTTTCCTTTTTAAATGCGACGACATCGTCGCTTTGGGGTTAGGCGACGGTACGGCGTGCCGCTTCTTCATAGGTAATGCCTTCTTTCTCCGCCAAAGCCACGGCGCGTTCGTGGTGGCTCAGCGCATCAGGATTGGCCGCTTCGGCAAAATCGGCAGACAGGCCGCCGGTGGCTGCCGGTGCAGCACCTTTGGCATGATGGCCGCTTGGCAATACTTCGGGCAGGCCGCGCAAGAATTGGCGCAACGCTTCGCCGATGGTGCTGCCTTCGCCAAACTCCACGCTGGTTTGCTCAGGGTAGTCGGCAAAATCCAACACTTGCACCATCAAGGCTTTGTCAGCCGGTTTCAGACGGCCTTCTTTCACCAAGGCTTCAGCAAATTCGGCATTCTGCTCATGCTTGCCTTCGCGCAGGTCGCGGTCTTGTTCGTCTTTCAAGCGTTTCAGCTCCGCTTCCGCAGCAGCGGCCTTGGCTTCGGCTTGTTCACGGGCGGCTTTTTCGGCTGTCAGTTGTTCTTCGGGCGACATAGGGGTCTCCTTGTTTTCATGGGTTTCAGGGTCGGTTGGGGTTGCAGGGTCGGCAAAAGCCGGTGTTGGTGGTTCGGGCTTCCAGTCTGCCGATTCTTCGATGTCGCGGATTTCCCAATCGGCAACGACTTTATCGGCGGTGGCCGTGTCATACTGCTCAATTAGCCACTCGCGCAAACGGCGAAAAATCGAAGCAGCGCGGCGGTGCGCGTATTCAGAAAACTCGACATACACATCATCTTCGGCAAAATTAATGGCGGATAAACCTTTCACCGCAGGCGGTTGTGCGCCGAGAAAGCCGACATGGCGCAAATACCAAGAGCCGGGCTTTGGATTACTCGGACTGTCAGGCGGATAGAAGCTGGCCGACACCTTTTTGTAGCGGCCGCTTTGCACCAAGCCAACAAAGTCATCGTCCATCTGCGCAAAATCGGCAGACAACACGCCGCCATCGGCGTGCAAGCCGCCCACCCAGCCATAGGCCGGTGCATCGGTTTTCGGATGGCCGATAACCAGCGGGGCTTCATGCAGCTTGGGGTCATACGCTGCAGCCGCCTGCGCAACATCCGCATCGGTAATCGTCACCGTGCGGCCGTTGTTGTCGGTGCGCGTGCCGGATTTAAAAATTTCAAAAAACTTTTTCACAAAAAAAGCCTCATCGGATTGATGAGGCTATTTTGACAAAGGCCGTCTGAAACGGCTTTTAATGCGGTTTAAAACTTGTTTTCCCCAAAGGCGCAAAAACGGCATTTTTAGCGCGTTTCGCGCTTAGGGTAGGCAAACCCCCGACCAAGCCGAGAAACGCAATATAAAAGCGGTCAGGACAAAACCTGACCGCTATTCTGATTTCATCCGCCATTACGCAAACAAATCTGACTGATTTTTTGCCCGTTCACGCATGCCGACTTCTTTCACAATGCGGTAAACCTGCTGCACGGTCAGATTGTATTTCTTGCTCAGGGCTGCATGATTGTGGCCATTAAACTCTTCATACAGCTTGCGGTCGCGTTCCAACAATTGGCCAAAATGGTTTTTTGGGATGTAAATCAGCTGGCCTCCCCAGTTGTTGGTGATGTGGCGTGCGACTTTCTTGGCCACTTCCAGCGCACGGCTTTTTTCCATCGCCAACTCGGCAATCAAGCAGGCGGCGGTTTGGTCTTCTAAATCCGCCACCAGCTCAGGTACTCTTTCATCAGCCACTCGTCACCCCCGTTTTCTTTAATGCCCGTTTTTCCCACTCTTTCAAATGCTCAATGACCTTGCTGGCGTTATCGCTGTCCAACCAGCCGTGGTAGCCCACGCCCGTCATGCGCTTCACAAATTTGGCCAAACTCAATTCCGACGGGCTGCGTACTTCGCCCAAATCATGCAGGGTCAACCACAGCGCACGAATTTTCTTGATTTGCGCATCAACGGCCTTGTGCGCGGGGCGCACCTTGATGTCCGGTTTGGCCGCGCTGTTTTGCTTGGTTGTGACCACAAAGCCCTTGGCTTTCATCGCGCGGATGGCCAATTCCAGCTCGGCAATGCTCAGCTTGGTGCTGCTGGTTTTGCCGCATGACACATTGGCCAGCAATGCCCGATAATCGGCATCACTCATCATCAACTGCGTTTTCGCCACGTGGATCAGGCGGATTAAACGCTGTTTTTTCTGCTTGGCGGTTTCCATGCCTAATCCTTTCTGTTTCACCCTGTGAAACGTTGTTTCATTTTTAGCGTAAAATCAATTAATTAGCGTTTATTCTATCCGCTCCTCATGCTGCTGGCAAATAAAAAAGGCCGTCTGAAATTTTTTCAGACGGCCTTTGACGTGAAGTCTACTTATCCACCGCTTCGCGCAACGGCTTGGCGGCCTTGAACTTAACTGCCTTGCTCGCCGCAATGGTCAGGGCTTCGCCAGTTTTCGGGTTGCGGCCTTGACGTTCGGCGCGTTGGGTAACGGTAAACGTACCGAAGCCGTGAATCGCCACATCGTTGCCTGCGGCCAGCTCACCCGTGATGAGTTCGGTCACGCCTTCAACGGCCATTTCTGCGTGTTTTTTGTCCCATACATACTTTTTCTGCAATGCTGCTACCAATTCTGATTTAGTCATGTTACTGCTCCTGTATTGAAATGCGGCAGACCGTGCCGCTCGGTTTTGGGTTAATGGATGATTTGGGCTTTCAGTTCCAAACCGCTGGCTTGTTTAAATTCCTGTCTGATTAATTCAAGCCCAATCAAGCCAAGTTCTTGGGCAATCGTTCCTTGTTCGCCGTCCTTTGGTAAAGGCTCGTCCGATGTCAGCCTGACCATCAGGCCGTTGCCGACATCGGTAAGCGTAATCATCAGCTTAGCCATCTCTACACCTTCGCAATATCCAAACTCACCAGCTGATACTCACCGGCATCATCGCGTTTGTACACCCGCACAAAAGCCTTGCTCGTATGCACCTGCAGGCTGTCGCTCAAGGCATCCATCGCGCGGCGCCATTTGGCATCGTCTATCGCCAAACGGCGCAGTCCCAGCACGCGGGCGGTGGAGATATTGCCTTCTTTATCC